>CEQQ01019922.1_pt1 | contig 10453 bp, 10 predicted proteins | sample 531041 | NCBI WGS metagenome assembly CEQQ01 (sample SAMEA2621222, study PRJEB7988) | marine metagenome | biome: marine biome (ENVO:00000447); feature: deep chlorophyll maximum layer (ENVO:xxxxxxxx); material: "saline water (ENVO:00002010), including plankton (ENVO:xxxxxxxx)" | depth 150 m | reverse complement strand
GTGAAAATAACATTCCTGTATCTAGAGGATTAGGTAGTAGTTCTAGTGCTATTATTGCGGGATTATTAGGTGCAGCTAATATATGTGAACATTCAATTGATTACGATTTACTGTTAAAACTTGCAAATGAAATTGAAGGTCATGCTGACAATGTTGCAGCAGCTTTATATGGTGGTTGTATTTTAGTGGTAAATGATAATGATAGTAATTTGATTCATCAAAGCATTACAATTCCTGATGATTTACGTTGTGTTTTGTATATCCCTGGATTTTCTATGGCAACAAATGAAGCTAGGAATTTATTAAAAGACACTGTGTCAAGAATGGATGCAGTTTATAATATTTCAAGACTTGGCTTATTAATAAATGCATTAAACACTAAAGATTACATATTGCTAAGTACAGCTATGCAGGATGCATTACATCAACCGTCAAGAAAAGCAGTTTTTAGAGGTATGGATATAGTTATTAAATCTGCTATAGATGGCGGAGCTCTAGGAGCTTGCCTTTCTGGTGCAGGACCAACAATATTAGCTTTTACTAGTGGAAGAGAAATAACTGTTACATATGAAATGAGAGATGCTGGAGACAAATTACAATTGGATGGGGATGTAATAGTTACTGCGCCATCTAACCAAGGTGCAGTAAGGTATTAAAATGGGCATAGTAGTACATAAATATGGTGGTAGTTCTGTAGCAGATGTAAATAAAATTAATAATGTTGCACAACGAATTGTAGAGAGTCATAAACAAGGGTTCCAAGTTGTGGCTGTTGTTTCTGCAATGGGTAAAACTACTGACGATTTAATTAATTTAGCAAATTCATTAAATCCAGATCCTTCTCCAAGAGAAATGGATCTATTAATGTCTACTGGAGAAATAGTATCTTGTTCATTGGTCTCAATGGCCGTTGCCTCATTAGGATTTAAAAGCATTGCTCTTACTGGAGAACAAGCGGGAGTTAGGACAGATCAACTACATACAAAGGCAAGAATAAATAAAATGGTTCCCGAGAGAATAAATAGAGAACTTAATGAAGGTAAAATTGTCGTTGTTGCTGGATTTCAGGGGGTTAATGAAGATAATGAAGTAACTACTTTAGGACGTGGGGCTTCAGATTTATCTGCAGTAGCTTTAGCAATAGGTTTGAATGCTGATCGGTGTGAAATTTATACTGATGTTGAAGGAATATTTGATGCAGATCCTAATATTGTAAAGAATGCAAGATTGCTACCATATATTAGTTTTGAAGAGATGCTTGAAATGGCAAATTATGGTGCAAAAATGCAACCTCGATCAATAGAATTAGCTGCTGCCTTTAATATGCCAATATTTGTAAAATCAAGTTTTAAAGAAGGAAAAGGTACCATTATTGGTGGAGAGAATACTATGGAAAATAATAATAGAGTTAACGCAGTAACAGTTGATAAAAATGTCGCAAAAATTACAATTTTATCTGTACCAGATAAACCAGGTGTGGCCGTGTCTATTTTTAAACCACTTTCTGAAAAAGGCATTAGTGTTGATACAATTGTTCAGAATGCAGGCGCAAATAATATTACCGATTTGACATTTACAGTTGCTCGTTCGGATTTGAATTCTGCAATAGAAATAATAAAAGGTTTAATCGAATCTATTGGGGCTATCGGCTACGAAACTAATTCGAATTTAGTAAAGATTAGTGTTATTGGAACTGGTATGCAAAATAATCCCGGATATGCTACAAATATGTTCGGAGCATTAGCAAATAATGGTGTTAATATAGAACTCATCACTACTTCAGAGATTCGCATAACTTGTATTATAGATGAAAATCAAATCGAAACTGCTGCAAATGCTTTACACTCCGCTTTCGGACTGAGTTAATACGATGGTTTTGTCAAATTTATCTATTGTTATTCCGGTTTATAACGAACAGGAAAGAATTTCTGCATCTTTAGATACTATTCTCGAGTATATATCAAATTCTGATTTTTATTGTGAAATACTTATTGGAGATGATGGAAGTCAAGATAATACTGTGGATATTGTCAATGCATATGTTGAAAAATATTCTAATATACATTTGTTTGAATATTCTCATAGAGGTAAAGGAGCAGTAGTTAAAGATACTGTAATGGTGGCAAATACTGAGTATTGTTTTATATGTGATGCTGACTTATCAATGCCAATTGAACAATTAGATCGATTTATATTAGATTTAGATAAAAATGACCATATATTGTATGGTTCTAGGGAAAATGTATCCTCAAATAGAATCGGAGAACCCTATTTTCGATACCTTTTAGGAAGAGTTTTTAATTTCCTTGCAAAATTATTATTACAAATTAACATCAAAGATACTCAATGCGGTTTCAAAATGTTTAATATGGAAGTTTGTCGTGATATTTTTGAGAAGCAAACTATGAATGGGTTTGTATTTGATGCTGAATTATTTTTCTTAGCTAAAATAAAACAACTTAATACTAAAGAAATACCAATAGATTGGTATTATTATGGGAATAGTAAAGTGAGGCCAACTGTAGATTCAGCCAAAATGTTTATAGATATTATTAGGATTAGATTAAATAGTTTATTTGGTCATTATAAATAAAAAATTAAGGAAAGTTAAAATGGAATTATGGTTATGGTGTATGAGTTGTAATTATGCATCTCCAATTAATCTACCTAGTAAATTCACAGAGGGTAAAAAAATAGAACAAATTACCTTGCCTTTTCTTGCGAGTGAATCAATTAGGAAGGAGTTAATTCCATTTGATAACGATAGGTTTGTTAAGTCAAAAAATACAAGTAATATATATATGGAAATGCAATATGAACAATATATTGAATTAATGAGAAATACTGAAAAACGATTAAGTTGTTTTTATTGTGGTGCGTCTTTCCAATCACTTGAAAGTTGGCATTACATAAGAAGTATAAATGAACCATCTTCTATGCACGTTTTACCAGAAATAGGTGTAAAATATGACTTATGGGACCTCAATCCTTTTGGGGGCGATGCTGACGCTGGGAATTTTGAATAAATAAAGGGGATAATATGGCTAATTCTGAATTTGGAAAAATAGATGTCGAAATCATTTATTGTGTTAGTTGAGGATACTTTCCAGTAGCCACGTGGATGGCTGCAGAGTTTTTATCTAGTCATAACCCAGGTGATATAGCAATTACAATAACACCAGCTGATAAAGGGAGACTAGAAGTATATATTCAAAATCAAAAAATTTATGATTGTAAAGATGAAAAGGCAATGCCAGATTTTAACAAAATCAAAGAATTACAAATGCTTGTAATTGAAAAATTATTCGAAGCATAAAAAATCAAGGTAATTAATTTATGAATAAAAATGTGTTAGCTTTTGGTATATCAGGTGATGAAAAACCAAAGTATTTAGATAAAGTTATTGAAGCAATTGACCTTACCGTCATAACTAATGATTCTATTTCACAAAATCAACCCAAAAATAACACTTTCTTTTCGGGTATGTTATTGCTTGACGATAGTAATAATGAAAATTGTTATGATTATATATATAACAACAATACCCACTTTTTAGAGTTACAGTCTTATCTAGATGATATTTTGAATAATAATCGACCTGTATTGGCTATCGGCCATGGAATGTATTTTTTAAATGACTTTTTTAATAACAAAGCTAAACATTCTTATAGTGAAATTAAAATATCTGAAGATCTATTGGATATATTTATTTCACCAGGATCAAAAACTGCTGCAATTATAGGTTCTGGCGGATTTTTTAAAATTCCTAATGCTTTGCCTAAATCTATGAAGGAGTATCAGAGATCAAATGATCTAATTACTTCTGTTTACGAATTAGGTACTGGTCATGTGCATGGCATTGAAAGTACCTTACACGACTGGGTTTTAGGCTATCAATTTAATCCATTTATTGATGGTCCATCCATAGTACGAGCACTAATTGATGGTTTTATTGAACGAGCAGCACAATAATCGTTGTTTTGACCCCCTATATATGGTAGAATCTGTTTGCTAGATACATATTATTGTATTTTTTTGTAGAGGTGAAATGACAACTAACGAGATTATAAAACCTGTAAGAATAGTAGATGAAATGCGTAGCTCGTATATTGACTACGCCATGTCAGTAATAGTTGCAAGAGCTTTACCTGATGTAAGGGACGGTTTAAAACCAGTGCATAGAAGAATTTTGTATTCTATGGATGAATTAAATATGCGTCCGGGAAGCTCTTACAAAAAAAGTGCCAGGCTAGTTGGAGAAGTATTAGGGAAATATCACCCTCATGGAGATACCTCAGTTTATGATGCTATGGTTCGTTTAGCCCAAGATTTTTCAATGCGATACCCTCTTGTCGATGGTCAAGGGAACTTTGGCAGTATTGATGATGATCCACCAGCTGCTATGCGTTACACAGAAGCGAAATTAGCAAGTATAGCTATGGAAATGCTTGGTGATATTGATCGAGGAACTGTAGATTTTGCTCCGAATTTTGACGATTCATTATCTGAACCAGTGGTATTACCTTCGCGCATTCCTAATCTTATAGTTAATGGTTCTACAGGAATCGCTGTTGGAATGACTACAAACATTCCTCCACATAATTTGTCAGAAATTTGCGATGGTATTGTACATCTTATAAAAAACCCTAGAGCTGATGTTGATGAATTAATGGAATACGTAAAAGGTCCTGATTTCCCTACTGGTGCCTTAATAATGGGAACTACTGGTATTCGTGAAGCTTTTGAAACAGGTCGTGGAAGAGTTGTAATAAGGTCAAATATAGAAATTGAAGAATTGGGTAGAAATGGTAGATATCAATTTGTCATAACAGACATACCTTTTATGACGAACAAAGCAAATCTTGTTCAGAAAATTGCGACACTTTCAAAAGAGAAAAAAATTGAAGGTATCTCTGAAATTCGTGATGAATCAGACAGAAAAGGGATGAGAATTGTAATAGAACTTAGAAGAGATGCTCAGGCCCAAGTAGTAAAAAATATTTTATATAAGCAAACTGCATTGCAAACATCATTGCATTACAATATGTTGGCACTTGTGGACGGTCAACCTCAGACACTTTCTTTAAAATCAGTTTTACAGCACTATATTGACTTTAGAGAAGAAATTGTAAGGCGTAGAACACAATTCGAAATTGATAAAGCAAATGCTAGGATACATATTCTAGAAGGTTTGAAAACTGCATTAGATAATTTAGATGAAATTATTGAATTGATAAGAAATTCTGATGATACAGATGCAGCTCGTCAGGCTTTGATCGTTGGATACAATCTCGATGAGATTCAGGCAAATGCCATTCTTGATATGCAACTAAGAAGATTTGCAGCTTTAGAAAGAAAAAGAATAGAAGATGAATATGACAGCTTAGTTAAAGCTGTTACTGAGTATTTAGCGCTACTTGCCGATAGAAAAAAGATATTAAAAGTAATTGAAACTGAAATTAACGATTTGAAGAAAAAGTTTGGAGATGATCGCAAAACTGAAATTAGTATTGAAGAAATATCTGGCTTTAATCTAGAAGATCAAATACCACATCAAGAAACAATAATAACCTTAAGTAATAGAGGTTATATTAAGTCTATTCCCGCAACAACATTTAGAAGACAGCATCGTGGGGGTAAAGGTGTTAAAGGGCAAACAACAAGAGAAGATGATTGGTTGAAAGATTTAGTTGTTTGTGATAATCATGACATTTTATTGTTTTTTACGGATAGAGGAAGGGTTTATAAAAATAAGGTATATCAAATCAATACTGATACATCAAGAACAACTCGTGGTACTCCTCTAGTTCAATACTTGAATCTAAAGCCTGATGAAAAAGTTCAAACAATACTTGCTGTTGAGTCTTTAGAAGAAAAGGAAAAAGATTTATTATTCGCTACAAAATTAGGCGAAATCAAAAGAATGGATTTGAATAGAATAGTCAACATTAGAGCTAATGGAATAAATTCAATGGATTTAGAAGATGGTGACGATTTAATATCAGTTAGATTAGCTGATAGAGGTTCAGATGTATTAATGGTTTCCCAACAAGGTATTTCTATAAGATTTTCTTCTAATGAAGTGAGATCTAGTTCAAGAATTGCTGGCGGTGTTCGGGGCATGCGTTTAAGAAATGATGATTTTGTTGTAGCAATGGATATTGTAGATCCAGAAGGGCAATTACTTGTTATAAGTGAAAGAGGAGTTGGTAAGCCAACTTCCCTTAATGACTATCGAACTGCTCATAGAGGTGGATATGGTGTTGCTACTTTTAGAATTACTTCTAAAAGCGGACCTGTGGCTACTGCAAGGGTTGTAAAAGAAGCAGAGGACATACTAATTATTTCTGAACAAGGACAAGTAACTAGAAGTAGTTTGGCTGAATTAAGAATATTAAGTAGAAGAACTCAAGGTGTTAGCATTGTTAATATGGAAGAAAAAGATAAAACTGTATCAATAGCTTCAATGGATCCTATTTTAAGGAATGCTAGAGATACCCAACCTAAGGCCGCTAAAGGGAAAGAAGCTGCTTTAGAAACAACTCTTCAAAATAGTGGAATAGATGAAGATGGCGAGATATACAATAATGACTCATCTGTGGAAAATTCTGAAGAGTAGTTTTATCAAATCTTTACATATATAGTCCACCATTAATATGGATTTGTGTTCCTGTAATATATGACCCTTTTAGTATTAAATAAGAAACCATTTCTGAAATATCTTCCGGTTCACCAAATTTTTTCAAAGGTATAGATGAAAGAATTCCTTCTTTTAACTGTTCTGGAATCCTGTCTGTCATATCTGTTTTTATCCATCCTGGGCAAATAGAATTGACTGTAATATTGTGGCGGGCAAGTTCAAGTGCTAAACCTCTTGTGAACGCAAGTACACCGCCTTTGCTTGCAGAATAATTTGCTAAACCTATATTCCCTATTTGTCCTAAAAGGGAAGCTATATTAATAATGGTTCCTTTTTTATTTTCAATCATTTGTGGGATTACTGATTTGCTACAATAAAATACACTATTCAAGTTAGTATCGATTACATCTTTCCATTCATCTAATGACATGTTTCTAACTGTGCGTTCTCGAGAAATACCTGCATTATTTATTAATATCCCAATATTCCCCATTTGATCTTGTATTAAGTTCATCATTTCATCTACATCTGGATTTTTTCCGACATCGCATTGATATATTTCAGCTGTACCACCATTGTTTGTAATATCATTTTTTACCAACTCTGCAGCTTGTTTACTATTGTTGTAATTTATAGCAATATATGCACCGAGCTTGGCCAAATCTATGGCTATTTGTTTCCCTATTCCCCTTGAACCTCCGGTTACTAACGCTATTTGGCCTGATAATGGTTTGTTTCTATTTCCCATAGGTACCTCTAATTTTTTATATATTGCAAATTGTAAATGTTGGTTTTACTTACCTCTGTAATTATTAATGAAAGATAGAAAATTTCAATAGAAAATAGTATAATTCATATATTGGATTAATACTTTTTGAATAATAATGTTTTTTTACGGTGGAAAAATTGGAAACCTCTCAAATTTCAGCTTTTATTGCAGTCGTTGAACATCAAAGTTTTACGAAGGCAGCTGAAATATTAGATTTAACCCAACCTTCTTTAAGTGCAAGAATAATATCTCTTGAAAAAGAAATGAATGAACAACTTTTTCAGAGAACCGGTAGAGGTGTCCGTTTAACGGATGCAGGCAAAGCTTTGGTTCCCTATGCTGAAAGGATATTGCAGTTTATCTCCGACGGTAAAGAGGCGGTATTTGGAGTTCATAGTAATTCTGTTGGTAAAATTAGAATTGGCTCGGCTCGAGCAATATGTGCATATGTCTTACCCAGTATTGTTGAAAAATTCCGCGAATTATATCCTGGGGTAGATGTGACAATTAAAACAGGTAGATCTTCAGATATTGTCGACATGGTACTTGAAGATGATGTGGAAATTGGGTTAACTCGTTCAATATATCATCCAGATTTACAAGTTCGTCATCTTTACGATGAGCAAATAGTATTAGTAACCGATCCATCTCATAAATTTGCATTAGAAGGAGAAGGTCAGGCAAGTATTTATGATGTTGCTTCACAACCCCTAATACTCTATGACAAAGGTTCTAGCTATTTTGTATTAATTAACAGAGTTGTAAGAGAGGCCGGTATTGCTCCTAATGTAACTATGGATTTAGATAGTATAGAAGCAACAAAAAAAATGATTGAAAGAGGCTTGGGTGTTTCTTTTTTACCTAGACATTCTGTTGAACAAGAGTTAAAAACAGGTACTTTAAAAGAAATAGAAATAATCGAAGATTATAATGTTGTCTTACCTACTTCTGTGATTGTACGTAATTCTATAAATAGAAGTTTAGTTGTTGAGTCTTTTTTAGAACTTCTATATGGTTTATATCCAGAATCTTTAGATAATTAACATTGCGTCACCAAATGAATAAAATCGATATTTTTCTTTAATTGCTTCTTGGTATGCCATCATTATTAAATCTTTTGATGCAAATGATGATAATAAAACAAGTAATGTGGATTTTGGTAGATGAAAGTTTGTTAAGAGCATATCAATAACCTTGAATTTAAATCCTGGTTTTATAAACAAATCAGTCCAGTTCGCTCCTGCATTTAGATTTGAAGAATTTTTATCATTCCTTGTTAAATAAGCACTTTCTAAAGTCCTAGTTACTGTAGTTCCTACGGACAGGATGCGTTTACTGTTATTCTTGGCGGTATTGATAGAATTGGCAGCATTATCACTAATTATCCATTGTTCACTGTGCATATTATGTTCATCAATATTATTTACTCTAATTGGTTGAAATGTACCCAATCCAATTTGGAGACTGAGTTCAACTTTTTCAATCCCTTTCCGACTTAAAGATGCTAAAATATCGTCCGAAAAATGTAACCCAGCTGTTGGTGCGGCCGCGCTTAAAAGTGTATCGGTAGCATATACTGTTTGGTATCGATCTGTGTTTTTTTCGCTATGATTATTTATGTAAGGAGGTAGTGGAATAGTGCCTAGTTTTTCAATCATGCTATCATCACTTATTTTTATTAACATTGTCCCGTCACTATTTTTTGCTACTATTTCTCCATGTAAATCTTCCTCAAATAAAATTTGAACTTCTTTTTGTAAATAACGTCCTGGTTTTCCTATACATTCCCAATATCCATCATGATTTTGGTTTAAAAAAAGTATCTCAATTTTTCGTTTACTTCCAATAATTTCTCCAATCAATCTACATTTCATAACTTTTGTGTTATTAAACACAAGTACATCATTATTATTGAGCAAATTGGGTAGTTCATTAAATATATGATGAGAAACTGTTTCTGTAGCCCGATCTAAGACCAGCAAACGGGATTCGTCTCTATTATTAATTGGATATTGTGCAATTAATTCTTCAGGTAGATTATAGTCAAATTCTGAAATATCCACGATCAATTCCTGTTTGTTTGTAAATCATATGCTTTTATTGTATTTTCAAGTAGCATAGCTCTTGTCATTGGCCCTACACCACCGGGTACAGGAGTTATATTAGCTACTACATTTTTAACATTTTCAAAATCTACATCTCCAATTAGGCGATAACCAGTTTTTTTACTAGAATCTTTGATGCGATTTATACCCACATCAATTATGGTTGAATGAGGTTTTACCATGTCATAAGTTATTACATTTGGTTGTCCGATAGCTGCAATTAAAATATCAGCTTCTAAAGTATGTTTTTTCAAATCAGAGGTGCCAGTATGGCATAGGGTAACAGTAGCATTACCAGCGAAACTTTTTTGACTTAATAATATAGATAAAGGTCTGCCCACTAGGTTACTCCTTCCACAAATTACTATATTTTTTCCTGCTGTTTCGATCCCTGATCTTATTAGTATTTGTTGTATTCCTAATGGCGTTGCTGGTATAAAAATAGGTTTGTCGATACTTAATAACCCTGCACTATTTATTCCAATACCGTCTACATCTTTGTTTGGATCTATGGAATTGATAATTATTCTTTCATCAACATGTTTAGGAAAAGGAAGCTGTGTTAAAATTCCATGGAAATTATTATCTATATTCAATTTATTAATTAAGTTTAATATTTCTTTTTCAGAAGCATTTTCTTCCATTTTAAATGTATGGGTTTTAATTCCAACCATTTCACAATCACGTTCTTTACCTCTTACATATGATATAGATGCAGGGTTGTTTCCAATTAATACAACCGCTAAACCTGGTGTATTAAGTTTGGATTTGATAATTGTTGCAACTTTTGTAGATACTTCGTTACGAATGTCTTCAGCTATTTTATTACCATCTAAGATATTAGCGCTCATTGTAGATACTTCTTTAATATTTCCTATAATGTTAATTATTTTTCATTTTAATTTACATTATAATAACTCAAGTATTAAATTAATATTA
>CEQQ01017129.1_pt1 | contig 10478 bp, 8 predicted proteins | sample 531041 | NCBI WGS metagenome assembly CEQQ01 (sample SAMEA2621222, study PRJEB7988) | marine metagenome | biome: marine biome (ENVO:00000447); feature: deep chlorophyll maximum layer (ENVO:xxxxxxxx); material: "saline water (ENVO:00002010), including plankton (ENVO:xxxxxxxx)" | depth 150 m | reverse complement strand
AAAAAAGTTACATATTTAATAAATATCAATTATACATTATACGATAATAAATGAAACGTAATAGAAAAGCTAAAATATTAGCTACCCTAGGTCCAGCTTCTTCATCTGAGGAAATAATTGATAAACTTTTTGTTGCAGGATGTGATGTATTTCGCTTAAATTTTTCTCATGGATCAATTGAGGACCATAGAAATAACTATCAATATATAAGATCTCTTGAAAAAAAATATGATCATGCAACTTGTATATTAGCAGATTTGCAAGGTCCAAAGCTAAGAATTGGAACGTTTGTCCAAGATAAAATAGAATTAAAAAAAGGCCAAAGTTTTATACTTGATTTAGACTCTTCTCCTGGAAATAAAGATAGAGTTAATTTTCCTCATGAAGAAATTTATGAAACTATGACCCCTAATAGTGAAATTTTAATTGATGACGGTAGGATTAAATTACAAATCATTAAACAAGAAAAAAAATCACTTACAACTGAGGTGCTAAATAATGGTATTATTTCAAATAATAAAGGTGTTAATATTCCTGGAGTAGTTTTACCAATTTCATCATTAACGCAAAAAGATAAATCTGATCTAAATAAAGCTCTAGAAATGGGTGTAGATTGGGTAGCATTATCTTTTATTCAAAGCGCTGAAGATATAAATAATTTAAAAAAACTAGTTGGTAATAAAGCATCTATAATGGCTAAGATAGAAAAACCTTCTGCAGTTAAAAATATTGATTCAATCATTGAAGCCAGTGATGGATTAATGATAGCTAGAGGAGATTTAGGTGTTGAAATGCCTGCTGAACAAATACCTGTAATTCAAAAAAATATAATTAGTCGATGCAGAGATTTTGGTAAACCTGTAGTTGTGGCCACTCAAATGTTAGAAAGTATGGTTTCAAACCATACACCAACAAGAGCTGAAGCATCTGATGTAGCAAATGCTATATATGATGGAACTGATGCAGTTATGCTATCTGCAGAGTCCGCAATAGGTTTGTTTCCTGAAGAATCAGTTACAATTATGAATAGAATAATTAAAAGTGTGGAAACAGATAGCAATAATTTTAATCTTGAGATTAAGAATCAAGAAAGTTCATCTACGAATAAAAAAATCAGTACAACTGATGCAATTACAAGTGCAGCTTACACAATAGCAAAAAACGCGGAGGCTAAAGCTATAGTAACTTTTTCTGTAAGCGGAATCACAACTATGAGAATGTCTCGGGAAAGAGCTCCGGTATTAATTATTGGTCTTTCTCCAATACTAGAAACAGCTAGAAAACTTCAAATATCATGGGGGGTTTATTCCATTCATACCAAACAAGATGCTCAAAATGCAACAGAAATGGTAAGCATAGCCTGTAAAGCTCTAAAAAATAAACGTTTAGCTGAAGCTGGTAATTCAATAGTTATCACCGCAGGAGTTCCTTTTGGAAGTGCTGGATCAACAAATCTTCTTAGGATAGCAGAGATTATTGACGATAAAGATCTTACTTAAGAAGTTTACAAGCTTCATCAATTCTGTGGCAAGCTTCTATTAAAATTTTCTCACTCGTAGCATATGAAAGACGAAAGTATGGTGATAAGCCAAAAGCTTCCCCTTGCACTCCAGCAACTCCCCTACTTTCAAGAAGATAGTTCATAAATTTTTCATCAGAATCTAATATTATTCCATCAGGTGTTTTTCTGCCAATAATTCCTTCACAATTTGGATATACATAAAATGCACCCGGGGGAATTCCACAAGAGATGCCATCAATAGAATTTAATTTTTCAACAACTAAGTCTCTTCTTTTTTTAAAAGCAATGTTATGTTTTTCTATAAAATCTTGATTGCCTTGAAGAGCTTCTACAGATGCAGCCATGCTAATAGATGAAGTTGAAGAATTACTTTGAGATTGAATCTTATTCATTCCCGATATTATTTCTTTTGGAGCACCACAATAACCCAATCTCCAACCAGTCATGCAGTAAGCTTTTGAGACACCATTTAAAGTTAAAGTTCGATTCTTGAGCTCAGGGACAGTTTCAGCAATTGTATTAAATTTTTGTTTGTCATAAATAATTTTTTCATAAATATCGTCAGTTAAAATATAAATATTAGGATATTTAAGAAGTATTTGACCTAAATTCATAAGCTCTTCTTTAGAATATACTGAACCAGTTGGGTTACTGGGACTATTTAAAAAAAGCCATTTAGTTTTTGGTGTTATATATTTTTCAAGATCATAGGGTGTTAACTTAAAATCATTTTTTTCACTGCACTTTACAATAACTGGTTTTCCTTCAGCTAATAAAACTATATCTGGATAACTTACCCAATATGGTGCAGGAATTATAACCTCGTCACCTGGATTAAGTGTTGCCATCATAGCATTATAAATAATATGTTTTCCTCCAACACCTACCATTATTTCGTCATTTGAATATTCTAGATTATTTTCTTTTTTAAATTTATTTATAATTGCATTTTGCAATGCAGGCGTACCCTTTCCTGGTACATACCTAGTTAATCCTTCATTCATCGCTTTAATTGCAGCCTCTCTGATATTTACAGGTGTATCAAAATCTGGTTCTCCTGCTGCTAAAACTAAAATGTCTTTTCCTTCAGCCCGTAATGCATTTGCTTTGGTATTAATACCAACAGTCATAGATGGTTTAATTCTAGAAAGTCTATCTGCTACAATATTCATTTGTTGAAAATCAAATTATAAAATGTTCAATAACTAGACTTGTGCATGTAAACAATAAAAAAATGGCGAAAATTTTTTTTAGAAATTCTTTACTAATTCTTGAAGACAATTTTGCTCCAATATTCGCTGTAAATATGCTTGTTGAAATAACCAAAGCTACTATTAAAATATTTACATATCCTATTGAATATGGTGGCAAACCTTCAATATTGATACCTAAACAATATATAGGAAATGGCTCCTGGTAAGGCGATAAAAAATCCCAGAACAGCAGAAGTTCCAACAGCTTGATGCATTTTTTTTGAAAATATACTTAAAATTGGAACACTAAAACTTCCTCCACCGATTCCTATCAAGGCTGAAAATGATCCTATTAATCCACTAATAGAAAAATTAATAAAAAAATTTTGAGGAATATCATTACCAATTGTTTTTATGTTTCTCTGAAAAAACATATTTAAAGAAATTAAAAAAGCTAAACTTATGAAAATTAATACTAAAATTTCACCTTCAATTCTACTTGCTAGTAATGATCCAATTATAGATCCTGATATAATACCTGCTACCCATTTCTTCACAACATTTCTATCTACATTGTTTAATTTTATATGTGAAAGCACAGACGAGATAGAGGTGAATACTATTATACAAAGAGAAGAAGCTACTGATACATGCATTACAACATCTATTGAATAGCCTAATTGTAATAAAATAAAATATGAAACAGGAACGATTATTATTCCTCCACCAACTCCTAATAATCCAGCTATCAAGCCTGAAAAAAGACCCGTTAATAAAAATGTTACAATTAAAATTATCAATTAAAAACCCTTTTGCATTAGAAATTATGTAGTAAACGAGTTCAATAAAAAGTAAAAAGAAATTAAATTATGACACATATTCATTGGTTAGGTGCAGGTTTATCTTCAGTTCCAGGAATAAGAAGAATTGCTTCAAGTGGCAATAAAATTACTGTATGGAACAGAACTTTGTCTAAAGCTGAATATAGCATTAATCATATAAACTCTGAAAAAGTATTGGCAAAAAAATATGATCTTGATGAAATAAAAAAGCAGCTTAACAAAGGGGATATTGTAGTTTCTCAATTGTCTGCAAATATGCACCCAGAAATAGCTAAAGTTTGTCTTGAAAAAAATTGTCATTTTGCATCTACCAGCTATATTTCTCCTAATTTAAAAGAACTAGACTTAGAAGCTAAAGAGAGGAATTTAGTTTTTATAAATGAGATAGGTTTAGATCCTGGAATTGATCATTTTTTTTCTCATCTTTTAGTTTCAGAATTAAAACAACAAAATATAAATGACTGTGCGGTTTCATATTATTCTTATTGTGGAGGAATACCTGCTGTATCTAATGATTTTAAATATAAATTTAGTTGGTCGCCTGTAGGCGTGATAAAAGCCCTTAATAATAAAGCAAAATTTATTAGTAACTTTCAAGAAAAAGAGGTAATTCCCTACCATCAAGTAAGTACATACTCAGTAAATGATGAAGATTTTGAAGCTTACCCAAATAGAGATTCCATTCCATATATAACAGAATATAATTTTGATCAGTCCTGGAAAATCAACAATTTCGTAAGAGGCACTTTAAGACTAAATGGATGGACGAAAGCATGGAAAGAGATTTTTTTAATGTTAGAGAATCCAAGTCCAGATATCGAAGAAAAAATTCAAACCAAAAGTGATGAATTATGGGCTAATAATCAGTACGAAAAAGATGAGAAAGATAGAGTAGTTCTTTCAGTAAAAATGGAAGCATCTAACAATGATGGTGTAGTCTGGGCAAGAAGTTATGAATTAGATCAAAGTGGCAGCGGTGAGAATAGCGCTATGGCAATTTTAGTTTCAATAACTCTTTCTGCAGGAATAGATTTAATCCTAAATAATCAACTTAATACAGGTGTTCAAGCAGCGCCCTCTGATAAAGAAAATATAGAATATTTTTTTAAAATTTTGAAAGATTACAAAATAAATTATATTAGTAAATAATGAACTCTGATACTTTCACTCTAGGTATTATTAGAGAAACAAGAGAAGATGAAAGTAGAACCCCTCTAGTTCCTAATCATGTAACAAAAATTAAGGAAAAATATAATCATGTTAATATTCTTGTTCAACCATCAAAAAATCGATGTTTTAGTGATTTAGAATATAAAAATGCAGGTGCTATAATTCAAGAAGATCTTAATGAATGCAATATAATATTGGGAGTAAAAGAAATAGGAACAAATCTTTTAAATGAGAATAAAACATATTTATTTTTTTCACATACTTCTAAAATCCAATCTGATAATTCTTCTTCAACCCAAGGCACTCCTGGGATGGATAAGAAAGAGTTGATCAAAACTATTTTAGAAAAAGATATAACATTAATAGACTATGAAAATATTAGAAATAAATATGGGGCTCGTTATTTAGGATTTGGACGATTTGCAGGAATAGTTGGATGTTATAATTCTCTATCTCTTTACAAAAAATTTATAAAAAAAATAAATATGAAGAGAGCATTTGAATTAAAAAATTATGAGTCTTTAATAAAAGAAATTGTTAATAATAAATTTTCTGAATTAAAAATTTTAGTTACTGGAGATGGAAGAGTTGCAAAAGGTGTCTTAGAATTATTACAAAAAACAAATATTACTGAAATTTCAAAAGAAGAATATCTTAACAAAAAGTTTTCTTATCCTGTATTTTGTAATTTAAAAACTGAAGACTATGTTAAATCTAATTCAAAAAATACTTTCAATCTTCAACATTTTATTGAATTTCCAAATGATTATAAATCAAAAGCTCACGAATACTTACTAAGTACAAATGTATTAATAAGTGCCCATTATTGGGACCCTCATTCACCTAAAATTTTTGAATTAAAAAATTTAAATAAATATTTAAATTTACAAGTTATTGGAGATATTACCTGTGATCTTAATGGTTCTATTCCTACAACTTTAAAATCAACAACAATAAAAGATCCATACTTTTATTATAATAAAAAAGAATTATCCGAATGTTCACAAACAGAAGAGTCAATAGCTGTTATGGCTGTTGACAACTTGCCTTCTGAGCTACCAAGAGATTCAAGTACTGAATTTGGAGATGGAGTTTTAAACGAAGTACTACCTTTCATAATTGGAAAAGATGATGGTAGAATTTATAATGCCACAATAATAAAAAAAGGTAAATTTCTATCTAGATATTCATATATAGAAAAGTATATTAAAAAATAATGAACCAAAATTCCCCTAACTTTGACGCTCTTAGTGAAGCAAATAATAACAAATTTGTAATAACAAGTGATTATAAACCCAATGGAGATCAGCCAAATGCCATAAATTCATTAGTAAAAAATATAAAAAAAGGAGAAAATGAGCAGGTATTACTTGGAGTTACTGGCTCAGGGAAAACTTTTACAATGGCTAAAGTTATAGAGGCATTGCAAAAACCTACCCTCATCATGGCGCCAAATAAAACTCTTGCAGCACAACTATACGGTGAAATGAAAAGTTTATTTCCTAATAATGCAGTTGAATATTTTGTTAGTTATTACGATTATTATACTCCTGAGGCATATGTTCCTCGAACTGATACATATATTGAAAAAGAATCTTCAATAAATGAACAAATCGATCGATTAAGACATTCTGCAACTCGTTCTTTAATAGAAAGAAAAGATACAATAATTGTTGCATCTGTTTCGTGTATATATGGAATAGGCTCAGTTGAGACCTATTCTTCAATGTCATTTACTTTAGAAAAAAATCAAAACATTGAAAGAGATTTTATAATTAGAAAATTAGTTGAACTTTTATATAAACGAAGAGATATGGACTTTAAAAGAGGAAGCTTCAGAGTAAAAGGTGATATTTTAGAAATTTTTCCATCTCACTTTGAAGATCGTTCTTGGAAAATTTCAATGTTTGGAGATGAAATTGAAATGATTACTGAAGTCGATCCTCTAACTGGTGAAAAATTAGATTCATTAGATAAAATAAGAATTTTTGCAAACTCACACTATGTCACTCCCAAACCTACTATTAAAAAAGCGATAACTCAAATTAAAGAAGATTTAAAACAGCAACTTGTCGTTTTTGAAACTGAAAACAAATTATTAGAAAAACAACGTCTTGATGAAAGAACAAATTTTGACTTAGAGATGTTAGAAACAACAGGAAGTTGTAGTGGAATTGAAAATTATTCTAGATATCTGTCAGGAAGAAAACCAGGTGAACCTCCTCCAACACTTTATGAATATATTCCAGAAGATTCTCTTTTATTTATTGATGAAAGTCACATTACATGTTCACAAATTTCAGGAATGTACAAAGGTGACTTTTCACGAAAATCAACTCTTTCACAATATGGATTTAGATTACCTAGTTGTTTAGATAATAGACCTCTTAAAAGAGAAGAATGGGATGCAATGAGACCACAAACAGTCTTTGTCAGTGCCACTCCGGGAGACTATGAATTAGATAAAACTGGTGGAATATTTGTTGAACAAGTAATTAGACCTACTGGTCTGGTAGATCCTCCAATAGAAATTAGACCCACTAAACATCAAATAGATAATCTTGTTGACGAATGTCGTAAAACTATTGAAAGCGGTTATAGGGTCATGATCACAACTTTAACCAAAAAAATGTCTGAAGATCTTACAGAATATCTACATGAAGAAGGCTTTAAAGTTCGCTATTTACACTCTGATATTGATACTTTGGAAAGAATTGAGATAATTAGAGATTTACGTTTAGGTGTCTTTAATATTTTAGTTGGCATTAATTTGCTTAGAGAAGGTTTAGATATACCCGAGTGTGCTCTAATGGCAATTCTTGATGCTGATAAAGAGGGATATTTAAGATCCAAAACAAGTTTAATTCAAACAATAGGACGAGCAGCAAGAAATATTGAAAGTAAAGTTGTTATGTATGCTGATACTAAAACTAAAAGTATGTTAGCAGCAATAGAAGAAACATCGAGGAGAAGGAAAAAGCAACTACAGTATAATAAAGAAAATAACATTACTCCTGTTAGTATTAAAAAATCTATTGAGGAGATAATTGATAGTACAGCTGAACAAGATCATGTCACAATTCCAATAGATAATGTTAAGCAGTTAGTTGGAAAAGATCTTGAGATACATATAAAGGAATTAGAAAAAAAGATGAATACATTTGCATCTAATTTGGAATTTGAAGATGCTGCAACTGTTCGTGATGAAATTAATAGATTAAAAGCAAAACAAATGGGTTTAAATAGAAAAGCATTAGAAAGATAAAATGGCGGAAGAATATATTAATTTTTCTCAGAAAAACGATACAGGTATAATAAAACTCAACAGACCTAAAGCTTTAAATGCCCTTAATTATGATATGGCTGAAATTTTTTTAAAAAAATTGAATGAATGGGATCTAGAAAATTCAATAAAAAGAGTTTTAGTATATGGTGAAGGAAATGCTTTTTGCGCTGGTGGAGATGTAAAAAATCTTTTTCTATCTTCTAATAAAAATAATTTAAAAGAAATATTTTTTCAAAAAGAATACACTTTAAATAATGCTATTAATGAATTTAAAAAAGATTATTTGAGTATTTGGAATGGAATTGTTATGGGAGGAGGCGTCGGTTTATCAATGTATGGCAAATATAGAGTAGCAACACAAAACACAAAGTTTGCTATGCCTGAAAGTGCAATAGGTTTTTTCCCAGATGTAGGAGCAAGTTATTTTTTATCTAAATTAAATAGAGGTGTAGGATTATTTCTAAGCCTCACAGGATTTGCTATCAATGCTCGTGATGTTATGGATCTTGGTTTAGCAACTCATTACTCTGATGCAGATAAGATTGAAGAAATAAAAAAAAATTATATACAAACGGGGAATATAGAAAATACTAATCAATATCCTAAATTAGATTCTATAATTGATAAAAATAAAAATTTTATTGAAGATATTTTTCAAAATAATTTAATTGATATTTTTTATCAATTAAAAAATTCTAAAGATGAGTTTGGTAAAAAAATATATTCTCATTTACTTACCCGGTGTCCAATGAGTCTAGCTATTTCTATAGAATTACTTAATAATGCTAAATCTAAGTCTTTAAAAGAATGTTTAGAAATGGAATATCAACTTTGCCAACATATGGTTTATAGAAATGATTTTGATAATGGAGTTGATGCAGTGTTAGTAAGTAAGACACATAAACCTAAATGGAGCCCCTCATCTATAGAAAATATAAATTTTGATGAAGTTGATAAAATGTTTGAACCTCACGTAGAAAAATTATACTTGTAATTATGGTTTCATCTTTACCTAGTTCAGCGAAAGTAGTTATAATAGGCGGAGGAGTAGCTGGTTGCTCAGTAGCCTATCATCTTGCCAAATTTGGATGGAAAGATATTGTTTTATTAGAAAGAGATCAATTAACTTCAGGAACTACTTGGCATGCTGCAGGGCTAATAGGACAGATTGGTTCATCAGCAACAATTACCAAGTTAAGAAACCATTCATTAAATTTATACAAAGAACTTGAAAAAGAAACAGGCTTATCAACAGGACTTAAACAAAATGGATCTTTAACTGTTGCAACTACTAAAGGTAGATTAGATGAGTTAAAGAGGCAGGTAAACACTGCTCAACTTTTTAATATCGATGCAAGAGAAGTAAGCAATGATGAAATTTCAGAAATTTATCCGGTAATTAATACAGAAGATATAATTGGAGGAGTCTTTATTCCCAAAGATGGACAAGCAGATCCAGTGGGAGTAACAAATGTTCTAGCTAAAGGAGCAAAACAAAATGGTGCAAAAATTATTGAAAATTGTTTAGTTAAAAAAATACTAACAAAAAATAATAAGATTGGAGGTGTAGAGACTAATCAAGGAAAAATTGAATGCGAATATATAGTTCTTGCGTCAGGGATGTGGTCTAGACAAATAGCTGCTGAGGTTAATGTAAGTGTTCCTTTATATCCGGTAGAACACTTTTATATTTTAACTGAACCCATAGAAAATTTAAATAAATCACTTCCTGTTTTAAGAGATTACAATCATTGTCTTTATATAAAGGAAGATGCAGGTAAGTTTTTAGTAGGAATATTTGAACCAAATGCAAAACCAGCTTTTACAAAAACTAATATAGTCCCAAATGACTTTTCTTTTGCTGAATTGCAGGAAGATTTTGATCATTTTGAACCATATTTAATGCATGCAGTAAAAAGAATACCCGACCTTGAGACTGCAGGAATTAGAAAATTCTTTAATGGGCCTGAATCTTTTACTCCTGATACAAACTATTTGTTAGGTGAAACACCTGAAATTAAAAATTTTTTTGTTTGTTGTGGTTTTAACAGTATTGGAATTGTTAGCGCAGGAGGTGCAGGAAAGGTTACAGCAGAATGGATGATTAATGGAGAAGTTAATGAAGATGTTTTCTCTCTTGATATTACTCGATTTGAAAAATTTCATTCTGAAACAAATTTTATAATTGATAGAGCTGCAGAAAGTTTAGGTAATCAATACGCTATGCATTGGCCATATAAACAACAAAAAACATCACGAAATATCAAAACTTTTCCTTATCATGATTTGTTAAAAAAAGAAGGTGCTTGCTTTGGTCAAGTAGCTGGGTTTGAAAGTCCTTTATGGTATGCAATAGATGGAGAAAAGCCAGAATTTAAATATAGTTTTGGATATCAAAATTGGTACAAATCTGCACAAAACGAAACTATAAATACGAGAAAAAATGTTGGTTTTTTCGAATTAAC
>CEQQ01056175.1_pt1 | contig 10509 bp, 10 predicted proteins | sample 531041 | NCBI WGS metagenome assembly CEQQ01 (sample SAMEA2621222, study PRJEB7988) | marine metagenome | biome: marine biome (ENVO:00000447); feature: deep chlorophyll maximum layer (ENVO:xxxxxxxx); material: "saline water (ENVO:00002010), including plankton (ENVO:xxxxxxxx)" | depth 150 m | reverse complement strand
TTCATTCATTTAAATTATTTAATTTCGTTAATATCAAAGTTTTCTAACTCAGAAACGATGCGCGCTAAAAACTGAGTCCCATAAGCACCATCTATGATTCGATGGTCGTAGCCTAATGTTAAATACAGCATACTTCTTATAACTACAACATCTCCAAATTCCGTTTCTTTTACCACAGGTTTCTTTGTAATTGCACCTACACTCAAAATTGCAACATTTGGTTGATTAATAATAGCCATGCCAAATAAACTGCCAAAAATACCTGGATTTGTGACTGTAAATGTTGAACCAAAGATTTCATTTGCCTCAAGACTATTATTTCTTGCTCTTATGGCTAAATCTGCTGATGACCGAGCTAAACCTATAATGTTTTTCTCTTCAGACGACTTAACAACAGGAACTATTAAATTATTATCAGGCAAAGCTACTGCTACCCCTAAATTAATATTATCATGGTGAATTATTTTATCACCATCAAGAGAAGTATTTATTAAAGGAAAATCTTTTATAGCCTTAATACAAGCATCCATGATTATTGGAGTATATGTCAATTTAACACCATACTTTTCCAAGAAAGTATCCTTGCTGCTTTGTCTAGCATCAACCATAGCTGTAACATCAGCTTCAATAGTTGAATAGACATGGGGGGATGTTTGTTGCGAGTGAACCATATGTTCTGCTATCTTTTTTCTAACTCTACCCATTTCTTCAATTCTTCCAGAAGATTTTTCAAATGTTATATTTGGTTGCTCTATTATAGTTTGAGACTTTGATTCCATCTTGCCTTTTTCTAAATAATTGAGAATATCTTTTTTAGATACTCTACCATTTTTACCTGAACCTATAATCGAATCTAATTCTTCATTTGATATATTTTCTTTTTTAGCTATCGATTTTACTAATGGAGAATAAAACTTATCTGATTTATTTATTTCCTGATGAGCATTAACCGACTTTACTTCTTTCTCATTTTGTTCTTTATTCGAATTTTCTTGATTCTCAGTTTTTGGCTCTTGAATTGATGTTGTATTATTATCTACACTGCCATCTACTGCATCTTCTCCTTCAGTGCCAATACGAGCAATTACTTCTCCTACTGGAACAACATCATTTGGATTATATAAAATTTCAATTAATTTACCCTCACTTGGCGATGGCACTTCTGAATCTACTTTATCAGTTGATATTTCTAAAATTGTTTCATCTTGAACAATAGCATCTCCTATTTGCTTCTTCCATTCAACAATTGTTCCTTCAGTGATTGATTCACCTAATTTAGGCATAATAACATCTACAATCATTTTTTCTCCATTTATTTTTTTAACATTTTTTCCACTTCAAGAGCATGCAATTCTTCTTGCCCTATCATCGATCGTGCATATTCCTCTAAGTACACAGATTTATCTTGCACCAAATCAAGCAATTTATAATACACTGAAATTGCTGTTTTTTCATGCTCCAATGTTTCCTTTAACAAATCATCAATATCATGATTGAAAGTTTCCTTTAAATTATCATTATTTAAAGGAGGATGACCTCCTAAACCCGTGATGTGCTCGCCTGCTAAATCTGCATGAGTTAATGACTCCTTTGCCTGCTCTCTAAAAAAAGTAACAATTGGAAGTCTATCTGACCCAAATATCATTAGAGCATAATGGGTATATCTAACAACTCCATTTATTTCATGATTAAAAATCTCACTTAATACTTCAATAACTTTTTCTTTATCCATAATAAATACTCCTTTTTACCTATATGCATCAATTCCTGTTATATCATGACCTAATACCAATGTGTGCATTTCATGAGTACCTTCATATGTATAAACACTTTCAATATTCATTAAATGTCTCATAATTGGATATTCCCCACTAATACCATTAGCTCCATGAATTTCACGAGCTAGCTTTGCACATTCTCTAGCAACCCAAGTATTATTTCGTTTGAGCATTGATATTTCTTGAAACCTCATTGTTTTTGCATCTTTATTTTTTCCAATATGCAATGCCAATAATTGACCTTTCGTAATTTCTGTAAGCATCCATGCTAACTTTTCTTGAGTCATTTGATAACCAGCTATAGGCTTGCCAAATTGGACTCTTTCTTTAGAATAATTTACAGATTCTTCATAAAGTGCCATAGCAGCTCCAATTGTACCCCATCCAATTCCATACCTTGCTTGTGTTAAGCAACCTAAAGGTCCTTTTAAACCTTCTACATTAGGCAATAAATTTTCATCCGGCACAAAAACATCTTTCATTACTAATTCTGATGTTATAGATGCTCTAAGAGACCACTTATGCTTCATTAATGGGGCCGAAAAGCCTTCAAAATCTTTTTCTACTAAAAATCCTTTTATTATTCCTTCATCATCTTTAGCCCATACAACTGCCACATCTGATATTGAGCCATTTGTGATCCACATTTTGGCTCCATTTAGTATATAGCCTCCATCAACTTTTTTTGCAGTAGTTAACATACCACTAGGGTTTGATCCATGATTTGGCTCAGTTAACCCAAAACAGCCCACCTTTTCACCGCTAGCAAGCTTTGGTAACCATTTTTGACGCTGATCCTCAGAGCCATATGCATATATAGGGTACATAACTAATGAGCCTTGAACAGAAACAAAAGATCTTACACCCGAATCTCCTCTTTCCAATTCTTGACATAACAAACCATATGCGATATGAGACATTCCTGCACAGCCATAATCTTCAGGCAAGTTCATACCTAAAAAACCTAAGTCACCAAATTTTTGAATCATATCTAATGGAAACGAGCCTTCTTCAAAATGTTTTTCTATATCAGGCATAACTTCATTAGCTACAAATTCTCTAGCTGTATGCTGAACCATTATTTCATCTTCTGTAAAATGATGTGATATATTTAAGTAATCAAGCGATTTTAATTTCATTTTTTTTCCTTCTAGTATTCTAATAAATAATTAATTTTTTCCTTAATTCTTGAAATTGGTAAATAAATATCCTTTTCAATTTTTTGAGAGAATGGAATCGGAGTATCCAATGAACCTAATCTAACAACTGGAGCATCTAATGAATCAAAAAAATGTTCTGATATATATGATGCAATTTCTCCACCTATACCCCCTGATAAATTAGCCTCATGAAGCACAAGAACTCTATTCGTTTTTTTTATAGAATTCTCAACTAATAATTTATCCCATGGCACCAATGATCTTAAATCTATAATTTCAATATTTATCCCTTGAGCTGAATAATTAGAAGACACCTCCTCAGCCCAATATACTGCTTGTCCATATGTAATAATAGTAAGATCATCACCCTCTTGGACAACATTTCCTACTCCTATTGGAGTTGTATAATAATTATCAGGGACATCATTAATTATACTTCTATAGAGTGCTTTATGTTCAAAAAACATAACAGGGTTAGGATCTTCTATAGATGCTAACAACAATCCTTTTGCATCAATTGAGTTTGAAGGGTATACAATCTTTATTCCTGGATTATGAAAAAACCATGCTTCGGGACTCTGTGAATGAAAAGGACCGGCTCCAATTCCAGCTCCACTAGGCATTCTAATAGTTATATTAATAGCTTCACCCCATCTATAATAGTTTTTAGAAATATTATTAACTATCTGATTAAATCCACAGCTGACAAAATCTGCAAACTGCATCTCTACAACAGGCTTAAATCCTTCTAAAGCTAAACCCATGGAAGCTCCTAAAACCCCTGATTCTATAATTGGGGTATTAATTACTCTAGTAGGATATTTTTCAAATAAGCCTTGTGTTACTTTAAATACCCCTCCATATTCAGCGATATCTTGCCCTAGGAGAATCACTTGCTTATCTTTATCCATGACAATAGACAATGCTTCTGAAACAGCATCTACGAATCTAAGAGAATTTGTTTTTTTTGAAGGATGAACAATACTGCTTTCATTTGCCTTATAAACATCTTCCAATTCATTTTCGACATTACTATTTAAATAATCTGCATCTATAGCAAATTGAACCGCTAAATCAATTTCCTGTTTAATTTCTTGCTCTATTATAGATATATCTTTTTTAGATATTATTCTTTTGTTTAAAAGATGCTTTTCAAATAAACCAATAGGATCTTTAGCTTCCCATTCTTTAAATAATTTTTTAGGCACATATTTTATACCAGAAGCCTCTTCATGGCCCCTCATTCTAAATGTTATAGCTTCAATAAGAGTTGGACCTTTACCTTTTAAAGCATTCTGTTTTGCTAATTTTATGGCATTGTATACTTCTAAAACATTATTTCCATCAATTTTTTTACCTTCTATTCCATACCCTATAGCTTTATCGACTAAATCTTTACACTTATACTGCTGTGATGTTGGTGTTGATAGCCCATACCCATTATTTTCAATTAAAAAAATAACCGGGAGGTTCCAAACAGCAGCTAAATTTAATGCTTCATGGAAGTCTCCTTCACTAGTTGCCCCATCTCCAATAAATGCTAATGCAATATTATTTTTTTTATTTAACTTATACGACAAACCATAACCCACTCCAACAGGTAACATGGCTGCCAAATGAGAAATCATACCAACGATGCTGTGTTCTTTAGTTCCAAAATGAAAAGTTCTATCTCTACTTTTAGTAAAACCATTTTCTTTGCCCATTAATTGACACATCAATCTATTCAAGTCAACTTTTCTTGCAGTAAACACTCCTAAATTTCTATGCATTGGTAAAACTACATCTTTATTATTTAATGCTGATGTTGCTCCAACCGCAATCGCTTCTTGACCTATACCTGAGAACCACTTAGAAATTTTACCCTGCCTCAAGAGTAACAACATCTTCTCTTCAATCATTCTAGGAAACTTTAAATCATTGTATAATTGTTTTAATTCTTTATTCGTCATTAATCTAATATTCCAACAATTCTTTTATTGCATCCTCTATCCAACTAGTTTGAACCAATATTTCATTTTCTAAAACTGGTGCATATGCAACATGACAGTCTAATGATGCGACCCTTTTAATTGGAGCATCTAAGTATTCAAAACCAACATCAGATATTTTAGCTGCGATTTCAGCACCAAATCCATTTGTCATATTATCTTCATGTACAATTAAAACTCTACTAGTTTTTTTAACTGATTGTAAAATTGTATCTAAATCCAAGGGATTAACCGTCCTTATGTCAATTATTTCTACTGATGTTTCTGTATTCCTAACTGATTCAATTGATTTTTGAACTTGAGAACCCCAAGTTACAATCGTTAAATCATTACCCTCTTGAACTATATTTGCTTTCCCAAATTCTAATAAAAAATCTGAATCCGGCTCTGGTCTAGCAGCGAATCCTTGCCTATAAAGGCCTTTATGCTCCATAAAAATAACAGGATCGTTCATTCTACATGCAGTTTTTAATAATCCTTTTGCATCTGCTGCATTTGATGGATAAGCAATTTTTATGCCTGGTAAATGTGCAAAATATCCATCTATACTTTGACTATGACACAATGCACCATGAATATAACCTCCCACAGGAACCCTTATAACTATTGGACAACTCCAATCACCATTAGATCTATATCTAATTGTTGACAGTTCATTTCTAATTTGCATCATTGATGTCCATATGTAATCTCCAAATTGGATTTCAACAACAGGCTTATATCCTACTGTAGATAAACCAATAGCAGTTCCAACTATTGATGACTCTGCCAATGGAGAATTATACACCCTGTCTACACCATGTTTATCAGTAAGACCTCTTGTCGCCGTAAAGACTCCTCCTTTTCCACCCCCAACATCTTCTCCATAAACCATCATTTTCTTATTATGAGAAAGCTCTTCATCCAAAGCATGATTAATCGCATCTACTAATACAACCTTATCACCTACACTGTTTGGTTCAAGAGATGTGTAGTTATTAATTGGGTCATCATCTATGTACATATTTTTCATTACATCATCAGGGTCTGGATCTGATTGCTGATCTGCCCAATTTGCCTCTGAGTTAACTTGATCCAATGCTTTTGCATCTAGTTCCTCAAATTCTTCTTTATTAATAATACCCTTCTGAATACATTTTTTTGAAAAGATGATTAATGGATCTCTTTTTTTATCATTCTCAATTTCTTTTTCTGTTCTATATTTTCTATGATCGTCTGCATTCGAATGAGGAAGTAATCTTACAACATTAGATACAATTATACTTGGACCTCTAGAAGCACGAGCTCTTTCAACTGCCTTTTTAAATGCTACATAAGTCTCAAAAAAATTTGTTCCATCAACATCATATCTCATCAAGGAATCATATCCTTGAGCAATATCATAAATAGACTCACCACTTGTTTGTTCGTTCTTAGGAACAGATATTGCAAAATTATTATCTTCTATATGGAATATAACAGGTGCTTTATCCTTGCTAGCCCAATTTAATGCTTCATGAAAATCTCCCTGGCTAGTTGTACCCTCACCGGAAGATACATATACAGCGCCTTTTTCATTATCTCTTTGCATTCCAAAAGCAGCTCCTACTGCCTGTAAAAATTGAGTTCCAGTAGAACTACCTTGAGTAACTACATGTAAGTCTTTATGGCCAAAATGCTGAGGCATCTGCCTTCCTCCAGAATTTGGATCATCTTCCTTGGCTAAAAAAGATAACAAATGTTCCTTAGCTGTTATGCCCCATCCAATTGCAAATGCTTGATTTCTATAATATGGATAAGCATAATCAAATCCTGGTTTAAAATTCATCGCAGCAGCCATTTGAGCAGCTTCATGACCTGATGCTCCTATATGGAAATACCCTTTACCCTGTTTTAATAGAATCAGCTGCTTATTATCTAGACATCTTGAAAGTGTCATTTTATAATAAATATCTAATAGTTCTTTTTTTGAGAAACCATGTAATTTCATTATTGCTCCTTATGCAAAATCTTGTTCTAAAATATTATTCCTAAAATATTCATTGCAATTAGTTGATACTTTATTTGCTAATTCTTTAATTGAAAATTTGACATCTAATAACTCATGTATTGATATTACACCATATTCAAAAATTCCACATGGAATAATACCATTGAAAAATTTCATATCAGGATTAAAGTTCAAGGCAAATCCATGCATTGTAGTCCATTTTGCCATCCTAACTCCAAATGCACATATTTTATCATCTTCAACCCATACACCAGTTAATTCATCTCTTCTTGATGAAGATATACCAATTTCATCTAACGTTTTAATAATCATAGCTTCTAATGAATGCATATACCATGATACACTCTTTTTATATCTTTTCAAATTAATTATTGGATAGCCCACTAATTGACCTGGCCCATGATAAGTAATGTCACCTCCTCTATCAATATTTATAACATCTGCATCTTTAGGGTATGATGGCAACAAGTGATTACTATCTGCATTCTTACCTAAAGTATAAACATGAGGGTGCTCTAACAAAAGCAATACATCTCCCATTTTCTGATCAACTATATTCTTATGCAACTCTTTTTGCAAATCCCAAATCTTATCATATTGCTGCATCCCAAGCCAAAAACTTGAAATCTTATTAAGCGATGCTTTTCTTTCAATACAATCTAATAAATTTGATTCTTGAGATATATCATACATCATTATATATGAATCGCTTCCTTTAATGCATCTGCAGTAGCTTCTAAAAAAGCTTCTGACAATGTTGGATGAGGATGCACTGTTAATAATATTTCATCCCAAGTAGTCTCAAGTTTGCGAGCTATTCCAGCCTCTATAATCAGATCTGTTGCTCCTGGGCCTATTATGTGACAGCCCAGCAACTCTCCATATTTACTATCAAAAACAACTTTTACAAATCCTTCAGTATCACCCGTAGCCATAGCCTTTCCAAGTGCCCTAAATGGGAACTTTCCTATCTTAATTTTGTAACCTTTTTCTTTTGCCTCTTTTTCAGTCAAACCAATAGAAGCTACCTCAGGATGACAATATGTGCATCCGGGTATATTGTCATATTCCATCCCACTAGTTTTATATTTAGATAAATGCTCTGCCGCAACCATTCCTTCAGCAGAAGCAACATGAGCTAACCATGGAGGACCTGCGACATCTCCAATTGCATAAATATTATCTACATTAGTCTGCATATATTGATTGACATTAATTACATTATTAGAAATATCTACTCCTAACTTATCTAATCCTAAACCTTCAGTATTACCCTTTACACCTATAGCTACCAATGCTTTATCTGCTTCAATAACATTTCCATCATTTAAATGAACTTTAACTTTTGTTTTTAAGGATTCAATTTTTTCAACCATTGTATTTGTTTTAATATTAATTTTTCTTTTTTCAAAAATTGATTTCAACTCTAAAGAAACTTCTTCATCCTCTATTGGCAAAATATTAGGAAGTGCTTCTATCAGAGTAACTTCTGTACCAAAATTATTATAAAAATCTGCAAATTCTATACCTATCGCACCAGCTCCTATTATAACTAATCTCTTAGGCTGTTCTTCAAGAGTCATAGCTTCTTTATAAGTGATAATATTTTTACCATCTGGCTCCATGCCTGGAAAGTATTTAGGCCTTGCTCCAGTAGCAACAATCACATCTAAATACTCATAAACAGTCTTTTTATGATTAAAATTAACCTCAATTTTATTATTATCTAATACTTTGGCAACCCCCTCTATATAATCAATCTTATTTTTTTTAAGAAGATATTCTATACCCTTATTTAATCTTCTGGATACATCTCTAGATCTTTTAATTACTTTTTTCCAATTGATTGAATAATCTTTAATATCGATTCCATATTTACTTGCATTTTTTATGTATGTTAAAACTTCTGAATTTTTAAGTAATGACTTTGTCGGAATACAGCCCCAATTTAGGCAAATGCCTCCTAAATGCTCTTTTTCCACAACAGCCACTCTCTTTCCTAACTGAGCAGCTCTAATTGCCGCAACATAGCCACCTGGCCCACCACCAATAACTATAACATCAAATTTGTCCATTACAATTTCCCTACAGATATAATATTTAAAAATTCTTTTCTCGTTTTCTCATCTTCTCTAAAAAGTCCTGTCATGGACGAAGTTGTAGTGTAAGCATTTTGCTTCTCGACCCCTCGCATCTGCATACACATATGATTAGCCTCTATAACCACAGCCACTCCTCTAGGAGACAGAACCTCATTTAATGTCTTAGCAATTTGCTGTGTCATACGTTCTTGAACTTGAAGCCTCCGAGCAAATACATCAACAATACGAGGAATTTTTGATAAACCCACAACCTTACCATTAGGTATATATGCTACATGAGCTTTTCCAAAAAATGGTATTAAATGATGTTCACAAACACTATAAAAATCAATATTATTAATAACAACCATTTCATCACATGTTTCATTAAAAATTGCATCATTAATAACATTGTTAATATTAGCTCTATAACCGCTAGTTAAAAATTCCCATGACTTAGCAACACGTTTAGGAGTTCTAAGCAAACCTTCTCTATTTGGATCCTCTCCAATTTCAGATAATAACTTCTCAATTACTAATTCAAGTTTTTTTTGTTGATCACTCATTCTTCTCCTTCTGGACCATAATATTCTGTAAAAATAGTAGGGGTTTCCCTAAGCTTAATAGAATGCAAATGCGCTGGAGCAGGAATCTTATCTGCAATTTGTTCCCATATAAAAACAACAATATTTTCTGTTGAAGGCTGCTTCTCACTAAACCAATCAATATCTTGATCTATGTGAGAATGATCCAGCTTACTAATTACATATTTATCCATAATTTTATTCAAGTCCATAATATTAATTATAAAACCCGAATCTTGATCAATTGGACCTCCTATGGTTATATCCAACTCGTAATTATGACCATGCAACCTAACATCTTCTTGGAAAATTGATATATTTTTATTTTCATCCCAATTAGGATTCCAATACTTATGGGCAGCGCAGAATTTATATTGTTTTGTTATTAATGGCATCTTTATATAGTTGTATTATGCAATCATATTATAGCTCAGTAATTTACGAACTTTTTCTATTCTATTAAAATAAATAGAATATATAATATTCTGCTTTATTTAATATATTAAATGATAAACCGATTATTACTGCACGGTTTGCACGATTTAATTTAATAATTATTTAATGATAAAAAAAATGTTAAATCTGCTTTTTAAGAATATCCAATAAATTTGAAGAAAAATTTACCTTAGTCAACACAATAAGACAGCCTGCTTTTTTCGCATTCATTATAATGGACTTTCGCGGCTCTGCAACTGCCCCTATAACCATGCATTTTGAACTATAATCTTTACATTTTTGAATAGCATGACCTTCATCTATATCCACAACAACACAGTCCAACCCTTTAGAAACATCATCAAATTGGTCAATGAAGTGAATTTTATAATCATTATCATAGGACATTGTTGCTAATTGATGACACAACCTCACATCCTCACTTATAATACCCAGCTTCATTAAAGCGAAACCTCGAGCCTAGGTATTC
>CEQQ01069546.1_pt1 | contig 10526 bp, 10 predicted proteins | sample 531041 | NCBI WGS metagenome assembly CEQQ01 (sample SAMEA2621222, study PRJEB7988) | marine metagenome | biome: marine biome (ENVO:00000447); feature: deep chlorophyll maximum layer (ENVO:xxxxxxxx); material: "saline water (ENVO:00002010), including plankton (ENVO:xxxxxxxx)" | depth 150 m | reverse complement strand
GATCAACATGACCCTGGACCGCGATCACCATGCGCGCGACCTGGGCATCGCCGCCAGCTTTGCGGTGGATTCGGTAACCGGCGATATCAGCCTGCAGCTGGAGGGCGACCTGCCCGCCCTGCCGCGCAGTCTGACGCTGGACCTGATCTCACCCGCGCACGCCTCGCGCGATCGCTCGGTGACACTGCGTCAGATCAGCGGCAACACCTATACCGGCCAGCTGGAAAAGCAGATCGAAGGTCGTCGCTATATCGAGCTGAGCGATCCGGACAAGCCCGGTGCAGGCGGCTGGCGTCTGACCGGCGAGCTGCACCTGGGCAGCGACCAGCGTTACCAGCTGAGCGCCCACTGATTCGCGCATGACCCAACCCACCCCCTGCTACCACTGTGGCGAACCGGTTCCGGCCGGTGCGCCCTGGACGGTTGAGCTGCTCGGCGCACCGCGCGCCATGTGCTGCCCAGGCTGCCAGGCTGTAGCGCAAGCCATCAGCAGTGCAGGCCTGGACTCCTACTATCAACATCGCACCGAGCCCTCGGCCAACCCCGAGGCCCTGCCCCAGGCATTGCAGGACGAGCTGGAGCTGTATGACCGCGAAGACGTGCAACAGCGCTTCGCGCGCAGTGAAGGCGATGGCCAACAGGCCACCCTGCTGATCGAGGGGATCAGCTGCGCCGCCTGCTGCTGGCTGATCGAGCGCCACCTGCGCGCCCAGCCCGGCGTGCAGGAAGCCAGCCTCAACATGGGCAACCAGCGCCTGAGCCTGACCTGGAGCCCGCAACAAACCAGACTCTCCAGTCTACTCGCCAGCCTGCGCCGCATTGGCTACAACGCCCACCCGTATGAGCCGGACAAGGCCTCGGAGCAGATTGCCGAAGAAAACCGCCGCTACCTGCGCCGCCTCGGCTTGGCCGGGCTGATGTTCATGCAGGTGATGATGGCGACCATGGCGCTGTCCAGCGAGTTTGATCAGGACATGACCGAAGGCATGGCCCATCTGCTGCGCTGGGCCAGCCTGCTGATGACCACCCCCGTGGTGTTTTACAGCTGCGCGCCCTTCTTTCAGGGTGCCCTGCGCGACCTGCGCAACCGCCGCCTGAGCATGGACGTATCCGTTTCGCTGGCCATAGGCGGTGCCTACCTGGCCGGCATCTACGCCACCCTCATCGGTCAGGGCGAGGTGTATTTCGATTCGGTCACCATGTTTGCCCTGTTTCTGCTCGCTGGCCGTTATCTGGAGCGCCGAGCGCGGCAGCGCACCGTGGAAAGCACCGCCAGACTGGTCAACCTACTGCCACCGAGCGCCCTGCGTATCGAGGCCGATGGCTCGCGCCAGCGCATCATGCTGGAGGAGCTGCGCTGCGGCGATCTGGTCGAGGTCAAACCCGGTGAAAGCATCCCGGCAGACGGGGTGATTGCGCGCGGCACCAGCAGCGTTGACGAGTCAGCGCTGTCAGGTGAATACCTGCCCATCGCTAAGCAGCCGGGCGACCACGTTACCGCCGGCACTCTGAATGTCGAAGGCCCGCTGCAGCTGCAGATCGAGGCCCTAGGCGAGCAGACCCGCCTGTCCGCCATTGTTCGCCTGCTCGAGCGCGCCCAATCCGACAAACCCAGATTAGGCCGGCTGGCTGACGACGTAGCCCAGTACTTCTTACTCACCGTGCTGCTGGCCGCCGTGGTCGTGGGCAGCGCCTGGTGGTGGGCGGCAGACGCCCACACCGCGTTCTGGATTGTACTGGCCATGCTGGTCGCCACCTGCCCCTGCGCCCTGTCGCTGGCCACCCCTACCGCGCTCACCACCGCTACCGGCAGTCTGCACCGCCTGGGTCTACTGGTCACCCGTGGGCACGTACTGGAGGGGTTGCCGCAAATGCAGACGGTGATCCTCGACAAGACCGGCACCCTGACCGAAGGCCGCATGACGCTGGAGCAGATCCAGCCCTTTGCCGGCGTCAGCAGCGATCAGGCCCTGCGCTGGGCGCAGATGCTCGAAAGCCACTCCGAGCACCCCATCGCCCGCGCCTTTGGCCGCACCAGCGCCCAGGCTGAGGCCTCCCACAACCAGCCCGGTATGGGCCTGGAGGGTGTGTGCGATGGCCAGCGCCTGCGCATTGGCAAGGCCGAGTACGCCATGGAGCTGAGCCAGCAACCGCTCCCCGACCGCCCCAGCGGCGATGGTCAGTGGCTGCTGCTGGCTGGCGATCAGGGCCCGCTGGCCTGGTTTGGCCTCAACGACCGCCTGCGTACCGACGCAGCCGAGTTGATCGGCGGGCTGAAACAGCGTGGCCTTGATGTGGTGCTGCTCTCAGGCGACCACCAGAGCGTGGTGGACCGAGTCGCCGCTGAACTGCAGATCGAGCAGGCGATCGGCAACGCCAGCCCCGACGACAAGCTGGCCTACGTGCAACAACGCCAGCGCGCCGGCGAGAAGGTGTTGATGATGGGTGATGGCGTCAACGATGTACCGGTGCTGGCCAGCGCCGACATCTCCATCGCCATGGGCAATGCGTCGGACCTGGCCAAAACCAGCGCTGACGCGGTGCTGCTCGGCAGCCGACTCGGCGCCCTGCTGCAAGCCATCACCATCGCCAAACGCACCCGTGCGATCATGATCGAGAATCTGGGCTGGGCAACCCTGTATAATGTCGCGGTCCTGCCGCTGGCAGCGCTTGGCATGGTTACCCCCGCCCTGGCGGCGCTGGGCATGTCAGTCAGTTCACTGCTGGTGGTGCTCAACGCCTTGCGCCTGACCCGTATCCGCCAGCCTGCGCAAGCCGCATTGCCAGTCGCTCAACCGGAGCCGAGCACATGACCGTCCTCTACATTCTCGTGCCCATCGCCATCGTGCTGGTCATCATTGCCATCTGCCTGTTCAACTGGGCGGTCAACAACGGCCAGTACGAAGACCTCGACAGCCCTGCGCACAGCATTCTGTTTGACGAAGATGACCCGGCGCACCTCGCCGCGCAGCAGCGCGAGGACGACAGCGACGCAACGGACAACGTGCATAAGCCCCATTCATGAGCGACCTGCTACCCCAGTTGCTGACCGCGCTGGCTCTGGGCCTGCTCGGCGGCGGACACTGTATCGGCATGTGCGGCGGCCTGATGGGCGCCCTGACCATGGCCATTCCGCCGGAGCGCCGCCACGGCTGGCCGCTGTGGCGCCTGCTGCTCTCCTATAACGCCGGTCGCATTGCCAGCTACAGCGCCGCCGGCGCCCTGCTTGGCAGCCTCGGCTGGGCCCTGCAGGGCATGGGCCTGGGTGTAGTGCTGCGCAGCATCGCCGGCCTATTGATGATCGCCATGGGGCTATACCTGGCCAACTGGTGGGCCGGCCTAACCCGCATTGAACAGCTCGGTCGCGGCCTGTGGCGCCATATCGAACCGCACGCACGCGCCCTGTTGCCGGTGCAGCGGCCCAGTCAGGCCTTGCTGCTGGGTGCCCTGTGGGGCTGGCTGCCCTGTGGCCTGGTGTACAGCACGCTGATCTGGAGCAGCAGCCACGGCAGCGCCGGCCATTCCGCCCTGTTGATGCTCTTCTTTGGTCTCGGTACCCTGCCGACGTTGCTGGCTACCGGCGCTGCCGCCGAGCGCCTGACCGCCCTGCTGCGCCAGCGCAGCCTGCGGGTCAGCGCCGCGCTGGTGATTATCCTGTTTGGACTCTGGACCTTGCCCGGCCCGCATCAACAATGGCTGATGCAGCATTTGAGCCTGCCATCGCAGGCACATCACGGGCATGAATGAACACCTGTTGCAACACTCCCAGGCGTGGCGACGATGCCCTGCTTGCGGTAGGCTTTGCTGATCGAACAACGGAGCTGTGACCGTCATGACCGATGCAATCAAACTCAAGTCGCTGCCCGAAGCGCACTGCAAGGACTGCAGCCTGGCCACCATGTGCCTGCCGCTGGCACTGCAAGACCAGGAGCTCGACACGCTGGACAGCATCGTTAAGCGTGGCCGCCCGCTGCGCAAGGGCGAGATGCTGTTCCGTCAGGGCGACCCCTTTGACTCGCTTTACGCGCTGCGCTCCGGCACCATCAAGACCTTTACCGTTGACGACGCGGGCGTAGAGCAGATTACCGGTTTTCATCTGGCCAGCGAGCTGATCGGCCTGTCCGGCATGGACGGCGAGCGCCAGCCGGTCTCGGCAGTCGCGCTGGAAACCACCTCCGTGTGCGAAATCCCCTTCGAGCGCCTGGACGACCTGACCGCCACCATGCCGTCGCTGCGCCGTCAGGTCATGCGCCTGATGAGCCGCGAAATCCGCGATGACCAGCAGATGATGATGCTGTTGTCGAAAAAGACTGCCGATGAGCGCATCGCCACGCTGCTGATCAACCTGTCTGCCCGTTTCCGCGCCCGCGGCTATTCCGCCCGCTCCTTCCGCCTGGCCATGTCACGCAACGACATTGGCAACTATCTGGGCCTGGCAGTAGAAACCGTCTCGCGCGTGTTCACCCGCTTCCAGCAGCAGGGGCTGATCGCAGCCGACGGCAAGGAAGTAGAAATCACCAACCACGGCGAGCTTTGTGCGCTGGCCGGTGGCCAACTCGACTGACCCGGTACCCGCTATGATTTTTGACGAATACGCTATCAAATCGCTGATTCGCCCGGTGCCGGGCTTTCCGAAAGAAGGTGTCACCTTCCGCGACATCACCCCGCTGTTCCAGTCGCCCAAGGCCCTGCGCATGGTGGCCGACAGCCTGATTCAGCGTTACATCGACAGCCCGGTCACGCATATCGGCGCCATTGACGCCCGCGGCTTTCTGATCGGCTCGATTCTCGCCTACGAACTCAACCGCCCCCTGGTACTGTTCCGCAAGGCCGGCAAGCTGCCCGCCGACACGCTCAGCGCCAGCTATGCGACCGAATACGGCGAGGCAACCCTGCAGATGCACCGCGACGCCCTGAGCGGCGGCGAACAGGTGCTGCTGCTGGATGACCTGATCGCCACTGGCGGCACCTTCCTGGCCGCGGCCAGCCTGGTACGCCAGAGCGGTGCCGACGTCTACGAAGCCGCAGCCATCATCGACCTGCCCGACCTGGGCGGCTCGCAACAGATGCAGGACACCGGCATCCCCACTTACACCCTCTGCGCCTTTGCCGAAAGCGAGCGCTGATTCCGGCGGCCTGCGTCGCAGGCCGTAACCCCTTTCAAGAATCCCATGAACCAGACACTTGATCTCAACACGCCCTGGCGCGAGCGCCTTGCCGCTCGGCTGGAGCACCCGCGTTTTCAGTACACCATCACCGCCCTGATCCTTATCAATGCCGTCATCCTCGGCCTGGAGACCGCGCCTTCGGTCATGCAGCGCTGGGGCAGCATATTGCGCGTGCTCGACCAGTTGATTCTCACCTGCTTTGTAGTCGAGATTGCCCTGCGCTTTGTCGCCCACGGCTGGCGACTGCTGCGTGACCCATGGGGGCTGTTCGACACGCTGGTGGTGGCCATCGCGCTGGTACCTGCCAGCGGCCCGCTGGCAGTATTGCGTGCCCTGCGCGTGCTGCGGGTGCTGCGCCTGGTGTCCATCGTGCCGAGCATGCGCGTGGTGGTGCAGTCGTTGCTGGCCTCGCTACCCGGCATGGGCAGCATCGTCGCGCTGCTTGGTCTGATCTTCTACGTCGCCGCGGTCATTGCCACCCAGCTGTTCGGCGAAGCCTTTCCCGAATGGTTCGGCACTCTCGGTGCCAGCCTCTACACCCTGTTTCAGGTAATGACGCTGGAAAGTTGGTCGATGGGTATCGTGCGACCAGTGATGGAGGAGTTCCCCTACGCGTGGCTGTACTTTGTACCCTTTATCCTGATTGCCACCTTTATGATGCTGAACCTGTTCATTGCGGTGATCGTGGATGCCATTCAGCATCAGCGCGACGCGCTGGAGCCGGCGCAGGAGCCGACAGAAGACCCTCAACAACGGCTGCTGGCCGAAGTACAGGCCCTGCGCAGCGAGCTGACCGAGCTGCGTGAGCGCCTACCCAAGCACGACTCTGGACCTGATCAGACAGCTTGCATATCATCAAGCCGCGAACAATAACAAAGGCTGTCGCCGGGAACGCACTGAGGCAGCCCGCGCGTAGAGGACTTCACGCATGAGCAACACGCTGCCGCCCGATACACGGCTATTGCTGATTGATGACCACCAGATCTACCTCGACGGCTTGAGCCTGACCCTTGGCTCGCTCTGTGAAGGCGTCCAGCTCGACCACGCCCACAACGCCGCCGAAGCCCTCCAGCAGGTCAGTGAACACCCCTACGACCTGATCCTGCTGGACCTGCAACTGCCCGACAGCAGCGGTCTGGCACTGCTGCAGAAACTGCGCGCCGCCGACGCCATGGCGCCCATCGCCATCCTCACCGCCAGCAACAGCCCCAGCGACCTAGACGCCGCGCTGCAGCTCGGCGCCGCCGGCTTCATCAGCAAAACGGCCGACGGCAAAACCCTGCTGCAGGCAGTCACTCAACTGCTGTATGGCGCGCAGGTAGTGATCAGCGACGAGAATCGCCCGCTGGATCGCCAGAACAGCGCCCGGGAAGTCGGCATAACCCCGCGCCAACTGGAAATCCTCGACCTGCTCGCCGAGGGCCTGCCCAACAAGCTCATCTGCCAACGCCTGTCGCTCTCCGAAGATACGGTCAAAACCCACCTGAAGGCGCTGTTCTCGTCCCTGGAAAGCCACAACCGCACCGAGTGCGTGAATCACGCGCGCAAGCTCGGACTGGTGAGTTTTTAAGCGACGCTAAGCCGGGATGACGGGCCGGGAAGGCCGAGTTCCAACCCGGCCACGAAGTTGCACGGAGGTTAGCTGGTCGAGCGGGAGCTCGACCTTCCCGGGTAGCGTGGCCCTAGGAGTGAACTGGCGCCTGCGCCAGCAACTGCTGCACCGTGCGCCGCAGGCGTGCAGGCAATACTGGCTTGTAGAGCAGCTGAACATCGGCCAGACGCACTGCTTCAGTCAACTCCTCCGAGGTATCTGCCGTGACCAGCGCAGCGGGGCCGGCATAATAGCCGTGCTCACGTAGCTGCCGAATCAGCTCCAGACCGTTGAGCTCGCCTTCCAGGCGGTAATCACTCAACAAGACGTCGACAGCCACGGTGCGCAGACCGGCCAGCGCCTCATCAGCGCTGGCAAAGGCCCAAACAATGCAGCCCCAGCTGGACAGCAGCGCCTGCATGGCCTCGCGGCTAACGCGGTCATTCTCGATCAAAGCAACCTGGCCGCGCAGCTGAGGCATCACCACACTCACCGGCTCTTGCGGCTCCATCTGCCACTCGCCCACCGGCGCCTCAAACCAGAACCGGGCGCCCTCCCCAACCCGTGACCACAAGCCAGAGGGATAGGCCAGCAGGTGCAGTATCTGCCGACAGATACTCAGCCCCAACCCCACGCCCTTATCCAGAGTGCGCGCCGGGTTACGCAGCTGGGTAAACTCCTCAAAGATGCGCTCCTGATCAGCGTCGGCCAGCCCGCAGCCATTGTCGATCACGGCAATGCGCAAGCGCTCGTCCACCTGGACTACCTCAATGCGCACCAGGCTGGCCTCGGCATGAATCAGTGCGTTGTTCAGGTAATTTCGCAGCAACCGCTCCAGCAGCAGCGGATCGCTCTGTACCGCCAGGTGCGGCAGGCAATCAATCTCCAGCCGAATACCCCTGCGCCGGGCGTAGGTTTCCAGGCTTGCCACCAGCCGTTCAAGCCAGGGCAGCAGGTTAAATGAGCGGGTTTGCGGCCGCACCATGCCCACGCTCAGGCGCGAGATATCCAGCAGCGAATTCAGCATCGCCTGCAGCAACTGGGTCGAATCGGTCAGGCGCTCCACGGTACGGCGCGCCTCGCCCTCCAGTACCTGATCCTGCAGATGCTGGATAAACAACGACATGGCGTGCAAAGGCTGACGCAAGTCGTGACTGGCCGTCGCCAGAAAGTGCGTTTTGCTCTGGCTTTCGCGCTCGGCGCGGCGACGCGCTGCCTCCAGCAACTGCTCGGTGACATAGCCCTGGCGCTGCATGTACTCGTAGATATAGGCGCCGAGCGAGCCCATCAGGGCAAAGTTGCTTAGAAATACGCCGTCGGATATCACCCGGGCCGGCTCGCTGCCAGAGAGCTGAGCGGCAGCCAGATAGCTAAGCACAATCACCCACGAGCCGATCACCGCGTGGCGCATGGGCAACGCCAAAAGGAAAAACCCCGACAGCAACACCAGATAAAGACCATCGTGCGTCACCCGCACGGGCACGTCGGCCAGCCGGGCAACCGTGATCACCATCACCACCATCAGGCCGGAGCAGCAATAGGCCAGCGTCGACACCGCAAAGGCCCGCGCCGGCCTCACCCGACCGGGCCGGTTGGCATACCAGATGGAAAAACAGACCACCAGCAGGGCCACCGCGCGAATACTCAAGGTATAACGCGCCACCTCGGGCGGCAGGTAAAGGTGATCCAGCCACATGAACAGCAACATAAAGAGGATGGAGGAAGCAGCAACAACGACAACACGACCCGCCATTTTTACGTGCAGGTAGTGCTGAAACGCCTGCTCCAGCGGCCCGCTGAAGCGCAAACGGGCAAAGCCGCGCTGTTGCGCCAGTAACGCAGGTTCATCAATGCCGACAGCGGCAGAAGGAGTGCTTGAGGTCATGCGAATTTAGGGCCCATTGTTGTTATGCATTTGGCCTATATGCCGACTGGTTATATAGCGTAACCAAGTCCGCGTTAAATAATTTAAAAACAACACTTTACTGCTGGTTACTAGCGCTATGCTTTAAGACAGGACGCTAACTGACAGGACGTACCTGCATGTCTGCCAACCTTGCCTCTCCCCAGTCGTCAGCCTTTTCGTTGGTCGAGTCACTCCATCCGCAGCACCAGCAACTGCAACCGGTCATGCAATACCTACAGCTCAGCTGTCCACAACTCCAGCGCCTGCTGCTGGGCACCCTGTTGTGCATGAGCAGCTTGCCAGCCAGTCGCCGGGCTGCGGATGCCGTCGGCCCGTTTGCCATTCCGCCGCGCTTGCACACGCTGATCTGGGATGACTACCTGGCCTTTCAGCCGGACCTGGCCAGCAAGGTGCGCGGCCTGGCCAGTCAGCACTGCTTCCTGACCGACCCGCACGCCGAGCTGGGCTACAACCTGGGTTACGCTGCGGCCATTGCCTGGCTTATCTACCAGCGCCAGCACATGCTGCCCAAAGCCGGGGCGTCGCTCGCTAGCCTAGCGCGAATCTGGGAAGCCTCCTACCCCCATAGGGGTGGCCACGCCGAGGACTTCCGGCGAGCTTGGCGCAGCAACTGAGCCCGGCCCATCAATACCGCAACATCAAGCAACCCGATACCCGCTTGACCCCTGCCAGGCGCTGGCGCATTGTCGGCGGCACAGTCGTCGGCCGACGGCCCTGACCAGAGGACAAAACAATGCCCCAGACTTCCGATATCAATCGTCAGATACTGCTGGAGTCGCGCCCGGTTGGCGCCCCGACCCAGGCTAACTTCCGTATGGTCGAAACCCCTGTCCCGACCGTGCAAGCCGGGCAGATGCTGCTGCGCAACCGCTGGATGTCGCTAGACCCCTACATGCGAGGACGCATGAGCGACGCCAAGTCCTACGCCGATCCGGTACCGGTTGGTGGCGTAATGACCTGCGGCACCGTCAGCGAAGTGGTCAGCTCCCAGCTTGAAGGCTACGCCGCAGGAGACCTGGTCATGTGCTTTGCCTCCGGCTGGCAGGACTACACCCTGTCTGATGGCAGCATGGTGTTTCGCCTGGACCGTAACATGCCTGAACCCTCACAGGCCCTGGGTGTACTCGGCATGCCCGGCTTCACCGGCTACATGGGCCTGACCGACATCGGCCAGCCCAAGGTGGGCGAAACCGTGGTGGTCGGCGCCGCAACCGGCCCGGTTGGCACCGTGGTGGGACAAGTCGCGAAGATTCTGGGCTGTCAGGTGGTGGGCGTGGCCGGTGGTGCAGAAAAATGCGAGTACGCCGTCAAGGAATTGGGCTTTGATGCCTGTATCGACCACAAGGACCCGGCGCTGGCCGAGAAGCTGGCCGCGGCCTGCCCCAAGGGCATCGACGTGTACTTCGAGAACGTTGGCGGCAAGGTATTCGACGCGGTCATGCCCCTGCTCAACGCCCACGCCCGCGTGCCGCTGTGCGGCCTGATTGCCCAGTACAACGCCACCAGTCTGCCCGAGGGCCCCGATCGCCTGCCGCAGCTGATGCGTCTGATGCTCAGCCAGCGCATCCGCATGCAGGGCTTTATCATCTTTGACAACTACGGCCACTGCTATCCCGACTTTCTCAAGACCATGACGCCCTGGGTCGCCGAGGGCCGGGTTCGGGTGAAAGAAGACCGCGTAGAGGGGCTGGAAAACGCGCCCGATGCCTTTATCGGCCTGCTCGAAGGGAAGAACTTCGGCAAGCTGGTGGTGAAGATCGCCGACTGATCAGACAACCGGATCAGCCGCCCTAGGGTCTGTTGCCGTTTCGTTCATCCGCCTGCCGGAGGCCATATTTCG
>CEQQ01024811.1_pt1 | contig 10551 bp, 7 predicted proteins | sample 531041 | NCBI WGS metagenome assembly CEQQ01 (sample SAMEA2621222, study PRJEB7988) | marine metagenome | biome: marine biome (ENVO:00000447); feature: deep chlorophyll maximum layer (ENVO:xxxxxxxx); material: "saline water (ENVO:00002010), including plankton (ENVO:xxxxxxxx)" | depth 150 m | reverse complement strand
CCGCACCAGCAAGGGCGGAATTATTACAGCTGAGTTTTGGCTTAGCAACGATAACTGAGAAGATCCCGAAATATGTTGAACCGATATTATTCCGTTTTAGCCGCTTGAACAGCGAAAAAATGAGTCTGTTGGTGCCGAAGAGAGGACTCGAACCTCCACGGGCTTACGCCCACTACCCCCTCAAGGTAGCGTGTCTACCAATTTCACCACTTCGGCATTTTACTGAAATTTCTGTTCTTCATTCTAATTATATGTCAGGTATCTCTAGCTGATCTTCCGATACTTCGCTTTCCTCAGGAAAAGCATCTCCAATTTCAATCACCTTTTCGGTGTCAGGTAGAGGATCCCCTAGTTGATCGCCATCGTTCGCGCGATCTAAGGTGAAGCCATCTTCTATAAGCTCCCCTTCAACTCCAAAGCCTCTCAAATCAACTGCCTTTTCCTTTGCCAGGTAGGCGAGAGCAAAGGATATGACGAAAAATACTATCGCTAACCAAGTTGTGATTTTAGTCAAAAAATTCCCAGAGCCATCCGATCCAAACAGAGTATTAGAAGAACCGCTACCGAAGGCTGCTCCGATATCTGCGCCCTTCCCTTGCTGCATAAGGATCAAAACGCCCAAAGCAACAGCTCCTAGAACCAAAAAAATCAACAAAATAGTTTCTATTGTTTCCATATTTTTTCTGCTGCCTTGCATATTTTCTTGAAAGAAGAGGGATCTAGCGAAGCTCCTCCAACTAATCCTCCGTCAACTTCTTGCTCCGCAAAAATACTCTCCACATTGTCTACTCGCAAACTACCACCATAAAGTACCCTTAGTGTTCTTGCCGATTCTTCGTTTATTGATCGAAATACTGAACGAATATACTTATGCATCGCCCGCACTTGATCCAGACTAGCGACTAGGCCGGTACCAATCGCCCATACTGGTTCGTATGCGATTATTGTTTGTTGAGACAAGTTTCGTACTTGGTCTTTGAAAACTCGACGAATTTGACGCTCTATTACTTTTTCCGCGAGGCCTTCGCTTCTTTCATTTTCCTTTTCACCAACACAAAGCACAGGTGTCAAACCAGCTCTTATACAAGCTTCATATTTTTTGGACACTAGATCTTCACTCTCCCCGAACATGCCACGCCTTTCAGAATGTCCTACCAACGCATAAGAAGCTCCCGAATCAAATGCCATCTCAGCCGAGATCTCACCAGTATAAGCACCTTCTTTCTTTTCATGTATGTTCTGCACACCAATTCGAACGTTCGATCGATTATTTCTTACTAGATCCGACAAAACGATACTGGGTGGAAAAATAACGATGTCAACCTGATCGAAACCTTCCAACGCTGCTAGATAATTCTCTGCAAAACGCTTATTTCCATTCATCTTCCAATTTGCAGCAACAATGGGTCTTGACATAAATCCTCTTCAGGTGGACACGTGTGTATACATGCTTTCTATATATACAAAGGCGGCGCATCTTAGCAGGGGACTCAAATGTTGTGAATGCACTTACCGAGCGTACAGACTCAAGAAGACCGTGTCTTAACCATATCTGCAAGCTCCTCTGCGTACTTATCGATATCAGTTTGATCGGTCCCTTCAACCATTATCCGCACCAGAGGTTCAGTCCCGGAAGGACGCACGATTACACGCCCTTTATCGCCTAGTTGTTTCTGGATTTCGGCTACTAGTTTTTTTAACTCGTTATCTCTTAGAGTTTGAGAAGGGTTTCTATCTTCTACATTAATTAGTCTCTGCGGGTACTTACTCATGTCCTTAGCAAGATCACTCAACGCGCTTTCTTGAGTAATCATGGACGAAACAACTTGCAATGCTGTAATGATCCCATCACCCGTAGTATTTAGATCAGAACAAATAACGTGGCCAGAGGTTTCGCCTCCTAAATTCCAATTTAGCGACTCCATGCGCTCAAGAACATTCCGATCACCCACCTCCGATCTCTCGAAAGACACCCCCATACTATTAAGTGCTTTCTCAAAACCAAGATTTGTCATAGTCGTACCGACAACACCCCCACTTAATCGCCGCTCCTTCTTAAAGGCCTGGGCTAAAATAAACAGCACTTCATCGCCATCGACAACCCTGCCGTTTTCATCAACCATAATGGACCGATCACCATCACCGTCAAATGCGATTCCTATATCGGACGCTGTATCTAAGACCATTCTTTGTAAAGTCTCAGGGTGAGTCGAGCCACAACCAGAATTGATATTCTTTCCATCTGGTTCATTCCCGATCACTGTTACGTCAGCACCAAGTTCTGTGAAAACTCCTGGCGCTACGTTATAGGTGGAGCCGTGCGCGCAATCTAGGACAACTTTTAAGCCGTGCAGCCGCAATCCGCGCTGCAAGGAACCTTTGCAAAACTCAATGTATCGTCCGTTTGCATCCGTTACTCGAAAAGCTTTGCCTAGATCGGCAGACAAAACCGAACTGCTATCTACTTCAATCTCTCTTTCTACAGCTGCTTCTAACCGATCGTCAAGCTTCCTGCCTTGGCCGTCAAAAAATTTGATCCCATTGTCTTGGTAAGGATTGTGAGAAGCACTGATAACGATCCCGACGTCGGCTCTTAACGTTCGAGTCAAATATGCAATTGCGGGTGTTGGTGTAGGACCAAGGAGTCCGACACTGACACCGGTAGACACCAATCCAGCTTCAATCACCGATTCCAACATATACCCGGATATTCGCGTGTCTTTACCAATTAGGGCTAATTTTACGTCCAGCGTTCTACCTACTGCCCGTCCAAGTTTCAGACAGAAATCAGGAGTAATTGGATGCTCACCCACCCTTCCCCTTATGCCGTCGGTCCCAAAGTATTTTCTTCCAGACATGGGAATACCACTTTTGTAGAGTTAAACAACGAGCAAACTAAGTGAGGCAATCTTCTCTTATACCTAGTGGCTCACACGTGAGAGTTTTCAGGTCTCCTCCGCAGGTCCTCCGATGGGACCAGTCGCTGGACCCGATTTCGGCGGCGGCGATTGGGGCTCCGGAGACCTTGGTTTTCCGCCCGCCATAATATCGCTCGCTTGTTCAGGGCTTAATGTTTCGTATTCAACTAGCGCATTGGCCATCGCATGCAATTTTTCCACATTATCTTCAAGGATCTGTTTTGCTCGACCGTAGCAAGTATCTATGATACTTCGCACCTCCTCATCTATCTCTCGAGCCGTCTCTGATGAAATCGGTTTAGCTTGTGACCCAGCCGACATACCAAGAAAAACCTCGCCATCATCTTCATCGTATTTCAATGGCCCCATTTTCTCAGAAAGCCCCCATTTGGTGACCATATTGCGTGCTAACTGCGTGGCCCTTTCAATATCGTTTGACGCTCCAGTAGTAACCCCGTCCGAGCCGTTGATCATTTCCTCTGCTATCCGTCCACCAAATAGGGTACAAATTTGTGATTCTACTGATGTTCTACTTAAGCTATACCGATCTTCCTCTGGAAGAAACATCGTTACCCCGAGAGCCCTACCTCGCGGGACTATAGTAATCTTGTATAGCTGATCATGGTCAGGAACAGAATATCCAACGATGGCATGTCCAGCTTCATGGTAGGCAGTATTTAATTTTTCCTTATCGCTCATCACCATGGATTTACGCTCGGCCCCCATCATGATCTTGTCTTTAGCCTTCTCAAAATCCTCCATTTCAACCAGGCGTTTACCAGCTCGGGCCCCAAACAGTGCAGCTTCGTTAACGATATTTTCGAGATCAGCTCCTGAAAATCCAGGAGTACCTCGAGCTATTATCGATGGCTCCACATCATCAGACAATGGCACTCTACCGACATGAACCTTTAATATCTGCTCACGACCTCGTATATCTGGCAACGGAACAACGACTTGGCGATCAAATCGACCCGGCCTCAATAAAGCAGGATCTAATACATCTGGTCGATTCGTAGCCGCTATCACAATGATCCCATCGTTCGCTTCAAAACCATCCATTTCTACAAGCAGTTGGTTGAGCGTCTGCTCTCGTTCATCATGCCCGCCTCCAAGACCAGCCCCTCTATGCCGCCCAACAGCATCTATTTCATCTATAAAAATAATACATGGAGACTGCTTTTTTGCTTGCTCAAACATGTCCCGCACACGAGATGCTCCGACACCTACAAACATTTCTACAAAATCTGACCCAGAAATCGAGAAGAATGGAACCTTGGCCTCGCCAGCGATTGCCTTCGCTAACAATGTTTTCCCTGTCCCTGGTGGGCCAACCATCAAAGTGCCTCTGGGAATCCGACCTCCCAGACGTTGAAATTTTCCAGGGTCTCGAAGAAATTCAACTAATTCCTGCACATCATCTTTCGCTTCATCAACCCCAGCCACATCAGAAAAAGTGGTCTTTATTTGATCTTCCGACAATAAACGGGCTTTACTTTTACCGAATGCCATCGGACCACCTCGCCCTCCGGCTCCTCCTTGCATTTGCCTCATAAACAGCATGAAGACTGCGATAATAATTAATATAGGAAAGCTAGCAATTAGTAGTTGAGCCCAGAAACTATTGCCGTCAGGTTCAGCAGAACTTGTATCAACGCCATTTTCCAAAAGATCGTCCATTAATCCTTGATCAGGCACCGGTGGTAGAATCACTTTAAAATTCGTATTGTCTTTTCGTGTACCGAATATCCTCGAATCCTCAAACTCAACACGGTCAACTCGCCCATTATTTACTTCACTAATAAAAGCCGAATAGCTCAATTCTTCAGTATCCGAACTGACACTAAAATTGTTGAATACCGTCATCAGAACGGCCGCAATAATTAACCAAAGAAGTAAATTCTTACCCATATCATTCAAACTATTACCCTCGTTGTGCTAATGCACTTTGAGCGATTGATGAAACATTCCATAAGTGAAGCCTTACCATCAAGGCTACACGAGCAAAGCCGGCTGGTCATTCTTAGAATTCTGACAACACTTTTTCCTACTCTACAAATTGGGGCCAAAAACGAGAATACAAGCCGACCCTATTGGAAAGACCTTCCTTGCAGGTACACTTAAATAGATGCCCTACGCAATATTTTCGTCTCAAAACTCAAATATGAGGAAACAATGACCGAGCCACTAAAAACACTACGTTCTATAGCCCACCATCTTGACCCTGTCGTTACAATCAGCGAGAAAGGCACGAACTCAATGAACATCTCTGAAATTGATAGAGCATTGAATGATCATGAACTGATAAAAATTAAATTAAGTATCTTCGATCGAAGTTCTCGAAAAAAAATTGGGAGCGAAATTGCCCTGGCCACAAGTTCCCATGTGGTCCAGCAAATAGGAAAAACCCTTGTTCTTTACAGACAAAACAATTTAGTAAAACCAACCCTTTCGAACATACATAGGTACCGCACCAAGTAAATAACCTATTAAATGTGCTCTACCAATGTAACTTCGTATTCTTTATCTCCCTGAGGAGTTTTTACTACTATCGGATCTCCAATAGATCGACCAATTAAAGCCCGTGCGATCGGAGACATGATTGAGATCTTGCCTTCTTTAATATCCGCCTCATCTTCTCCAACAATTTGATAACAAACTTCCAGGTTACCCTCCAAATCCAGCAGTGTAACAGTACAACCAAAAATCACCTTCCCGCTTTCAGCAAGCCTTGTCACATCTATCACCTGGGCTTCTGCCAACTTACCTTCTATTTCAAGGATCCGACCCTCGCTAAAACCCTGTTGTTCTTTCGCCGCATGATATTCGGCATTTTCCTTCAAATCCCCATGCTCACGAGCTTCCGCAATTGCCTGACTAATTGAAGGACGAATAACACCCTTTAGATGTTCAAGTTCCTTTCGTAATTTTTTCATCCCCTCTGGAGTCATCGGAGTATTCACACCACAATCTCCTCATGTAACTCCTGCAATCTTCTAACAACTTCAATCGGACCGAAGCGCATTGCGCTGTAGAGCGCTTCACCACCCGCTAGCGTAGTGGCGTAACAAATTTTATGTCGTAACGCCAATCTTCTAATAACCGCCGAATCAGCTGTAGCCTGTCGTCCTTCCGTCGTATTTATAATCAAAGTGACACGTTCATTCTTTATTAAGTCCGACACATCAGGACGACCCTCTGTGACCTTGTTAACGATTCTTACCGGTACACCTTCAGACTCCAAGACCTTTGCTGTCCCGCGAGTTGCCGTGATATCGAACCCAAGTGCATTCAAATCACGACCTAACTGGCCCACATTTACCCTATCGGAAGCTTTCACGCTAATAAAAGCTATACCTTCGGTAGGAAGAATTTCTCCTGCTGCGGCAGTGGCTTTGCCGAAAGCCTCCGCGAAAGATTCACCAACTCCCATTACTTCCCCAGTCGATTTCATTTCCGGCCCCAAAATTGGATCAACGCCAGGGAACTTTACGAAAGGAAACACTGACTCTTTGACACTAAAATAGTGTGGGATAATCTCTTGAGTGTATTCCTGGCTTTGCAAGGTCTTACCAACCATACATCTAGCCGCAACTTTCGCCAGTGAAAGACCTATGCACTTCGACACGAATGGCACGGTTCTCGAGGCCCGAGGGTTAACTTCAAGAAAAAAAACCTCATCTCCTTGGACAGCTAGCTGTACATTCATTAATCCCACAACACCCAGTTCTAGTGCCATTGCCTGAACCTGCGTTCTAATCTCATTTTGTACGGTAGAACTGAGTTGATACGGTGGTAGTGAACAAGCCGAATCTCCCGAGTGGACACCTGCCTGCTCAATGTGCTGCATAATGGCTCCTATCACTACAGTTTTACCATCACACACAGCATCCACATCCACCTCAAGAGCTTGATCTAGAAATCTATCAACAAGAACGGGCGCCGAATTAGAAACTGCAAATGCTTCTTGTAAATATTTACTCAGATCGGATTCCGCATAGACTATGTCCATAGCACGACCGCCCAAGACATAGGAAGGGCGCACGATAACTGGATAGCCAATAAGGGCAGCTGATTCAATGCCTTCTTCTACGGTAGTCACCGTACGATTAGAAGGCTGTTGAAATCCCAACTTGGATATCAAACTCTTAAACCGTTCCCGATCCTCTGCCCGATCAATCGCGTCAGAACTGGTACCAATTATCGGCACACCCGCTTCATTTAAAGCTTCAACGAGCTTAAGCGGTGTCTGTCCACCAAACTGGACTATCAAACCTTCCGGCTGTTCAATATCTACGATCGCCAGAACATCTTCGAGAGTAACGGGCTCAAAATAAAGACGATCCGACGTATCGTAGTCGGTTGATACCGTCTCCGGGTTGCAGTTCACCATTATGGTCTCGTACCCATCTTCCCGCATTGCCAGCGCGGCATGCACACAACAATAATCGAATTCAATACCTTGTCCTATTCGATTAGGACCGCCACCGAGAACCATAATCTTTTTGTTGTCGCTGGGATCGGCCTCACAATACTCTTCATATGTCGAATAGAGGTAAGCCGTCGCGGATGGGAATTCGGCCGCACACGTATCGACTCTTTTATAGACTGGTTTTACCCCTAACTCCAGCCGCCGTTCCCTAATGTCAGATTCCTGAATTTCCATCAATGATGCAATCCGATAATCCGAAAAACCTTCACGCTTATAACGCCTTAGCGATTCGTGATCTAATTCTTGCAGGCTTCTTTTTGAGATTTGAAATTCGGAACTCACGATTTCTTCAATCTGAGCAAGAAACCACGAATCAATAGACGTCGCTTGTTGAATATCTTGGTGCGAAAAGCCTAAACGAAACGCATCCGCAACAAACCAAATACGACTCGCTCCAGGCTGACGTAACTCCGCAAAAAGTGCAGTACTTGCTTCTTTTGATCCTGCATCACCCTTCGTTACCGCTCCTTCAATATCCGATCCAACTATTGGATCTAGACCAGAAACACCTGTCTCTAACCCTCGAAGCGCTTTCTGAAAAGACTCCTTAAAGGTCCGTCCTATCGCCATTACCTCGCCTACGGATTTCATCTGCGTAGTGAGTAGGTTTTCAGCCTGAGGGAATTTCTCAAATGTAAATCGAGGGATCTTCGTTACTACATAATCTATAGTGGGCTCAAACGAGGCTGGTGTTACTCCTGTTATGTCGTTTACTAACTCATCCAAGGTATAGCCAACTGCTAATTTGGCTGCAACTTTCGCGATCGGGAATCCTGTGGCTTTTGAAGCTAGAGCTGACGATCGAGAAACTCTAGGATTCATCTCTATAACGACCATTCGGCCAGTTCGAGGATCGATCGCAAACTGCACATTAGAGCCACCTGTATCAACTCCAATTTCCCTTAATACGGCAATAGATGCATTCCGCATTATTTGAAATTCTTTATCCGTAAGTGTTTGTGCCGGCGCGACCGTTATTGAATCTCCAGTATGTACTCCCATCGGATCCAAATTTTCAATCGAACAAACAATGATGCAGTTATCTTCACTATCCCTAACAACTTCCATCTCAAATTCTTTCCAACCTAAGAGGGATTCATCGATCAATAGTTCATTGGTCGGCGATAATTCCAAACCCCGAGCACATATTTCTTCGAATTCTTCAACGTTGTAGGCAATACCACCACCACTTCCACCCAGGGTAAAAGATGGTCGGATAATACACGGGAAACCCAATGAGCTTTGAACCTGTAGAGCCTCTTCCAAGCTATGTGCAATTGATGACCGAGGTGTTTCAAGTCCGATCGTCTGCATGGCCCTATCGAACCTTTCACGATCTTCAGCCTTATCAATTGCGTCCTGACTGGCTCCAATCAATTCAACATCATGTTTATCGAGAATCCCCTCACGAACGAGATCTAAGGCACAATTAAGCGCCGTCTGGCCTCCCATGGTCGGCAACAGCGCACTTGGGCGTTCTCTTTCGATAATTGACTCGACGGTTTTCCAATCCACTGGCTCTATATACGTGGCGTCAGCCATTGATGGGTCCGTCATTATGGTAGCGGGGTTCGAATTTACCAGCACTACCCGATACCCCTCATCCCGCAAAGCTTTACACGCTTGAGCACCAGAATAGTCAAACTCGCAAGCCTGACCTATCACGATCGGTCCCGCGCCCAAAATCAATATCGTTTCTAAATCAGTGCGTTTAGGCATGGTTCATCCATGGTGAATCATTTCGTTAATGAATTGATCGAAAAGATATGAGCAATCCTGAGGGCCTGGGCTTGCTTCCGGGTGCCCCTGAAACCCAAACGCTCGTTTATCGGTACGTTTTATTCCTTGTAAAGAACCGTCAAAAAGCGAGACATGAGTCACTTCAAGATTATCTGGGAGAGAATCTGAATCAACCGCAAACCCGTGATTCTGACTGGTTATGATCACTTTGTTACTTTGTATATCTTTAACAGGATGGTTGGCACCGTGATGCCCATGTGCCATTTTTAAAGTCTTAGCGCCACTTGCTAACGCTAATAGCTGGTATCCGAGACAAATACCAAATATCGGTATATTGCTTGCAAGTATCTGTTGGATCGAAGAAATCGCATAGTCGCACGGCTCAGGATCACCAGGACCGTTCGACAAAAAAACGCCATCCGGAGACATTTCAAGGACGCTCTTTACGGGTGTTTTAGCTGGGACGACAATAACCTCACAATCTCTATCCGCAAGCAATCTCAAAATATTGCTTTTCACACCGAAATCGAACGCAACAACCTTACATCTTTTTTTACCCGAAACAGTCTGATAACCCGATCCGATCTGCCATGAACCCGAATTCCATTCGACAATATCCCTTCTACTAACGACCTGAGCTAAATCAAGACCGGAAAGACCTTTAAAATCCTTGGCGTACTCAAGTGCCCGATCAGTGTTAATGGCGTTTCCACCTACCATACATCCTGCTAACGCGCCCTTCTCCCTTATCAAACTAGTGAGATATCGTGTATCGATATCAGATATCCCAACTATGCCATTAGACGACAAAAATTCTGGGAGTGACTGCGCTGCTCGCCAGCTTGACATTCTTCTAGGAACATCACGAACAACTAGCCCTTCACACCAAACACTTTCCGATTCCATATCCTCTTCATTGAATCCCGTATTCCCAATATGAGGATAAGTTAGAGTTACGATCTGCTTCGCATAAGACGGGTCTGTCAATATCTCCTGATACCCAGTCATGGCTGTATTAAAAACAACCTCACCGACTGTAAACCCGCTTATACCTATAGATTCGCCTCGGAAAACGGTGCCGTCTTCGAGTACCAAAAATCCTGGCTTCATTTCAATCCGTAAACAAAAGAGCTAGACGCTTATAAAAAGCCTCTTCGCTTATAGAACATCACCATAGCCCCTTGCTCGTTAATTTATTTGGGTCTAGTTTCGGACCGTAACGCCTATCCTGGCGTCGGTTCGATGCACGCGATGTTTTATCGAGCTATAGGATTTTAGGGGAAGTGCATCAGATTAAAAAGGCTGTATCCCTTTTCTTTCATCAAATTCCTAGAACGTCTGCCATATCAAAGAGCCCGGTAGACTTTTCTGCCCGCCGCTTTTCGATAAAGGCGGCCGCAA
>CEQQ01144725.1_pt1 | contig 10601 bp, 9 predicted proteins | sample 531041 | NCBI WGS metagenome assembly CEQQ01 (sample SAMEA2621222, study PRJEB7988) | marine metagenome | biome: marine biome (ENVO:00000447); feature: deep chlorophyll maximum layer (ENVO:xxxxxxxx); material: "saline water (ENVO:00002010), including plankton (ENVO:xxxxxxxx)" | depth 150 m | reverse complement strand
TGGTCTCGATTAGGTGCACCCCAATAGGTCACGTGTAACTAGCCCTAGTACGATTTATTGAGTGCAGAGGAACGCGTCAGTGTTTATGTTGGGAAGCCACTTCCCGAACCGTCCTTACCTCGTTCTTTGGCAATTATTTCTTCGTAACGGCTTTCTTTAAGCGCTTGCATAGGGTCAGGATGTCGCCCCTGTTCCTCCCTAATCTCTGCAAGTAATGGCCGAACATCGAGCTCGAAGGCGTCCATTAGGGTGCGGTGGGCTGCGAGGACGTTACCTGCCGTCTGATGCATCCTTAGGCTGTCGTGATCTACGAGTAAGGCTTTTGCATAAGCTGTTTGGCAGTTAATTACGCTCCACATCATTGCCCCAACTTTACCCTCAACATTGTGACACTGGTCGATCATGTAGGCAATGCGTTTAGCTCGCTCGCGCAGTGTAGATTCCTCTGAGAGCTCTGCTTTTACAAGCTCATGGTAAACGCAGAACAGTTCAAGCGGGTTTACGGTTCCCACGATTAAATCGTCATCAGCATACCTACGGTTATTAAAGTGGAATCCCCCAAGTCGCCCCTCATCTAAAAGAAATGAAACTATGTGCTCAATGTTTGTGCCCTGGGCGTGATGACCCATGTCGACAAGAACCTCTGCTTTAGAGCCAAGCTTTAAACACATGCTGAAGGCCATACCCCAATCAGCAATATCTGTGTGGTAGAAGCCGGGCTCAAAGAATTTGTATTCGACTAGCATGCGACTACCCTCAGGGAGAGCCTCGTAGACAGACCTTAGTCCTTCAAGGAACGTGTTCTTACGACGGCGAATGTCGTCTTGCCCTACGTAGTTCGTGCCGTCAGCGAACCAAAGACTGAGGTCAGTAGAGTTGGTTCTACCCATAATGTCGACACACTCGAGTAGATGATCGAGTGCTTGTCTCCGGACGGTAGGGTCGGGGTGGCCAAGGGAACCTAAACGGTATTCTTCCTCTTGGAAAACATTTGGGTTAACTGCGCCAAGGTGAATACCGCGATCAGTAGCGTAACGCTTTAAAGCGTCGTAGTCGTCAACCTTATCCCAAGGAATGTGCAGAGCTACCGAAGGTGCAACACCCGTGAATTTATGTACTGTTGAGGCATCATCAATCTTCTCCTCAGCATTGCGAGCTGCACCCGGCCAAGGGAAGGTTTTAAAACGCGTTCCAGAGTTCTGGTAACCCCAAGAAGGGGTCTCAATCGCCTGTTGGGAGAGAGCATCCTTAACATCATTAATGTTTCTGTCCTGCGTTTCGAGTCGCTCACTTAGAGTTGCGGTTGATGCCATGTTGCCTCCAAAACAAACCAACGTAATTCCGTTTTCTCAACCTAGAGTTATATGTGCATGGAGTTTAACAGAATTACAGAGTGTCACCTATACGATCAATATTGTCGTGACGTCTGACATAATTCTAGGATGTAGAAGGGATCGATATAGTTATGCCAGTAAACTTGTGGAATTCAGACGAGGCACCTTCAGGAGAAGGTTTATCTGCTCTTGCTCATCGCTCGAGACTCTTAGGTCAGGACAGAGCTATTTGCAACATCTATGGTGGCAACACCAGCGTAAAGACCATAGAGATGGATCATCGAGGTCAGCAGGTTGAGGTGCTGTGGGTCAAGGGTTCAGGCAGTGATCTTGCGAATATTGATGAGGATGGTTTTGCTGGGTTGCGCATGGACGATATCCTGCCTCTCCTCGAACGGGAATCGATGACTGATGAGGAGATGGTTACCTATCTATCGCATTCGTTACATGCTGTTGATCGGCCTCGTCAAAGTATTGAGACGCTTCTTCACGGTTTTACTCCTGGCGACCACGTTGATCATACCCACCCGGATGCCGTCATAAGCCTGGCATGTGCGGTAAACGGCCGCAGTATATGTGAGAAACTATGGGGAAGTCGCATGGTTTGGGTTGATTATATTCGGCCGGGATTCATGCTATCAAAATGGATTGGTGACGGCATACGGGCCAATCCTAAAGCCGAGTTGGTGATCATGGCTAAACATGGTCTTGTCACCTGGGGAAGTACTAGTCGCCAAACTTACGATCGCACGATCGGCATTATCCAAGAAGCTGAGAACTATATTGAGGAAAAACGTTCGGACCGCAAGGTATTTACGGGAGTCGATGTTCCTGCTCTACCGGAGGATGAGAAGGCTTCAATACTGAATGCCATTCTTCCGGAGTTAAGAGGCTGGTTGAGTACACGACAGGCTGCTATCCTTACTGTAGACAGTAGCCCTGAGGTCCTTAATTACGTCGGTACTACAGCCGCTCGTGATCTTTCGCAGATAGGGGCAGCCTGCCCAGATCACCTGGTCCACACCAAGAGACAACCTCTCTTTATTGAATGGAAACCCAACGATGGTACTGCCACTCTTCTGAAGAAGCTTGAGGTAGGCCTAAAAACCTATGTTGAGTCTTACGAGACCTACTTCAAAGCGAACAAGATTGAGGGCGATAAGATATTTGATCCCTACCCCCGAGTTGTCCTAATTCCAGGCCTAGGAATGATTAATGCTGGATCTGACAGTAAGAATGCCGACGTCAGTCGTCAACTATACCGGCGAGCCATAAACGTCATTGAAGGTAGTGAGGTGTTAGGTGGTTTTGAGAGCCTAACTTCAGAGGAGGCCTATGCGATTGAGTACTGGCCTCTCGAACTATATAAATTAACTCTTAAACCACCACCACTAGAGATGGGTGGACGGGTTGCAGTAATCACTGGTGGTGCAAGCGGCATTGGTCGCGCCACTGCCAGGCGCTTGGCACAAGACCAAGCACACGTCGCTATTCTAGACATCAACAATGAGGGGGCCCACGTTGTTGCTGAGGAACTAAATGCTTCCCATGGTCCGGGCACAGCAATAGCAATTCACTGCAACGTTACTGATGAAGTTGCTGTTGAAAAGGCGTTCGTTGAGGTCGTAAAGACCTGGGGTGGCGCTGACGTGGTTGTTTCAAACGCAGGCTTTGCTAATGCTGGGCCTATAGAGACCTCTACAGCGAGCGATTGGGACAAAATCATGGCGATTATGGGCTATGGATATTTCCTTGTTAGCCGCGAGGCATTCCGCATATGGAGGCGGCAAGGTACAGGTGGCAGCCTCATTTACGTAGCCAGCAAGAACAGTGTCTACGCTGGAAAGAACAATCTTGCTTACAGTGCGGTCAAAGCTGCAGAGTTGCATATGGCTCGTTGTCTTGCTGAGGAAGGCGGTTCAGCCGGCATCCGCGTCAACGCTGTCCTGCCTGACGCTGTACTACGCGATAGTGGAATTTGGGATGGCGGGTGGCGGGGCGATCGGGCCGCTAGTTACGGTGTGGCTCCAGAAGAACTTGATGACGTCTACCGAAATAGAACAACCTTAAAAGTTAGCGTCTACCCTGAACACATTGCCGAGGCAATATCTTTTTTAGCGGGACCTCGGGCCAGTCGCACGACCGGTGGTGCGCTAACGGTTGATGGTGGAGTGAGTGGAGCTTACCTCCGGTGAAGCAGTGACGCTCGAGAAAATCCGTAATCGGCTGCTCGAGCTGTCGCACGAGCTTGGTTGGGAAGACCGGAAACTACCCATTATTGCTGAGGTCAAAAACGTTGAGGGGCGACTCGACGAGGTGGTGCGACAGCAGAAGCTCCTCAGGGGAGAGGCTGGGTGAAGACCACGACAAACGTATTGGCTGTGGATTTAGGAGCCTCAAGTGGAAGAGTCATCCTCGGCCGCTTTGATGGTAATAGTATAGAGCTTTCTGAACTCCACCGATTCCCTAACGACCCAATTACAAGCCGCGGTAGCGTCTACTGGGACGTCCTACTTTTATGGGAAGAGATGAAACGTGGCTTCCGGGCGTATACCCAAAAAGTAGGTGGTGTTCCTGATGGGATTGGTATCGATACTTGGGGTGTTGATTACTGTTTGCTTGACAAGGCAGGGGCGCTCATCAGCAATCCGTATCATTATCGGGACTCACGGACAGAGGGAATGATAGATCGGGTGCTGGAGAGCGTTTCACGCGAACGCATTTACGGTGTGACTGGTATTCAGTTCATGCAACTTAATACCCTAGATCAACTTACGAGCATGGTGGTTAATGAAGACCCCCAATTAGAACAAGCTGACAGGTTACTTTTTATTCCCGATCTGTTTAACTACTGGCTTACTGGTCGCCCTGTTTCCGAGTACACTGTTGCTTCTACCAGTCAACTTCTAGATGCAAAAACCCGGCAGTGGTCAAAGGAACTTGTTAGTGAACTGGGGATACCTACTCGCATTCTGCCCAAGTTGATTCAGCCTGGTCAATTGATTGGGCGTGTACTTACAGACGTTGCTTCAGAAGTAGGTTTCGAAGGTGAGGTTCCGGTGTTTGCTGTGGCTAGCCACGACACTGGTAGTGCCGTGGCTGCTGTTCCTGATCTCGATCGTGATAGTGCTTACCTCAGTAGTGGAACGTGGACCTTGATGGGTGCGGAGATTCCTGAGGCGATCCTGACAGATCATGCGTTAGAGCGGAACTTTACTAACGAGGGTGGTGTTGGCGGTACTATCCGTCTCCTAAAGAACGTTGCTGGCCTCTGGTTATTACAAGAAAGCCGTAGGCAGTGGCAGCGCGAGGGTCACGATTACACTTGGGAGGAATTAGAGATCGAGGCAGAGCGAGCAGAGCCATTTCGTAGCCTAATAGACCCTGATCACAGTGATTTTATTCCCATGGGTGACCTTCCGGGTGCCATCCGGACCTTCTGTCGTCGGACTAACCAGCCCGAACCCACTACCGTTGGGGCTATAGTTCGATGTTGCCTTGAAAGCATCGCACTCCGCTACCGTTGGGTTCTTAGCGCTCTAGAAGGGTTATTAGGTACGCCGTTAACAACCCTACGCATCGTAGGTGGCGGTAGTCAAAACCGACTTCTTAACCGATTTACTGCTAATGCGTGCACACGGACAGTCATCGCCGGTCCAGTTGAAGCAGCTGCACTCGGCAACATTGTTTTACAGTTGATCGCAGCAGGACAACTGCCTGATCTCGCGTCAGGCCGCACTGTAATTGCTAACTCATTCGAACTGGAAAGGTTCGAGCCTACAAATACCGAGGTTTGGACCGAGGCTTACGAACGATTCCTGGTAATTATTTCGTAACCAGCAAAAAAATTCTTTTCACACCTTATTGACTTAAGAGTAGTTTTTCCAATCCTTTCAAGTACGTTAAGCTCTCGCGGGCAGTAGTCTCGGCACCTGGTGAGAAATCGAATACTTCGACAGATAACCAGGCTTCATAATTAAGGTCACTGAGCACTTGGAGTATTGGTCTGAAGTCCATGTCACCCATTCCTGGACCACGGAGGTTAGGGTCATTCAAATGCACGTGATGGAAGAGAGGGCTAACACTACGGATTTGGTCCGGGATCGGACTCGGGGTATAACTCATTGCCTTGGTATCGACCATCATTCGTAAGTTTGGATGATCTACCGCCCGAACTAAATTCGCTGCGTCGCTCACGTCAACAAGGAAGTTTGTCTCGTTGTGACTAAGGGGTTCAACGCAGAACACTACACCCCGCTCCAAAGAGTGAATTCCACATTGATTAAGGATCTCCACTGCCGAGGACCAAGCTTCCTTTTTTGTGAGTCCGTCAGGAACATTTCGTTGCTGTGGCGAACCAAAAACTAATACTTCTCCACCGAGATCAGCACAACAGTCAATTAGAGCTAATAGGTAATCAGTTGTACGCTGACGGATTGCTGGGTCAGCATCATTGAGGTTAAAGCCCACTGTTTCAGCCAATAACCAGTGAAGGCCAACAATTTTTAAGCCAGCACCCTCGATGGATCGGCGGATTCGGCGACGGTCCCCCAGCGAAAGGTCCGTGACGAGGTCACACAGTGTGAAGGGCGCAAGCTCGAGGCCTTCGTAACCCAATTCAGCTACAAAATAGGCTATTCGTTCTATTGGCCAGCTTTTGAATAGTTCGTTGCAGATGGAGAACTTCATTTTCAAGAATCCTACTCTTTATCTCGAAATATTACTTCAGAGACGCTAATTAGCACTCATCAGTTTCGTCAAGTACGTGCCTTCCGACGCGATTTTTTCTGCGTCATTACCGGGACCGAACTCTTCGAGGGAGATGGCACCCCGGTAATTCACCGACTTTAGGTCTTCTATTATTTGCGGGATGTTTGCAACACCAGTCTTGAGGTTACAGAAAGACCAAGTCCAAGGTTTTTGACCATCTGCTTCGTGCTTTCCCATTACGGGGAAGGCATTACCAATATGGCAATGAGCGAGGTAGGGTCCGAGTAGCTCCAGGCCCATCCTGGTGTCCTCGATTCCAACACGGATCATGTTGGGAACATCGTAAATAGCGCCAATGTGATTGGGATCAAGATCCCACAGAAGCTCACGGGTGCGGGAAGCCGTTACAGCCACAGTACCTACGTGTATTTCGTAGACGACCTTAACGCCAAACTCGCGAGCTTTGTCAGCCAACTTTCTGAAACCCTCCCTCGCCACCTCAAATTGAGGTAGGTAAGGCTGATCTCGTTTATGACTTGGGGCGCCGATACGTATAAGCGGGGGAGTATCCTTGTTGATGGCTAGAGCACCCTCAAAAAGCTTGGTGACGATGTCTAACCGTTCGAACGTGATGTTTGGCGCTAGTGCTGCTACGCGGACGCCACTACGTTTCGACGCTGAATTAATCTGTTGCGCTTTTGTAACAATATTATCTGGAGTTACGTCGGTAAGATGACGTCCCCAAAAGGAGGGTTCGGCATCAGGGCCGCTGGGATTATAACGGCACCGAAGTTCGACAGCGTCGTACCCGTACTCCCCAAGGCGATCAAATGTTTCATCTAGCGTCCAACGGGGAAGCATGACCGAGGTGCAACATAATTCCATGTGATTCCTTTCAAAAGCATTTCAGGCCAGGTGCTTCAAAATGATCTGCCCAACAGTGTACCGCTTCAAACTTGTTAACCCGAAACTTCTGGTGGGGATACATGATATTAATCTTGTACCTGATTCTTAAATCAATACAAAAGGTTTTTAGGTTTCTGTCCTATTCACAATCATGTTGCATACTGAAATAGGGGCGAGTCAGAAGTCTATGAATAATGCTTACCTAACGACTATGTTTAAGGAGGCCCAGGAAACCTCGCGTAAGATTGAGAGTGCGTTCGGTGGTTTTGACGTTACTCAGCTTAACTGGCAAGAGGCCCCCAACAGGTGGAGTGTGGGCCAGTGCCTCGATCACCTGATTATCACCAACCAGCACTACCTTCCCCAATTTAAGGAAATTGCAGAAGGCAAAAAGCGGAGTACTTCTTGGGAGCGACTCCCACTTTTACCCTGGATGTTTGGTAGCATCCTTTCCTGGACAGTTCGACCTGATACCCAAATAAAAATAAAGACATTCCGGGGGTTCCAGCCGAGACAAGGCAACATACCTACTGGGATTGTACGGGATTTCGGGGATCATATAGACGGTTTGTTAGAACTTATAAGTAGTACTGATTGGGTTGATCACGAACGAGTGCTGATTACCTCTCCCGTCGCACACTTCATCACCTACAACCTCAAGTATGCCGTTACCATTCTAATAACCCACTTAGAGCTTCACCACAGGCAAGCACTCCATAATGTGGAGTTAGATGATTTTCCACTAGTCTGACTCTCGATAGCCGTTCAATTAGAAAGAACCGGTTAAACCTAAAAGCCTTTAGGTGCTAGTCATTACCGTAGCGGGTGAATTTGCGTTGGCGCGTCAAATCATCTTCGATGAGAGTGACGTCCCCAGCAAGTGACTCGACGTGATGACGGAGCTCGTGCGTAATGGTGTCCCAAAGCTCTCCCTCCCAGTCGAAGTTCGGATTTTTGCTAGCGACCTGTACAAAGGACCCGAAGTACAAGACGATGTGGCGACCAAGGCCCTCGCCAAATCCAAGAAAGTCCTGAGGTCCCGGGTCAAGGTACTCACCCAAGCGCCAAACTTCTACATACTCTTCCTCAGGCTTCTCGTCTTCGATTACGTGAATACCTTGAAGACCCTCCAGAAAATCATCCGGAATTTCTCTGATTAAAACCTCAGTCGCTTCTCGGAATTCCTCGTATGTCACCTGTTTAGTCTAAACCCAGGTTCTCTGTGAACTGCGAACGTGTACTAACTCCCTAATCCCTTAAGCAGATTTGTGGTGCATTCAGGTGGAGACATCACGCTGAACTGTTAACCTAACGATTAACTGATTTAGTACGATGTCTGTTCACGGAGGAATTGATGGTACCCCTGCTCCCTAACATTGATCCAGAAGGACTTCTCGAATACTCTGTTGTCTATTCTGACCGCTCGTTAAACCACATGTCGAATCGTTTCTCAAGAATCATAAGGGATGTTTCCAGCACACTAAAAGAGGTTTACAACGCTCATTCGGTCGCTACCGTTCCTGGTGGTGGCACCTACGCTATGGAGGCTGTTGCTAGGCAGTTCGCTACCGACAAGAGTTGCCTCGTGATTCGTAATGGCTGGTTTAGTTACCGTTGGAGCCAAATCCTCGAAAGAGGCAGTATTCCTGCTGATTTGCGTGTCCTGAAAGCACAGGTTGCAAGTAATGATAAAGAAGCGCCCTATGCCCCCCCGCCTGTCGATAAAGTAACGGCGCACATTACTGCCGAACGTCCCGACTTGGTTTTCGCTCCTCATGTAGAGACGTCATCCGGCTTGCTATTACCAGATGTTTACCTTCGGACTATAGCTGAAGCAGTTCACTCTGTTGGAGGCTTGTTCGTACTAGATTGCGTTGCTTCGGGCGCTATGTGCATCGACATGCTCGATGTTGGTGTTGATCTTCTAATTAGCGCCCCACAGAAAGGTTGGAGTGGTTCACCAGGCTTCGGCTTAGTGTTACTAAGTGCAGAGGCATACGAACGAATCCAAAAGACCACTAGCTCTAGTTTCGCTTGTGATCTCCTGCAGTGGTTGCGTGTAACAGAAGCGTATGAGGACGGTAGTTACGCTTATCACGCGACAATGCCAACAGATACGATGGCGACTTTTCATAGCGTCATGCAGGAGACAGAAGACTTTGGTTTCGATAGGGCCCGTGAAGCCCAGTGGGAGTTGGGCTCCAAACTTCGCTCATTGCTCGCCCTCAATGACTTCCCAAGTGTGGCCGCTGCAGGTTACGAGGCTCCCACCGTAGTAGTGAGCTACACGGAGGATCCTGAAATATTTTCAGGACAAAAATTCGCTGAGGTTGGGGTGCAAATTGCAGCGGGAGTACCACTACGAGTAGATGAGCCGGACAGCTTTAGGACTTTTCGTGTTGGCCTCTTTGGTCTTGATAAGTTAAGGGATGTAGAGGGTACCGTGCAGCGGTTCAAAATTGCGCTGGACAAGATTTCGTAACTCTCTTACGCAAACCGATCACGTTAATAATGAATAAACACTCAAGCCGTACAGCCTGGTCAGAGTTAACTATGCCCACCTAGTCATGGGGGCATAGTGTACATCAGGGCCGTATCCGGATTAACTCAGCAGAGGTACTTATACAGACAGTACTAACCTAAAGGTCCTGTGGTACAAAGCCGTGGTTTCGATGTAGTGGAGTTTAGTCAATGATGGGTGCTAGGCGACCTTGTCTAACTCTAGCGAATGATGCGTCTAGGGACTCCCAGATTTGATCAGCCATTTCAGCGGTATTACGGCCACCATCGATAGCAACTCTGGTTCCTTTTTTGGGTTTAGTAATCTTGACTGATAACGCCGTTTCGTATCGTTTTCCCGAAGAGAGGCCAATAAAATTCTTAAGGCAACACATGCTAGCGTCTGCCTGCAAGAAATGATTTTCCATATCGTCCTGTGACACTACCCACCTGTCCGACTCAAACTCAGTGGCGGCTGCCGACACTGCTTCAACAACAACTGCGTAAACCGCATCCTTTTCACCTTCGTAATATCCTGAGATTGATCCTAATTCCTTGGGTGCACCGCATGCGGCCAGGGCAACTAAAATACCCAAAGCAAACAACCTTGTAACGTTCTTTTTCATTACTCGCCCCCCAATTACCTACTTATCTTGTTAGTATCGATACTCACTATTGCTCCCCGACCGTACCCTCTTGCAAGCACATAGTTTGGTAATTATGCTGCATTATAGAGGACGGATTTAATTCTGTCGTGAAATTAACCTGAATCGATTTGATCGTAAGTTCTGGATTACCGGACAAACAGGATTGCTTGTTTTGCCTAACCAATGAGCCTTGAAGGGCGTTTTTTTGGGGGTCGAGCGAGGATGAAGAAGATTGATCCTAGTGCTGCAAGGCTAGCTACGACTAAGAAGCCGGGTTGGAAGCTGCCGCTGTGATCGGCTAACAAACCCACTATTAGTGGACCCGCAACCATACCCGAAGTGATCATCGGGCCTGAGAAACCAAGAATCTGTGCAAATGACCGGCGACCAAAATAGTCAGCTCGTAATGCTTGCATTGTTGGACCACGTAAGCCCCAAGAGAGGCCGTGAAGTATTGCGAACGAAATAATCCAAGGGAGTGAACCTCCGAACACGAGCATGCAAA
>CEQQ01042397.1_pt1 | contig 10602 bp, 10 predicted proteins | sample 531041 | NCBI WGS metagenome assembly CEQQ01 (sample SAMEA2621222, study PRJEB7988) | marine metagenome | biome: marine biome (ENVO:00000447); feature: deep chlorophyll maximum layer (ENVO:xxxxxxxx); material: "saline water (ENVO:00002010), including plankton (ENVO:xxxxxxxx)" | depth 150 m | reverse complement strand
TCACGGGCGCGCGCAGCAAGGTCAACGGGGACGGATTCCTCCTCGGTGACGCCGGTGGCGCGTTCTGGATCGGGCGCCACGGTCTGGCGGCGGTGATCCGCGCCTCCGACGGCCGCGGGGAGGCGACGGCGCTGACCGCCGCCGCCGTCGGCCGCTTCGGCGAGCAGGAGGATCTCGCCGCGCACGTGCACTCCCGGGCGCGCGCGGTCAACGACATCGCCCACTTCGCCGCCGAGGTGCAGGCCACGGCGCTCACCGGAGATCCGGTCGCCGTCGCGATCATCGCGCAGGCTGCCGACGAGCTCATGCTCACCATTCGAGCCGCGGCACGGGTCATCGGCGAGGGCGCGATCCCCGTGGCGATGTCGGGGCGTGCGGTCGCGGCGGGCTCGGCGCTTCACGACGCGCTCGTGGCGCGCATCGAGGCGGACGCGGCAATCGAGCTGCTGGACAGTGCGGGAACGCCGTTGGACGGCGCGCTGCGGCTCGCCATCGACGGCGAGGTGCACCCGTACGGCGACGCGATCACACGGTGGAGGCGACCGGAATGACCGAGAACACCGACCCCCTGGGGTCCTACCTCGCGCTGCTGCGCGAGAAGCTGACGCAGCTCGAGACCACGCAGCGCGCCGCCCTCGAGCGCGCCGCGGACGCTGTGGCCGAGACCCTTGTGAAGGACGGCCTCGTGCACGTCTTCGGATCGGGTCACTCGCACATGGTCGCGGAGGAGCTCTTCTATCGCGCGGGCGGCCTCGGGGCGATCAACCCGATTCTCGAAGGAGATCTCATGCTCCACGAGTCGGCGACCGGTTCGACTCAGAAGGAGCGCCAGCCCGGCCGAGGGCACCAGGTGTTCGATCGACTGAATCCGAATCCGATCGACACCCTGATCGTGATCTCGAACTCCGGTGGAAACCAGATCGCGCTCGAACTCGCCGAGCGCGCCCGAGCGAACGGGATGGCGGTGATCGCGATCGTCAGCCTGCAGCACGTGCGCTCCGGCGTCGCTCTCCGCGACGGCGTGACGACCCTCGACCAGCTCGCCACGATCACGATCGACAACCTCGGAGTCGCGGGCGACGCCGCGATCGAGCTTGCCGAGGCCGGCGCGGTCATGGGCCCCACCTCCTCCGTGGTCGGCGTGACGATCGCCAACTCCATCGCGATGACCGCCGTGTCGCTCGCCGCCCGCGCGGGCGTGCGCGCCGGTGTGTTCTCCTCCAGCAACGTCGCCGGAGGCGACGAGCGCAACCGCGAGCTGATCGCCCGGTACCAGTCCCGGGTGGTGGCACTGTGACGGCGCGGACGCCCCTCGCGGGCGTGATCGAGGGGTTCTACGGACGACCCTGGAGTCACGACGAGCGGCTCGAGATGATCGACTTCCTCGCCGAGGTCGGACTCAACACCTTCATCTACTCGCCGAAGAACGACCTCTTCACGCGGCAGCGCTGGCGCGACCCGTACCCGGAGCGCGAGGCCGCTGAGCTCGCCGAACTGGTGACGCGCGCCCACGCTGTCGGGGTCGATGTGCACTTCGCCCTGTCGCCGGGACTGTCGATGCGCTACTCGGATCCCGCCGACACGGATGCGATTCTCGCGAAGTTCGCCCAGGTCGCCGACGTCGGGATCGACGGCTTCGAGCTGTTCCTCGACGACATCCCCGAGGTGCTTCAGCACGGCCCCGACCGCAGCGCCTTCGGGTCGCTCGTCGAGGCGCAGATCGCGGTGGTCGGGGAGGTGTGGACGCGGCTGCGCGCCTCGCATCCGGACGCGCGCTTCGCGGTCTGCCCGACGCAGTACTGGGGCCACGGCGATGAGGAGTACATCAGCGCGCTGGGGCAGAGCCTCCCCGCGGATGTCGGGCTGTACTGGACAGGGCGCGCGATCTGCGCACCCGAGCTGCAGGCCGCCGATGCGCGCGTCTTCGCCGAGCACACGGGCCACCCGCCGCTGTACTGGGACAACTTCCCCGTCAACGACGTGGCGATGACCGGCGAGCTGCACATCGGGCCGTACCTGGGTCGCGAGGCGGAGATCCCGGCACTGGCCCACGGGGTGATCGCGAACGCGATGCCGCTCGCGGAGGCCTCGAAGATCGCCTTCTGCTCCTTGGCCGACTTCATGTCCGACCCCGAGGGCTTCGACGCCGAGGCCAGCTGGGAGGCGGCGATCGCGCGCATCGCGGGTCCGCGCGATGCGGCGGCGCTGCGCGAGTTCGCGGACGCCTGCCGAGGCTCGGCGCTGTGCACCGATGACGCCCCGCGGCTGGCGGCCCATCTTGAGCGCTTCGCCTTCCAGTACCAGTTCGAAGACCAGGTCACGGCGGTCGCGGAGCTCCGTTCGCGCGTCGCCGCGATGCTCGAGGTCACCGCGCCGCTGGATGCTCCGGAGAACGCCCGCCTCGGTGCAGAGATCGCACCCTGGCTGGCGCAGTATCGGCGCGGGCTTCAGTCGCTGCTGACCGCGATCGACCTGATTCCGACGACGGGGAGGGGCGTGCCGGCGAGCCTCGAGGGCTCTGACCGCGACGTGGTGGCCGCCCTGTTGGAGGAGTTCCGCTCGCACCGGCTTCGCGTCTTCGGCGACGTGCTCGACATGTTCCTCTCGGATCTGTCGGGCGAGTTCACTCCGCGCTGACGGGAGCGAGGGCGACGCGCTCGCCCTGACGCCACGACGCGGTGGCGGCTTCCAGCACCCGTGCCCCCTGGATCGCATCCGCGAGGGGGTGGAGCAGTTCGGCCTCGCCGCGGACCGCGGCGTCGAAGCGCTCGACCTGCGCGACGTACGAATCGGCGCCGGGCACGACGATCCGCTCCGCCTGCTCGTCGATCGTGAGCACGATGTCGACCTCGCCGCTCGGGCAGAGGAACGGATGCGGAATCGTGAGGCGCCCGCGGGAGCCGGTGATCTCGATCCGGTCGTCGTCGGCGCTCCACATGCTCACCTGCGCGGTCGCCCCGACGCCGTCCGGGAACTCCAGCAGGAGGGCGGTGCTCATGTCGATGTCGCCGTGCACGGCGGAGGCGGCGGCGTGCGCCGTCACGGCGGTCGGCTCTGCGCCGAGCAGGTAGCGCGAGGCATGGATCGCGTAGCAGCCGACGTCGTAGACGGCACCGCTGCCGGGGGCGCCCTGGAAGCCCGAGTGGTCGAGCTCGTCGGAGGCGTCGAAGGTGAAGACGGTGTGGAGCGCGCGCACCGTGCCGATCCGCCCGGAGGAGATGAGGTCGCGCACCGCCGCGATGCGCGGGTGGTGCGCGTACATGAACGCCTCGGCGACGAGCACTCGGTGCTCGTCGGCAAGCGCGGCGAGGTGGCGCGCCTCCGCCTCGGTCACGGTGAACGGCTTCTCGCAGAGCAGGTGCTTGCCGGCGCGGATCACGCGCTCCGCCCAGTGCGCGTGCTGCGCGTTGGGGACGGGCAGGTACACCGCGTCGATGCGCGGGTCGGCGAGAAGCGCGTCGTAGTCGCCGAACGCCTCCACTCCGTAGCGCTCGGCGGCGGCCTCGGCCTTGGCGGGCCGCCGGCTCGCGATCCCGATCAGTTCGGCGCCCTCGGCGGCGAGCAGAGCGGGGACCATCGCCTCGGTGATGCCGGCGACGCCGAGCACGCCCCAGCGCACGGTCGCGCTCATGCCGGCACCGCCGACCAGTCGAACAGCACGCCCAGATAGCGCGACCGGTCCTCGCGCAGAGCCGCATACAGCTCAGGCGCGTCGAGCGGGCTCGCGCGATGCGTGATCAGGGACTCCACCTCGAGTCGGCCATCGCGGAGGTAGTCGAAGAACAGCGCCGTCATCTCGGCGGGCGTCCAGCGCTGGTGAATGCTGGATCGCTCCGGAGCCGTCGACGCGTGCACGCCGATGATCGTGATCCCGTCGGCGACGATGCGCGGACCGAGATGCTGCTGGCTGGGGTGCGGGCTGTCGCCCACCAGCACGAGTCGACCGTGCGGGCGCAGCAGCGTCGAGGTGTCGGCGAACGCGACGGGATGCCCGGTGACGTCGAAGGCGACGTCCAGAAGCTCGCCCCCGGTCTCCGCGCGCACAGCGTCGTGCGCCGCGCCCGCGTGCTCGGCGACCGCGACCGTCGCGCCGCCGCGCAGCGCGGCCTCGCGTCGCGCGGGATCGGGGTCGATCGCCACGATGTGGCGCGCACCGCTCAGCCGCAGGTAGCGGACGATCAGCTGACCGAGCAGTCCCAGGCCGATGACGCCGACGGACTCGCCCAGGTCGAGGCCCGCGCGGCGCACGGCCCACTGCGTCGTGACGGCGAGCGAGGCCCAGCAGGCGTCCTCGGAGCGGACGCCGTCGGGCACGACGATCGCCTCGTCGCGGGGCACGGTGACGTACTGGGCGTGCGGCGCGGGAAGCGCAACGCGGTCTCCGACGCGCACGTCGCCGATGTCGCGGCCGACGGCGACGACCTCGGCGGTGAGCGAGTAGCCGGGGGCGAACGGGAATCGCACCCACTCCTGCCAGAAGGTGCCCGGCTCGAAGTCGCCCGCCAGGCAGAACGTCTCGGTTCCGGTGCTCACGAGCGACGCGAGCGCGCGGCAGGTGATCTCGGTCGGCCCCGGCTCGGGAACAGCGTGCCGAACCAGCTCGACGTCTCCCGGCGCGGGGAAGACGACGTCGAGCGACTCGCGCGTCACGGGCTGACCCCCGCGGAGGTCAACTGCTCCTCGGCATCCGCGAGGAGGCGAACGATGTCGCGACCGAAGGCGACGTCGCAGGGGTGCGCGAGCTCGCCGCTGCGGGCGTTCGCCCCGAGCTCGTCGAGCGCGAGGGTGAGAGCGGCGAGAGCGTCCACATCGTCGACGGGGACCTCGATCCGGCCGAGTTCGCCCCACACCGTCGTCGAGAAGCCATCGGCCGGGTCGGGTGCGCGCAGGGTCAGGCTCACGGTGCTGGTCGCGCCGGAGGTGTGGGTCGCGACGAGGTGGCGCAGGTCGAGGTCGCCGGCGTGGGCCCGCACCTCGCGAATCGGTCCGACCGTCTTCCACAGGATGGAGAGCGCGTGCGGACCGAGATCCCACAGGCCGCCCTTGTCGTGGCGCCACGGGGTGTTGAACGGGTTGTCGTCGTTCAGCGCCGAGCCGAGCCACAGGCCGCCGCCGCCGCGCAGCGGCTCCGCCTGCTCGCACCGCGCGACGATGGCTCGCACCCGCGGGTCGAACAGCATGGTGAACAGCACGACCGTCGCCACGCCCTGATCGCGGGCGGCGGCGACGAGCGCGTCGGCCTCGGCGACGTCCAGGCTGATCGGCTTCTCGAGGAGGACGTGCTTGCCGGCCTTGATCGCGCGGAGGGCCAGAGGCGCCTGCACGTGCGGCGGGAGGGCGAAGGTGACGCCGTCCACCTGCTCGAGAAAGGCATCGAAGTCGTCGGTCGCGGTGACCCCGGCGTGCTCGGCCGCCACCGCGCTGGCACCGTCGAGGCTGCGCCCCCACACGCTCGTCAGTTCCCAGCCCTGCGAGGCGACCACGGCGGGGGCATGCGTCACGCGCGCCCAGTATCCGGTGCCGGCGAGGCCCATTCGTCGCGTCGTCGTCATGTCAGCTTCCGTTCGCTCGTTCGCAGGGACTCCCGCAGCCGGGTGCGGCGCGAGTCGCGCTCCTCGTCGGTGAGGCTCAGGTCCGACGCCCAGAGGGCCTCGAGGCCCAGAAGGGCGGATCCGTAGATCGGGGCGTCGGACACGATGGTGATCTGCGCGCCGGGCGCGACGGCCAGGATCGCGTCGATCACCGGGTCGACCAGCAGCGATTCGCCCGAGGTGAGCATGCCGCCGCCGAGCACCACTTCGGGCTGGCCGTCGGTCAGGCCCAGCCGTCGCAGCGAGGTGCTGACCAGCAGTGCGATCTCCTCGGCCTGGCGCGCCACGATGGCGCGCGCGATGGGATCGCCGGCGCGCGCTTCCGCGAACAGCACGGGGACGATCTCGTGCATCCGGTCGAAGTCGATCGTGCGCAGGTGCATCGCCTCGGTGACGGCGACCGCGTTCGGGAGTCCGAAGTGCGCGGCGACGGCGTCGGTCAGGCTGGTCGCCGGCCCGCGCCCGCTCTCCGCCCGCGAGCAGTACCAGAGCACCTCCTTGGAGATGCCGAGCCCCCCGCCCCAGTCGCCGGAGATCCGTCCCAGTGCGGGGAAGCGCACGCGTGAGCCGTCCGGTCCGACGCCGACGCTGTTGATGCCCGCGCCGCACACGACGGCGACACCGAATCCGGCGCTCGTGCCGGTGCGCAGCATGGCCAAGGTGTCGTTCTCGACGACCACCTCGCGCGCCCAGCCGTGCGCCACGATCGCCTCGTTGATGCGCTCCTCCTCGATGGGGAGGTCCGCGTTGGCGAGGTAGCCCACGGCAAGGTCGACGATGCCGTCGGGGGCGGAGGCGAGGGCGGTGGCGACATCGTCGGCGAGCAGCTCGACCGCGGCCGCCGCGCCGATCAGATGCGGGATGAAGGGCCCCGAGCGCTGGCGCGCGATGACCTCACCATTCTCGAGCACGACGGCGATATCGGTCTTGCTGTTTCCGCCGTCCAGGGCGAGCAGCGTGCGCGGTGTCGCGGCGGCTGCGGGGAGCATCTCGTTCACGCGTCCCTTTCAGTGCGTCGAGGTGGCCGGGAAAGAGATCGGCTCAGGTCGAGAAGACGCGATCGCGGGCGAGCTCGAGGCTCGACATCAGAGCGCCGGACATCACGGGATCGTCGGTGACCGTGGCCCCCAGGACAGGAGGCGTCGCCAGTGCGACGGTCGAGAGCTCCGCGGTGATCGCGGAGCGCAGGGCCGGCCCGCCGAGCGTCGCGAGGCTCCCCGCGACGACGATCTTCCGCGGATCGAGGAGAGCATGGATCGACGCCAGCCCGACCGCGTATCGTTCGGCGATCGCCGTGAGCAGGGCGGTGGCCTCGGCGCCGTTCGTGGCGACCGCGGCCGCCATGGCCTCGGAGGCGCTCGCCGCGGAGATCCCGTGGTCGGCGGCCAGGCGCACGATCGCCTCCTCGCCCACCAGATCTTCGAAGCCTCCGCGGTTCACCCGGGCGGGGTTGCGCACGACCGGAACCCCGGAGGGCTGGATGAACGCGGCTTCGCCGGCTGCGCCGTGACTGCCGCGGTAGACCCGGCCGTCGATGACCATCGCGCCGCCGATGCGCTCGTCGAGCCAGAGCAGGAAGAAGTTGTCGGCGTCGTCGCTGGCGGCGCGATGCTCGGCCACGGCGACGAGGTTCACGTCGTTCTCGATCCGAACCGGGCAGGCCAGCAGCGACTCGAAACCGGCGACGAGGCCGGGTTCCTGCCAGTCGTGCAGATGGTCGGAGTAGCGGAGCTGGTCGGGGTCGTAGGAGCCGGGGGCGCCGACGACGACGGCCGAAAGCTCGTCCGGCGCGATTCCCGCCGACTCGGCGGCGGAGCGAATAGCTGCGACGGCCCGCCGGAATCCGACCTCCCCGGTGTCGACGTCATCCGCGAGGTGCAGGTCGGCGACGGGGGCGCCGACGATGTCCACGATGCGCACGTGGATCTCGGCGGGCGTCACGTTGAGCGCGGCCGCGTAGCCGGCGCGCGGATTGAGTCGGTACAGCTGCGGGGCGCGTCCGCCGGGGCCGGGGGTGCCGACACCGGCATCCACGACCAGTCCGCTCTCTTCGAGTCGGACGAGGAGCTGGGAGGCGGTCGGCTTCGAGAGCCCCGTCAGCCGACCCACGTCGCCGCGGCTGAGCGTGGTGTGCTGGATGAAGAGGTCCAGCACGACGCGGTTGTTGAGCGACCGCAGGAGGCCCGGTGTCGCCGGCGTCGGCGCGGCGGTCGACTGCCCGCGGCGAGGCGAGGCATCGCGGGTATGGGATGAGGTCAACGCCGCGCTCCAGACAAGTTAGGAAACTTTACTATCTCGAAATCTATCCAGGATCCGGGGGCCTGTCAATCAGAAACGGCGGCTGGGCGGCGAAGAAATCCCCGGTGCGCAGGAGGCTACTGTGCGCACGGCGGACGGAGCGGTCGGACGCCGCCTCAGGAGAGAATCCGCTCTCCGATGAACCCCCCGCTCTCGCAGCCGGGCGGGATCGCGAAGACGGCAGATCCGATCGGAATGGTCCACTGGTTGAGCAGGTCGAGCTCGTCGAGTCGACGCTGGATCGGAACGAACTGGGTCGTGGGGTCGGCCTGGTACGAGGCGAAGATGAGTCCCGAATCCGACACTCCGCCGTCGCCGTCGGGAGGCAGATCGTAGTTGTAGCCGCGACGGAAGATCCGCTCGCTGCCATCGCCACGCGCTCGACGAATGTGAGCGAACGACGGGATGATCGGGAAACCCGTGGCTCCGGTCGCCTCGAAGTCGGGCTCATCAGTCTCGTTGACCCCGGTGAGCGGGGCCCCGTTCGACAGCGTGCGGCCGACAGACTGCTCGCGGCCGGAGCGGTCCAGCTCGTCCCAGGTGTCCAGCGTCATCCGAATGCGGCGCACGACGAGGCTGGTGCCGCCCTCGATCCACCCGCCGGTCGACCAGACCACCGAGTCGAAGTCGCTCGTTCCCGGTACCGGGTTGACGGTTCCGTCGACCTGGCCGAACAGGTTGCGCATCGTGGTGCCCGCCTTCTCGGTGCCGCGGGCGCGCCGGAAGCCGTCCTGGCGCCAGCGCACCGAGGCGAAGCGCCGCGCATCCTTGAGCAGCATGCGGACCGCGTGCGCGACGGTGATCGGGTCGTCGGCGGCGACCTCCAGCAGAAGGTCGCCGTCGCTCCACGCCGCGTCGAGCTGGTCGACCGAGAACGCGGGAAGCGGGGCAAGCCAGTCGGGAGTGGCCGCACCCGTGCGCGCGACGAAGCCCGGGCCGAAGCCGAACGTGACGGTGAGGCGCGCCGGGGCGAGGGCCAGTTCGGGCTCCGAGTCGGCGAGAGCGGATTCGCCCTGCGTCAGGCGCGCCGCGTCGTCGGTCAGGATGCGCATCAGGCGCCGCAGGCCGTCGCGGTCGACATCGGGCTCGAGGTCGAGACCGAGGAACGCGCTGTGCGACTGCGGGACGATCGCGACACCCGCCTGATGCGGTCCGTAGAAGGCGATCGTCTCCGAACCGGTCGTCTCGGTGCCCCCCGTCGCCGGGGACGAGGTCGCGCTCGCAGACGACAGGGCGAGGTCGGCGCCGATCGCGGCCGTGGCGCCGAGCCCGGCGGCAGCCCCTCCGAGGAGGAGCTGCCGCCGGTTCACTCCGCGCCCGGACTCGGCACTCCGGGCGGAGGGCACTAGTCCTCCTCGCCCACGTAGGTCTCGTTCGCGCCGGAGAAGTCCTTCGCGGGAGCGGCGAACGTGAACTCGGAGCCGTCCGAGAAGCTGAGCGTGATCTCGATCTCGTCGCCCGCGACGAGCGGTGCGGTCAGTCCCATCAGCATCAGGTGGTTGCCGCCCGGCTCCAGCACGAGTGTGCCGCCGGCGGGCAGGACGAAGCCGCCCTCCTTCTCCTGCATCGACATCGAGCCGCTGCCGTCGTCGACGGTCTCGTGCAGCTCCGTCATCGTCGCGGCCGCGCTCGTCGACGCGAGGACGGACACCTCGGTGTCGCCGGTGTTGGTCAGCTCGCCGAAGGCCGCCGTCATGCCCTCGTCGGCGGCCTTGACCCAGGCGTCCGCGATGGTCACGTTCTCGGCGGCGGTCGTCGGTGCGACCGCGGCGGGCTCTGCGTCGGCGGTGGGGGCGCATCCGGCGAGGACGAGTGCGGCTGCCGCGGCAAGGGCGAGCAGGGCCGCCGGGCGTCGGGTGGGTGTCGTGTTCATGGTGTTGTTCCTTGCTTTCGTTGAGAAGAGGTGCGTGGTCACGCCGAGCCGCGCTCAGTCGTGCCGGGTGAGGCGTCGCCTCGTCGCCGCGAGCTCAGCGCGAGAGCGAATCCCACGAGAGCGATGGCGGCGCCGACGAGGCCGACGAGGATCAGTCGCGGGGCATCGACGCCTGCGGTCGGGGAGGCGTCGCCGTCGTCCCGCCCCGCGGCGGCCTCGACCGCCGCGGTCCCGGACTCCGCCGGAGTCGGCTCGGCCGCGACCTCGCCCACCGTGAACGGCACGATCCCGCTGATCGGGTGCCCGTCCTGGGACACCACCTGCCAGCGAATCTCGTACCGGCCGTCGGGCATGCCGCTCGCCAGTGCGATGCTCACCGTGGTGCCGTCGTAGACGAGGTCGCCCTGCGTCCAGGGCTGCTCCGACTCGTCGAGGACGAGGATGGCCCCGCCGACGGCGAGGAGATCGTTCGCGAAGCGCAGCGAGACCTCGTCGGGTGGAGCGTCGAGGGCTTCGCCCTTGGCGGGGGTCGATTCGAGGAGCTGTTCGTGCGCCTGCGCGGCGTCGGTGACGCCGAGCAGGCTCCACGACACCGCGGCGACGGCGAGTGCGGCCAGTGCGATGCGGAGTCGCCCGAGGGCGGGTGCTGACATGGTGCATCCAATGCGGGAGCGCGGCAGGGCCCAGCCCTGCCGAGACGAGTGCAACGTCGGGGCCGCCGAATAGGCGGCACGGTCCCGAGGGCACGCAAGTGCTCCTCGGGGCGTTAGGAGAGTGCGAACGCGACCGGACGCGGGGGGCCTCGACGCGAGACCGATGCCGTCAGGGCGGCGCGGGCGA
>CEQQ01024622.1_pt1 | contig 10623 bp, 4 predicted proteins | sample 531041 | NCBI WGS metagenome assembly CEQQ01 (sample SAMEA2621222, study PRJEB7988) | marine metagenome | biome: marine biome (ENVO:00000447); feature: deep chlorophyll maximum layer (ENVO:xxxxxxxx); material: "saline water (ENVO:00002010), including plankton (ENVO:xxxxxxxx)" | depth 150 m | reverse complement strand
ACAACTGCATGCTATGCATCATGTAAGTCGCTCACGCTTATAAAAATAAACTCCTGATGGATAACCAAACTTTTTCGAGTACTTCGAGAATCTCGAATTTCCAAACGCATTTCTTATTTAGGCAGATGCTAAATACACTACTTCTAGGTGCGAAGACTGAAAAACCGGTATCACCAACCCCCGTTGGGGGTACTATTGCGTATTGAGTCTATATTGAGCTTGCCGGTAAATAATGCCGACAAGTAGAATAAGGCTAAGTAATAAAGAATCAGTTCTGCAAAGGCATTTATCATGTTGCGCGTCTATTCCGATAAGAACTCCCAATCCCAAGCATATTGCGATGGCATGAGTCGTCGCAGTTTCGTTCAGCTAGGCGTTGCGGGCATGGCAAGTCTTGGTCTCGGTGATGTCCTTCGCGCAAAGGCTGCTTCAAAAAAAGTAGCCGCCGACAAGTCAAACGTATCGACCATTTTGATCTGGCTCGACGGTGGACCGGGACACATGGACATGTATGACATGAAGCCTGACGCACCGGTTGAGTATCGGGGAATCTGGCAGCCAATTAAAACGGTTGTACCTGGGTTTGACGTCACTGAGCTTTATCCACGTCAGGCAAAACACACAAACAAATTCTCCATCGTACGCTCACTGCACCACGATACGGGCGATCACTTCGCCGGTGCTCACCGCATGCTGACTTCAAAGAACATGGGAGTCAGTGGTGCGAATAACATCGGCAAGTTCCCTGGAATCGGCGCGATTGTTGCACAACAGCGAAAGAAGCTAAATCGTGAAGTTCCGCCATACGTAGCTGTCCCCACCGCATCAAGCGTGGGAAGAGTACCGGGCTATTTCGCTGGCAAATTCCTTGGTGTGCAATACGATCCATTCATGACCAAGGGCGATCCAAACGCAGAAAATTTCACCGTGCAAAACATGGTGCTACCATCGGGTATCACTGTAGATCGTCTTGATGATCGTACCGAACTGAGATCACAACTCGATACCATTTCTCGCACAATCGAGTCACGTGGAACCTTCGATGCCTTGGACCAATTTGATCAACAGGCATTTTCATTCGTCGCCGGCGACAAGGCCCGACAGGCCTTTGACATGAGCCAGGAAGACGATACAACACGGGAACGCTACGGTCGACACACACAAGGTCAAAGCACCTTGCTCGCCAGACGACTGGTTGAAGCTGGCGCTTCCTTTGTAACCGTCCACTTTGGTGGCTGGGACCATCACTGGAACCTACAGGGTGGATACGAAAACTATCTTCCAAAGGTAGACTCCGCAGTAGCCAGCTTATTTGAAGATCTGGAAGAACGCGGCATGCTAGAAACAACCATCGTAATGCTATGCGGTGAATTCAGCCGAACGCCGCGCATGAACGATGGCGGAAACGGCGGGCCTCCAATGAGCAAGGGCACACCCGGACGTGACCACTGGGGTAACTCGATGTTCTGCCTCCTTGGAGGTGGTGGTATTAAAGGTGGTCAGCTTATTGGTTCAACGACAGCTAAGGGTGAAAGTCCTAAGGATCGACCAGTAACACCATCTAATATCCACGCCACGGTATACGAGTGCATGGGAATCGACCCCACGCTTCATATCCTGGACCACGCAGGGCGCCCGACTCCCGTGCTTGACGATCCTACCGCGATTCACGAATTGCTCTAATCAATCACAGCATCGAGTGCATCGACTTCATCTCGCAGTACGTTCCACGTGTTAGCTAGCGCAATTCGTGTGCAAGTGTCTGTATACTATGGATATATATCGATAGTCACTGTTCACCCCCCTCCTATATCCCACCATCTATAAAGCATGAAAAACGCAAGATTATTCATCTATTTCGCCGCGGGGATTCTGTTTGCATTGCCAGGTATCTCTATTGCACAAGAAGAAGATCGCGCTGGACTTGATTTCTTTGAAGCCAAGATTCGCCCCATGCTGGTCTCGCACTGCTATGAATGCCACAGTGCTGGCGCTGCTGCGAAGAAGAAACTCAAAGGTGGGCTGTATCTGGACAGTCGCGAAGGGAGTCTGGCTGGTGGTGAAAGCGGGCCTGCAGTCGTTCCCGGTAATCCGGATGAAAGCCTCCTTGTCAGCGCTCTCAAGCACGAGGGATTTGAAATGCCACCCAAGGGAAAACTGCCGGATGAAATCATCGGACATTTCGTCAAATGGATTGAACTTGGTGCTCCAGACCCTCGCGATGGACAGACCGTTGCAGCAACTTCATCTATCAACATCGATGAAGGTAAGAAGCACTGGGCTTTTCAACCACTAGCCGATGTTGCGGTACCGGAGACGGGAGATGAGGATTGGGGGCGCACAGATATTGATGCGTACATAAGAGCCCGGCAACTTGACGCCGGTGTATCGCCAAATGCTATCGCTTCGCCCCGCACGCTGATTCGTCGAGCCTATTTCGACTTGATTGGTCTACCGCCCACACCTGAGCAAGTTAGCAGTTTTGTTCAGGCTGCAGATCAGGACCTGTCAGCAGCATACAGCGCGATGATCGACGAACTGCTAGCCAGCGAACATTACGGAGAACGATGGGGACGTCACTGGCTGGACATCGCACGTTTCGCTGAGAGCAATGGATACGCATTTGACGGTGATCGACCCAATGCATGGCACTACCGGGACTTTGTTATCAAGGCGCTAAACTCAGACGTCCCATACGACGAATTCATCCGGTTGCAATTGGCAGGTGACCTGCTTACAGACAGAAACGTGCAAACAACCGATCAGTCGAATGCTGCTATCTATAATCTCGCTGCAACCGGCTTCCTTGTTGCAGGGCCATACACCACGCAACAAACACAAAAAGAACGGGAACGCAGTCGCTACGAACAGTTGGATGACATCGTTAGCACGATGGGTACATCATTGCTGGGAATCACTATTGGTTGTGCGCGTTGCCACAGCCACAAATTTGACCCCGTTCCACAGCACGACTATTACCGACTGATCGCGAACTTCGCAGAAGTTGGCTTCGACAATACGGCCATCACAACCAACCCGGAAGATTTCAGTAAACAAACAGCTGACTTTAACGCCGCACACAATCCACTGGTAAAGGCTCGGTCTGACTACGAAGCCAATGAATTACCCGGCATATTTGATACCTGGTTGGAGACAACACTGGCAAATGAAATAGAAACTCCCGTGGGAGTTACGCTCGGAAATTGGCAACACGCCGGTCCATTTGCCGCGGAAAACTACGACACCGCATTGTCGACGGCCTTTCCACCAGAATCGGGAGTGGACCTGCAGGCAACATATAAAGACGGCACGATCAAATGGACTGCACACGCGGAATGGAAAGATGGTGAGTTTACTAGTGTCCTCGATGAAACCATTGGAGCGCATTATCTGCACCGGCTCGTTACGTCAGATGTCGACAAGACAATTGCTGTGAGATTACGTGCGGATGACGGAATGAGGATCTGGCTTAACGGTGAAGAGGTTCCGGAAGACAAGCTACTGCCTGACAGTGAACAGGATCACAAAGTTGCAGAACTCAAATTAAAGACCGGAGAGAACAGTGTCTTAATTAAGCTGGTAAATGCCGGCGGTCCATGTAGATTCCTCTTCCTTGCGATGGCCAAAAAAGAGACGACTTTAACAGGTATCGGCAATTGGCATCATCTGGGCCCATTCACCGAAGCCAACCATGATGCAGCCTTTAACAAAGTCTATGAAACTGAAAAACATGTCGACCTTACTGCCACATACAACGAGGGCGAATTGAAATGGGTAGAGCAACCGGATTGGACTGACGCAACCGCTCATAATGATAAGCTCACTGGCAACAACTGTGCTAACTTCCTGTATCGAACGATCGAATCAGACAGGCCCAGGCACGTCGCACTGTCGCTTGGAAGTGACGATGGCATTAAAGTCTGGGTAAATGGTAAAGAGGTTCTTAATAAAAAAGTGGCTAGAAATGACGCCGCTAAGGATCAGGAAAAGGTAAACATTCAGCTTGGCTCCGGCACAAACCATATACTCATTAAGATCGCAAATGGCGGCGGTAAGACAGGGTTTTATTTCGAGTCCACACTGATCGACACACCGGATGATGTGAAGACAATCCTCGCCATCGAACGAGAAAAGTGGGATAACAAACAACAAAATCGAATGACGCAGTGGCATCATGGATTCGACTTCCAGTGGCTGGCACTAAACAAAGAAGTCGTATTGCACGATGCCGTTCGCCCTGCTCCGGCACAATCGTCAATTTTCGCCGCAAAGGTAAAAGGTACCAGTTATCAATTTGGCGAAGACACATACAAGGTCTACCATCTGCGCAGAGGAAACTCAGACAACAAGCTCGAACAGGCAAACCCCGGTTATCTGCAAGTGTTGATGAATTCGGATCTACAAGAGCAACAGTGGCTTGCCAATGCTGATGATCCTGACAATCCCAAAGGCGGTCGCGCAGCAATTGCAGACTGGCTGACGGATGTCGAGCATGGGGCAGGTCATTTATTGGCTCGCGTCATGGTAAACCGCATGTGGTATCACCATTTTGGTCGCGGCATTGTGGCCACTCCAAGCGACTTTGGCACTAGAGGAGAAATGCCATCCCACCCTGCATTGCTTGACTGGTTGGCGACTGAACTGATCAAGAACCAATGGCGGCTCAAGCCCATTCATAAACTGATCATGACCAGCGCCGTGTATATGCAGGATACAGAAATAACGGAATCTGGCGAAAAGCTCGATCCGGAAAACTTCTTGCTGTGGCGACGCACGCCTCGCCGCCTGGAGGCTGAGATCATTCGGGACTCATTATTGTCTGTCAGTGGCACACTCGACAAAAACATGTTTGGCAAAGGCAGCCTCGACCAAAACCAAACCCGACGCAGTGTTTACTTCACTGTAAAACGAGGTCAGCTGATTCCAATGTTGACTCTGTTTGATGCACCCGATGCAATGCAGGGAATTGCAACGCGTGAGCAAAGCACGGTTGCCCCGCAAGCACTAGCGATGCTCAATTCACCGATCATCCGCGGTATGGCAACTAAATTTGCAGCTAGAGTACGGCCTAATGCAGAAACCTCAATTGATCAGGCGATCGACAGTGCCTACCAAATTGCCATCGGTCGGCCTGCATCCGACTCAGAAAAGACAACCATGTTCGACTTCATTGAACGTCAGAAATCACTTCGTGCGGAAAAGGACAATGCTGAAGAGCTTGCCGTACAAGACTTCTGTCAATTGATCTTGTGCTTGAACGAATTTCTATACATCGAATAACCTAAGTATCCTGTCAGTCAATAACGACTGAAAATGTGAAAGTAACCACTATGCATAATCCAACGAGAAATACCATTGAACAACGTCGTGCGTTCCTGAAACACGCCGGATTAGGGTGTGGTTCATTAGCCTTAACGAGCCTGTTGCATCAGGAAGGCGTGATCGCAGCGACACCGGAACGATCCAATCCACTTGCCGAACGCTCCTCGCATTTTGAACCTAAGGCCAAGGCCATTATCTGGTTATTTCAAACCGGTAGCCCTTCACAGGTGGATACATTTGACCACAAGCCTGAACTAGGCAAGCGTGACGGCACACCCCTAGCTGGTGCAGACCCAAAAACTGGTTTCTTCACGACAAGCGGAAAATGTCTAAAGTCCCCGTTTAAATGGAAACAACATGGTGAATCCGGTGCATGGACCTCTGAGATTTTCCCGGAAATCTCCAAGCATGTGGACGACATCGCATTTGTTTATTCCTGCTATTCCCAATCAAATAACCACACACCGGCGATGCTGGAATTAAATTCCGGCATGATTCGCCAAGGATTCCCAAGCATGGGATCGTGGTTGAGCTACGGACTTGGAAGCTCAAATTCAAACTTACCGGCATTCGTCGTGATGCACGGCAAGAAACCACGAGGTGCGGATCCGATTTGGTCATCTGGTTTCTTACCATCGGTATATCAAGCTACATCGCTTGATCCACGTGGAGAAAAGCCTATTAAGAACCTCGAGCGCTTAGCAGATATCAACAACGAACAACAGCGTTCGTTCCTCAATACGCTGAAGGGTGAAAACGCCAAGTACGTAAAACGACGACCGTTTGATGGTGATTTAAACGCTCGACTTGAATCATTTGAGCTGGCGTATCGAATGCAGGCAGCAGCACCGGAAGCATTTGATATCGCCCGTGAAACGGAAGCTACACACGAAGCCTATGGCTTAAACAAAGACGCGTCCAAGGATTACGGGCGGCAGTGTTTAATCGCCAGACGGCTCGTTGAACGGGGTGTCCGATTTGTTCAGGTTTTTGCAGACATTGCCAAAACTCCTGGCGGCGGTGTAAACGATGTACCTTGGGATGCACATAGCGACGTACGTGAAAACCATGGCACATGTGCGGCATCGGTCGACCAACCAACCGGCGCGCTACTAACCGACCTCAAACAACGTGGCATGCTGGAGGATACGATCGTGATCTACGGTGGCGAGTTTGGTCGCACGTCAGATTCACAAGGCACTAATGGACGGGATCATAACCCAAATGCATTCACAACTTGGTTTGCCGGCGGTGGATTCAAGGGTGGAACGCAATATGGTGCTACAGATGAGTTTGGATACAAGTCAGTGGAAAAGAGAGTGAATGCTCACGACATCCACGCCACCATATTAAATCTAATGGGAATCAATCACGAAGAGTTGACATACCGATTTAACGGTAGAGACTTCCGCCTAACAGATGTGGAAGGTGAAGTGCTTCATGATATCCTTAGCTAGCGGGAGATTGTAGAATAACGAGTAGACGTTATTTTACCGCCAGCCAAACGAATCAAAATGAAGCAGCTTACTCTCGTACTTTCCGTGATCCTTTTTACTTGCGCACCCCTTCATGCCCGGAAGGATACGCAAAGCGTCGACTTTTCACGCGACGTATTACCAATCCTCTCTAACAAGTGCTTTGTATGCCACGGTCCTTCCTCCGAAGATCCGGATCAACTTCGACTCGACACCGAAGCACTAGCAACTAGCGATCGTGGTGGATATCGCGCCATTGATCAGGCAAAACCAAACAAGAGCGCCGTCTTGGCACGCTTGCATTCAGCGGACGAACCCATGCCGCCGGCAGATGCTGAAAAGCAACTTACCGACAGTGAACGGGCTATTCTCTCAGCCTGGGTAAAACAAGGCGGTAAATACACTAAGCACTGGGCGTTTGTTGCTCCCGTCATAACTCCCACCAATTCAGCACCAGATGCAACAGGAAGTGCGGCACTCGACGCGTATATAAAGGATGCGCTTAAAGCAGCGAAAGCTTCTCTTAATAAACCGGCGGATAAAACAACCATTGCACGTCGAGTATCACTAGTTCTCACGGGACTTCCACCGGAAATCGATATCCTAAATGCATACCTCGCTGACAATAGCGATTCAGCATATGAGACTCTCGTAGACACATTGCTCGCGAGTCCTCGATATGGCGAACATCAGGCGCGTTTTTGGCTAGATGCAGTGCGTTATGGTGACACCCATGGATTACACCTGGACAACCGGCGTGGAATCTACCCGTATCGCGACTGGGTCATCGGCGCGATGAACGACAATTTGCCACTTGATACGTTTATCCGCTGGCAACTCGCCGGCGATTTGTTGCCTAATCCGACACTTGAACAACGTGTGGCAACCGGATTTGTTCGCATGAATCCATCCACGGCTGAAGGCGGCGCCATCCCCGCTGAATTCCAGGCCAAGAACAACTTCGACCGCACCGAAACACTGGGAACAGTGCTACTGGGCATGACGTTGACCTGTGCTCGCTGCCACACGCACAAGTACGACCCAATTACTCAAACAGAGTACTATCAGTTGTTCGCGTTCTTCAACAGTACGGCCGAAAGCTCGATGGACGGCAACTCATATACATATGCCCCCATTCTCCATGCTCCCAAGGATCAGGCGGGTTGGATTCAGTGGAAACAAATCGAACGTGATCGATTGGCACTAATAAACACTTCGGACAAAGATGTACGAACGTCGCTGGCGGAAAACGAGGGGGCGCTTACAGCGTGGAACAATGGCGGTCTGGATGAAAAACTCGCACTACTCGCGGATCCAAATGGCGGCTTAAAAGATTCCACGCATCATCAAAAAGCGGTTTCCATCAAAGCAGCAATCGATGCTGCATCGAAAGAGTTTACAACCACACTCGTCACAAAGGATTTGGACAAACCCCGTGAAACGAAAATCCTACGTAGAGGCGAATACAACCTGCCAATCGGTGATGCTCTGGAGCCCGGCGTATTGAGTGTCATGGGCACCCTGCCGGAAGATGCACCGAAAAATCGGTTAGGGCTCTCCGATTGGCTGCTAAGCGACGAGCACCCACTTGTTAGCCGTGTGCTGGTAAACCGCATTTGGCAACGTGTGTTTGGACATGCCATTGTACGTACACCGGAAGATTTCGGCTTACAAGGACAACATCCGACTCATCCGGAATTGCTCGATTGGCTAGCCGTAGAATTGCGTCAAACAGATTGGAATCTAAAGGCCATGCTCAAAATGATGGTCATGTCCGATACCTTCAGGCAATCGTCGTCTCGCCGCAGAGACTTGGACGATCCGGAAAACACACTGTTTGGGCGTGGCCCGAGTTATCGTTTGGACGCAGAAGCACTGCGCGATATCGGTCTTTGGTCCAGCGGTTTAATGGACCCACACATGGGTGGTGAAGGCGTAAAACCATATCAACCAGCAGGTATGTGGAAAGCACTTGCTCATCCAGGTAGCAACACGAAACAGTACGTTCAAGATAAAGGTGCCCTCCTCTATCGACGAAGTATTTACATCTACTGGAAACGCACCAGCCCGCATCCCATGATGACCCTATTTGACGCACCCGACCGGGAATCCAGTTGTGTGCGGCGTGCCCGAACAAATACTGCACTCCAGTCACTCGGATTACTAAACGAAATCCAGAGAATCGAAATGGCACATGGTGTGGCGGAACGACTATTGAAGCAAGCCGAATCAACAGAAGAACGGCTGGATCTTTTGTTCAAGCTGCTGACCAGTCGCTCACCAACAAGACGCGAGACTGAGGCTTGTAATACGCTGCTTAGCATCATGCTAGAGCGTTTCGAGGCTGCTCCGAATGATGCACTCGAGTTACTTGCTATCGGAGAGAATACTCGCGATGAGAGCTTAGACGCGGAAACGCTTGCTGCCTGGACGCAAATTGCGATTACGGTACTCGCCAGCGATCCGGCAATCCTCGTTTATTAATTAGCTGCTTTTTTAAAGTCGTACATCCATCGGTACTCCTGAAAGAACACGCACGATGAATTCTGTAGACCCAAGACGCGAACATGACCTAATGCTCACACGCCGTCAATTATTTGGCCGCGGTGCACTTGGGCTTGGAACTGCCGCCATGGCCGGACTGCTCGGTGATGATCTGTTAGCGGAAAACAAAGGTCTACCCGATCTGCCTCATCACACACCAAAAGCAAAACGAGTCATTTATCTGTTCATGAGTGGTGGCCCGAGTCATCTGGACCTCTGGGATTATAAGCCCGGATTAGTAGACAAATATGGTGAACAACTCCCAGAGCACGTTCGCGACGGCCAACGTGTTACAGGAATGACCGCAAATCAAAAGAGCGGACTTCCGATTTGTCCTTCAAAATACAAATTCACCAAACAAGACAACAATGCAGACGGGGTTTGGGTCAGTGAACTACTCCCACATACCGCAAGCGTGGCCAAGGAATTGTGCGTCGTCCACAGCACATTTACCGAAGCCATCAATCACGACCCAGCTATTACTTACATTCAGACCGGTAGTCAAACACCCGGTCGCCCAAGTCTCGGTGCATGGCTTAGCTACGGACTTGGCACAGACAATGAGAACCTACCTCATTACGTGGTAATGCACGCTCATTCCAATCACGCCGAGCAGAGTCTTTTCAACCGACTTTGGGGCACAGGCTTCATGCCAGCGGATCATCAGGGCATGCTCCTGCGAAGCCAGGGTGACCCGGTCTTATTCCTAAGCAATCCGAAAGGCGTTTCTCGCAAGGACCGACGCGCACAACTTGATGCACTGGCTGCTATTAATCAGGGTCAAGCAGACTCATTTGGCGATCCGGAAGTACTCGCCAGAATCAAGCAGCACGAAATGGCATATCGCATGCAAATGTCCGTGCCTGAACTGATGGATATGTCAAAGGAAACTGAGGAGACATTTAAACTCTACGGTGACGCCGCCAAAACTCCTGGCAGTTTTGCCGCCTGCTGTCTAACCGCCCGACGCTTAGCTGAAAGAGGTGTTCGCAATATCCAGATTTTCCATCGCGGCTGGGATGCTCATGGAAATCTGGTCGGAGAACATGGGTCACAATGTAAAGATGTGGATCAAGCATGTGCTGCATTGATTAAGGACTTAAAGCAACGAGGTATGCTAGACGAAACACTGGTAATCTGGGGCGGCGAATTCGGTCGAACCGTTTACTGTCAGGGTGGATTGGGCAAAGAAAACTATGGGCGAGACCACCACCCACGCTGCTTCTCAACATGGATGGCCGGCGGTGGAATTAAACCCGGCATTACGTACGGTAAGACTGAC
>CEQQ01064997.1_pt1 | contig 10652 bp, 13 predicted proteins | sample 531041 | NCBI WGS metagenome assembly CEQQ01 (sample SAMEA2621222, study PRJEB7988) | marine metagenome | biome: marine biome (ENVO:00000447); feature: deep chlorophyll maximum layer (ENVO:xxxxxxxx); material: "saline water (ENVO:00002010), including plankton (ENVO:xxxxxxxx)" | depth 150 m | reverse complement strand
TACATGTTACAAAGGCCACGAGGTACTGCAGATATTCTTCCAACAGAACAAAAATATTGGAAATTTATTCATGAAACTACTGCTAGAGTCTGTGAAAAATTTGGTTACAAGCGACTAGATACTCCTCAATTTGAATCTAAAGATTTATTTATTCGCGGAGTCGGAACACAAACTGATATCGTACAGAAAGAAACCTACACATTTCAAGATAAAGGGAATGAAGAATTAACACTACGTGCTGAAGGAACAGCGCCAGCATGTCGAGCATATATAGAAAATGGAATGAAAAATTTACAACAACCAGTTCGACTTTATTACCATGCTTCTATATTTAGATACGAGAGACCACAATCTGGACGATACAGAGAACATCATCAATTCGGAATTGAAGCCATTGGTGACAGTAGCCCATTAATTGACTGTGAAATTATACAGATAGCTACTGACGTTATAGAAGTATTAGGAATACCCAATACTTCACTGTTTATTAATTCTATAGGCGGATCAAATTGCTGTAGAAATGATTATCTCATAAGCTTAAAAACATACTACAACAACTTTCTTGAATTATTATGCAATGATTGTAATAACAGAATAGAAAATAATCCATTAAGGTTATTAGATTGTAAACAAAAACAATGCCAACCATTTCTTGAAGATGCACCACATTCAATTAGTTCTCTTTGTCAAGAATGTAGAGACCATCACGAAAAACTACTTGGTTATCTAGATTCATTACAATTGCCTTACATAATTAATAGCAAACTTGTAAGAGGGTTAGATTACTACAATAAAACGGTTTTTGAAATTCAACCTGAGACAGAAGGTAGCCAAAATACGATCATAGGTGGCGGAAGATACGACGGATTGATCGAGCAAATCGGAGGGCAATCGACACCAGGTATTGGTTTTGGGTGTGGGATTGAAAGACTAATACTAAATTTAAAATCTAATAATATTGAACCACCAGAAATTTATGAAAAACCTGTAGTGATATGCCACATGGGAGAAGATGCTTTGAATATAGCTGTACCATTATCAAAAACATTGAGAAACAATAATATTCATACCATAATTGCTCCTTATGGTAGAAGTATTCGAAGTCAAATGAGATATGCTTCCTCAAATGATTCTGATTATGTTGTAATAATTGGAGAAGAAGAAATAAAACAAAAAACATATCGAGTAAAGGATATGAATAAATCAACTGAATATGATTTAAATGAATCTGATTTAATTAATTTAATATTAAAAATTTAAATTAATTTGGGTAATGCTCATATCACCTTCAAATTTAGCATCAACAGATGTCTTCACACCTTCAAAATAAAATTCTACAGTTGCGCCAATATATTGTGAGTCATTTAAACCCAAAGTTACCGTATAGGATCCATTCAGTCCGACATCAAAATTCAACCAAATATCAGCAAGATTGTCATTAGGTGCAACAATCCGTACATAGTATTTTTTACCTAATTCAACAAATACATTATTATTCTTTATTGTGCCCTGTATAAATGATGGTAATGGTGGAACTGCAGCTGAGTTTAAATTTGGAGGTATTGTAAAACTTGTATTTATTTTTCCTTTATATAAATCAGGTAAGTGTTTACCAATAATAGAAGTTTCAATCATATACACTACTTCATCTTCACTTGAAATGTTTATCCCTTTAGATTTTAAAGACTCTTTTGACATTGTTATTCCAACTAAGGAATAATTACTATCAAATATTCCGAGACCATCTTCTATACCTTCAATAGTTTCATCATCCATTAACAATAGTTCTGCATACCTTATTCCACTCGAACTATCTCTTTTATATCTACTTACTAAAACCTCTGAATCCATCATAGTCCACCCAGAATTATTGCCTTCACAATACAAACAAAATCCTAGTCCCTCATGAATATCATTGACCTTACTATCTATCAGATTTTTACCTGGAATTATCGGCTTAGTATTATCATAGATAGTGCTCAAAATGTTCGTAGGCAATAAATTTGAATCGATAATCTTAATTATTGCTAAATCTATCTCTTCATCTCTTCCAACTATCCATCCTCTAGAATTATTCCCTTGTTGCCATCCTGAAAAATAAAGATCAACAAATGGATTAGATGAAAGTCCTTTTGCAGTAGTTAAAATATGATTTGGATATTCACTTAATAACCAACCAGTTTTAAAGGTTTCTTGGACCTGTCGACTTGCGGAAGTACCTTCTGTTGTAAGTAAAGGCCATTTGTCAGATTTATCTATTTGTGCAGAAAAATTTGATGATTCAGTAGAGTCTGGGAACTGCCCAATTAAAACTGCTGACTTACCAACAATTAATGAATCTTTATCACTATCCCAATTCCATGATGGTGTTGGTGTTGGTGTTGGTGCATTAGATTTAGTAGGTTCTTGTGTTTCTACTACCTTTGGAACAGACTCGAGGGCTTTTGCTACAGCAGCATCAATCATTGCTTGAACATCCAGCGTAGGTTCAGGGGTTAGGTTTGCTGTTGGTGTAGGTTCTGAATTGGAAGTTTCTGCCAAACGTGCTGCAATCCCAGCATCTACAGTAGCCTGAAAATCAATATCTTTAAGATCGATTGATACTTCTTCTGAATTCCCGCAATTCACAATAAAGATAAGTGATAGAGCAAAAATTAAGTATTTGTATTTTTTCATATGCTTGTCTCGAATGATATATTTCAGTTAAATTATATCACAGAATAAATTAGAGAAATGCGTTGAACATAAATATTGATGTAAACTATACTTCAAGATAAATATTTATAAGCAATAAACTGTTAATAGAAATGTTAGAAAAATTATCAAAATTTGAACAAAGATTTAGAGAAGTAGAGCTTTTACTTGCTGATATTGCTAATTCAGATAATCCAAAACTTCTGGCCGAATTAGGTAAAGAATACTCACAACTTGAATTAAAATCAAAAACTTTTCACAAATATAATGGATTACTACAATCAATAACAGACTTAAAACAAATTATATCTTCAGAAGAAGATAAGGAACTTGTAGAACTCGCTAAAGAAGAGTTGAATGAAGAATTGCTCAAGCAAACAGATTTAGAAGCAGAAATACAAGTATTATTGCTTCCAGAGGATCCGAATGATCAAAGAAATGTTTTCGTAGAAATACGAGCAGCAGCTGGAGGTGATGAAGCAGCATTATTTGCTGGTGATATATATCGTATGTATTCACGATATTCCCAAATTGCAAATTGGAATATTGAAATAATGTCAATGAACGAAACGGGTATTGGTGGTTACAAGGAAATAGTATTTTCTGTTCAAGGAGAAAATGTTTATAAAAGACTAAAATACGAAAGTGGTGCCCACAGAGTACAAAGAGTGCCCTCAACGGAATCATCAGGTAGAATCCATACTTCCACAATTACTGTAGCAGTGTTACCTGAAGCTGATGATGTTGATGTTGATATTAGCGATAATGACTTACGAATAGATATTTTCCATGCAGGTGGCCATGGAGGGCAAAATGTAAATAAGGTAGCAACTGCAGTAAGAATAACTCATATACCAAGCGGTATAGTCGCAGTATGCCAAGATGAACGGTCTCAAATGAGAAATAAACAAAAAGCAATGGATGTAATTAAAGCAAGGCTTTTAGACAAAGCCACTAGAGAACAACAACAAAGCATTAGTAGTGATAGAAAATCACAGGTTGGAACTGGCGAACGGGCTGAAAAAATAAGAACCTATAATTTCCCTCAAGATCGTATTACTGATCATAGAATTAACCTTACTATCCACAATATGGAAAATGTACTAAATGGAAATTTAGATATCTTGATAGATCCTATTCAAGAAAAAGAAAAAGAAATGTTATTAGAAAATCCAGTAGTTTGATCAATATAAAAGAAATCTTACTATCAACAAGAAACCTTCTAAAAGAAAATGCTATCTTAGATAGCGATTTAGAAAGTGATCTTCTCGTATCATTTGCTTTAAAAATCTCTAGAACAGAATTACATACGAATATCAATTCTGATATTACAACCTCTGAACAAGAAATTATCTTGGATTTAATTAACAGAAGAATTAGTAACGAACCTCTTGCCTATATAATGGGCTTTAGAGAATTTTTTGGAAATTCATACAGAGTTAACGAGTCAGTATTAATCCCTCGCCAGGAAACAGAATGCTTAGTTGAAGAGGTTATAAATTACTTGAGGTATAAATCAATCGATAGTCCCAATGTTTTAGATGTAGGATGTGGTAGTGGAGTTATTGGCGCAAGTATTCTACAAAATGTTCCTAATATCAATCTTCTTTCAATTGATATATCTGCAAGTGCAGCCAAAATTGCTTATGAAAACATACATAAAATTACAAAAAGTGCTAATTTTAATGTTGTGGTGGGTGATTTAATTGAAGGTGTAAAAGTAGAAGTGGATCTAATAGTAGCCAATTTACCATATATACCAACAAAGAGAATCCCAAAATTGCAAAAAGAAATAGTACTACATGAACCCAAAATCGCTTTAGACGGAGGAATTAAGGGGATCGAAACAATTTGTAGATTAATTGATCAAAGTGCCAAAATCCTTAAACCTGATGGAGCCATATTTTTAGAAATTGATCCTGACCAACAATACACACTTAGAAATAAATTAAGATATTTGTTTCCAGAGCATAATATTAAAGTATTAAAAGATCTAAGTGGTCAAGATAGAATTATCTCTATGGCAAGATCATAATTCCATGGTTATTTTTAAACTATTATCTAACTTTGAACTATATGTTTCATAAGCTTTTTGGACTTCTTCAAATTTCATATTATGAGTTACCAGATATGATAAATCTAACCTATTTTGTTCAACTAATTCTATGCATTCATTAACTGCCTGAGGCATATCCCAGGTTCTAGCGCTATTATGAACTTCAATTATAGGTAATTTTGACGTCATTTCGTCAAAATTAAATTCGAATACATCTTCATCATGAGATAAACCAAAAAGTATTGCTTTGCCTTGTTTCTTTATTATTTTCCATATACCATTCAATGTTTCTGGCCTCCCAACAGCCTCAACAACAATATCTGCTCCTTCACCATTAGTCAGTTCAGCAACAGCTTCTTCAAGGTTATCTTTATTAGGATTAATAACATGCGTTGCACCATTGTTTTTTGCCACATCTAAACGATAATCTAATAAATCAACCCCTATTACTTTTGTGGCTCCGCCTTGAGCTAAAATATTACTAAAGCTCAAACCAATGGGCCCTTGTCCTAATACAACAATTTTTTTTCCAATAACATTCCCTGTCAATTTACAGGAATGCATAACAGTACCTACAGGCTGACACATTAATAACATAGACATATCTTTACCATCAGGTAAACGAACTAAACGTTCTGCAGGTTCTGCAAGGTATTCTGCCAATCCATTTCCACCATCAGGAAAGACAATAACCTTATCACCAACATTATATTCTGAGCTTTTTGTTTCTACTACTACTCCAGCACACTCATGACAAGGTTTGCCATGTTCTATAGGATACATTTCTTCGTCAAATGTACGATCAAAAATTCGTAGATCGCTACCACATATGGATAATCGCTCCATTTTTACTAAGACTTCGCCTTCGGCAATTTCAGGATCAGGAACATCAACAAACTCAAATTGTTGTGGACTTGTTATACGAGCAATTTTCATACATCCTCCAAATTGAACTACATCAAATAATTAATATTTATAAAACATAATTTTGCTCGATTTCGAACAATTGATCAACCCCCATAATGACGGCTAATTCTTGTCTATAATTTGTTACATCAAAATCAACTGTGCCAGTTTCATTAAATTCGACCATACTATCCTTAACAGCTTTATATATTACACTAGGTAAGTAATTATTTGGAGATATTACATTGAAGCCTAAGCCTTCTGCAGTAGATGCGTCTATACTTTGACCATTGTACGATTTTGGTATACCAGATAATTCTTTTGCATATATTTCAGCATCTTCGGGGGTTTGTATACCTTCAATCCTGATCATATCTGCCCCTGCTTCATAATATGTTTTTACTCTTTTAATGGTATCTTCCCAACCTGAAACACTAAGAGCATCAGACCGCCCAATTATTAAGAAATTATCATCTGATCTAGCTTTTACAGCAGCTTCAATTTTTTTCGCATGTTCTTCAATAGATACAACTTGCTTTCCTTCAAAATATGCGCACCTTTTAGGGAAATACTGATCTTCAAAACTAATTCCATTTAATCCTGCAGCTTCAAATTCTTTAACGGTTCTCCAAACATTTATGGCATTGCCATATCCTGTATCACCATCAGCTGTAACAGGTATTTTTACAGATCGTGCTACATAACCAGCCACATCCAATACTTCATTCATTGTCATTAATCCAGCGTCGGGATATCCCTTAGACATAGATACACCACCACCACTTATAGCAATTGCTTGAAAACCTAAATTTTCTGCAATTTTTGCTTGAAGACAATCGTAAACTATTGGTTCTTTCAATATCTTTGAGTTCATAATTAGTTCTTTTAGCTTTTTTGTAGCCATAAATTCACCTCAAAAGGAATAATTTAAAAACTTGCCTGTAAATATATAATATTTTATATTTATAATTGATTACATATTCTACAACATGTTATTGAGCTAGATATACAAAATGAAAGAATTATTGAACATATTAATTGTTGCTCCAGAAATACCACCAAATACAGGAAATATTATTCGATTATGCTCAAACTCTGGGTGCAATTTACATTTAATAAAGCCCATAGGTTTTAATTTTGATAATAAAAGTTTAAAGAGGGCACGTCTAGATTATGACCATAATTGTAATATAACAATTTATGATACATACGAAGAATATATAAAAAAAAATAATCCAATTACTATTTATGCTACAAGTACTTCATCTAAGACTAAATATAATGATATCAAGTATAATTTAGGAGATACAATTATTTTTGGCTCCGAAAGCGTCGGATTATCATCTGAAATATTAAGTAAAATACCTGATGAAAATATTTTAAAAATACCAATGATTCCTCAAAATAGAAGTATAAATTTATCTAATGCAGTATCTATTGTTGTGTATGAGGCATGGAGGCAATTAGAATTTATTGGAAGCTCTGAATTTAAACAAAAAGAATATTACAACTAGAAAGGCCAACATGAGTAAAATCAAAGGATTAACAATCAAAAATCAGCAAGATTTAACTTCCATAGAAGCATCTTCATCAAACCAGCATGGTTTAATTTACATTACTCATGGTGCTCCAAAGAACTGGGTCGCAAAGCCTGAAGAAATGGTATCACATACACTAGCTGGTTTATTTAAGGCGCTTGATCAAATTGATGATACCCGAATACAAAATCTTATGAGTGATTATGGTCTAGTATATAGAGAGTTAGAAATTGATAATGAATAGTTTATTCATTCTAGTTCAATTAGTTCTTGATTAGGATCAAATACATCTAATCCCATATTCTCCAACATCACATTAAAGGATTCTGGAATTACGCCAGATGTATTATAAAAATCATCTACTACACACAGCACTAACTTATCTAATAATTTTTTTACAGCTTCATTATTGTCATTTTGTCTAAATTTAACTATCATACTTTTCGCATGATCAGTAGGAATAAACATGGTCCCTTTAACCCAATTCATAAGAAAAATAATATGATCATTATTATCAGTTAGAGAAAGAATATAGTTTTTTACTTCTTCGGTATCTTTTACACCAAAAAGTTCAAAATAATTTGCTATTATACTTTGTACACTAAAACTATCTTGCATGTTTATCCTTATATGATAATAACTTCTTCAAACATATCGTAATTTGATTTATGCATACCCAGATTTTTATAAACTTGTTGAGCTATTTTATTATTAACATCTACATAAAGACGTATTGCATAGACATTTCCATGTTCTTCCGCAGAATTACAAACAAATTCATATAGTGTTTTATAAACACCATTTTTTCTATATTCTGGGCTTACATAAACACTTTGTATCCACCAATAAAATTTATTATGCCAGTCACTCCATTCAGTAGTAAGGAGTAAGCTACCTACTATTTGATTGTTTATAGTTGCTACACAATATCTTCCTAAATGGGGATCATCAAATACCGCTTGGACCCCTTGCCTAATATCATTTTTGTTTAGAGCAATATCTTCAGTTTCTAAAGCCATTGATATATTAAAATCAATAATATGAAAAAGATCATCTATTGATGCTAATCGTATGTATGGAACTTCATATTGATTACTCATTGTTACTTACAGTAAAGCCAACTGTATCAGCGGCTTCATGGCGTATAGCTGCAACTGGAGCGTATTCTGAAGAATTTCTAAATGCATCCATTTGTTCAATTGTTGGGAATTCTAAAATCACAATACGTTTCAAATTCCAATCAGTATTATCGGCAATAATATCACCACCACGAACAAGATAGCGACCGCCATATTGTTCAATAATTGCTGGTACATGTTTCATATATTCTTCGTACTTATCCCAATCTTTTACATTTATGCTACTAATTGAATAAACTGCCATAATTTTCTCCTTTTAGTTTGGTGAGATATAAGATCCCATACCAGAAGTTTGTTCACTAACTAAAAAGGTTAGCACATCTTTACCTTTGTTAGTTTCAATTTCAGCATCAAATCTTTGGCCACCCAAAGCACCTATGAGTTCATATTTATTCTGGGTATATAATTTGCCCTCATAAAATGATTCTTTGAGGTCTCTTTCTCTTTCTCCGTCAAGATACATTTCAACAGCATCTCGCATCACATCGAAAACATCATCTTTATCTAGATGAGTTGGGGATTTAAGAAATACATATCCCCATCTCATTCCTTTGTGTTCTAACATCTTCAAAACCTTAAATTAATACTAAAACAAAAATATAAACCTGATTTATTAAACGTGCAATGGTTTTTTAAAATCATATTGATTTACATTTGTTGATGATCTTTTCATAATAGTCAGAACCTATATAAACAAAGATAACAGATCGAATGGAGAAAATTATGGATTTAGAGTTGGATGGAAAACGAGCTTTGATTACTGGAGGTAGTAAAGGGATAGGAAAGTCCATAGCAATACAGCTATGTCAAGAAGGAGTAAAGGTAGCAATCGGTGCAAGAACAAAAGAAACTTTAGACGAAGCTGCAAAAGAAATTGAAGAATTGACTGGAAAAAAAGTAGTAACAATAGTTGTTGATACTACACAAAAATCTAGTGTTGATAATATGGTAAAAAACGTAGTTGATGAATTGGGTGGAATAGATATTCTTGTAAATAGCGCTGCAATGGTTGGGGGACAAGTTAGAGGCTCAATTTCGGAGGCTGACGAAAAGGATCTTATAGAAGATTTAGATACAAAAGTAGTTGGATACTTTAGATGTATAAAAGCTGTTGTTCCACATATGCAAAAACAGAAATGGGGACGAATAATTAGTATTGGGGGAGTTTCTGCAAGACAATCCACTATATATGGTTTAAGAAATGCAGCTGTAGTTCATATGACAAAAACATTATCAGACCAACTTGGAAGCGATGGTATAACGCTTAATGTATTACACCCAGGATTAACACAAACTCCTGCAATTAAGGCAAGAATGACTGAAACAGCAAAGCAACAAGGAAAAACATTAGAAGAAGTAGAAGCTGAATCAGCAAGAAATGTTGCGATAAAACGAACAATTAAACCTGAGGAGTTGGCATTTGTAACAGCTATATTGTCTTCTCCTAAAGCAGAATGCATAACTGGAGAATCAATAGCTGGTGGTGGTGGAGCAATAGGAGCAGTTTTTCAATAAATTAAAAGGAGAAAAATATGATATATGAAGTACGAACATATACGCTTAAGCCAGGAAGTGTACAAGCATATGAAGAAAATTTTGCAGAAGCATTATCCGAAAGAATAAAGTTATCGCCATTAGCTGCATTTTGGCATACTGAGATAGGGCCGTTAAATCAGGTAATTCATGTGTGGCCATACGAAAATCTTGAAGAAAGAAATCAAATTAGGGCTGAATCAGTAAAGAGTGGCAAATGGCCGCCAAAACATGATGACTTAATAGTGAATATGGAATCAGAAATCTGGTATCCAGCTGAATTTATGCGACCATTTAAAGGGGACGTAAAATTAGGAAATATCTACGAAATGAGAATTTACACCTATAAACCAGGAAGCATAAATGGTGCATTGAAAATATGGGGTGAAGCCATAGAACATCGAGAGAAATACTCAAAATTAGCATTTGGGATGTATACAGATATAGGTGGATTAAATAAATGGATGCATATATGGCCTTATGCTGACCTCCAGGATCGTAATGAAACGAGAGCAAAATCAATGCAAGATCCAAATTGGCCACCAGCAACAAGAGAATGGATTGTAAAACAAGAAAACAAAATCTTAGTACCAGCCTCTTTTTCACCAATGCATTAATTATTAAATAAGAATGCAATTCTTATTGCCTTATATATATTAAGTTTGTTATAATCAGTGCAATAAAAATACATATTAAGAGCAATTAATAAGGAGTGAATTATTATAAATAATAAAACAAATCTCTCTATAAAAGAAATGCAACTTTATATTTTTCCCTGGTTCTCTG
>CEQQ01066746.1_pt1 | contig 10664 bp, 9 predicted proteins | sample 531041 | NCBI WGS metagenome assembly CEQQ01 (sample SAMEA2621222, study PRJEB7988) | marine metagenome | biome: marine biome (ENVO:00000447); feature: deep chlorophyll maximum layer (ENVO:xxxxxxxx); material: "saline water (ENVO:00002010), including plankton (ENVO:xxxxxxxx)" | depth 150 m | reverse complement strand
TGAAATCCATTAATAGATGCCCATCCCGAACGTGCTGCAATCGATAAACTATTAGCAGGAGCAAAACTATATTCGTTTCCCTGACCATAAGGAGTTACTGAAAGTACTACTAAATCAGAAAAAGAATTATGCAGATCATTAAAACCCAATCCATATTTTTCTAATTGACTTGGTACAGAACTTTCAACAATGACATCGCATTTAGCAATCAAATCTAAAAAAAGTTTCCTGCCATCAGCACTTTCAATGTTCAATTGCAGGGATTTTTTATTCGACAAAAGGTGGTCTGTAAGCAGACTAGAACCTTCAGAATTATTAGGGGCTAAATGTCTAAGAGGGTTTCCTTCTGGAGGTTCTATCACTATCACTTTTGCTCCAAAATCAGCAAATAGCCTAGTGCACCAAGCGGCGGCAATAGAAGTTGATAAATCAAGGATAACTAGATCATCGAGAGCTTTGACTGATTGGTTCATACTCATCCCATTCATATTGTTCAATTAGTAAACCACACTTAAAATATTTCTGAAATCATACATTAATAAAACGTTGTAAAAGAATCACTATTAATAAGTAAAATAGTTTTTTTTGCTGGTAATTAGTGAGAGAGTGTAAATATGCAATACGAAGCTGTCATAGGACTAGAAGTACACTGTCAATTAAAAACTAAGTCAAAGATGTTTTCTGATTGTCCACGTGACTACTTTGATGAACCACCTAATACTTTAATTGATCCCGTTACTTTAGGATTGCCTGGCACTTTACCAGTAATTAACAGTGAGGCGGTGGCACTTACCATACGCACAGGATTAGCTTTAGGATGCACAATCCCTGAAAACGCAAAATTCGATCGCAAAAACTATCCTTACCCTGATCTGCCTAAAGGCTATCAGATAACTCAATATGACATGCCTTTTTGTATCAATGGGCAACTTGAAGTTGATACATCCGATGGAACAAAATCTGTCCGTATTGAACGTATCCACCTTGAAGAAGATACAGGACGACTAATACACCGCAATGATGGAATTGAAGATTATTCACTAATCGACTTCAACAGAGCTGGAGTTCCTTTAATGGAATTAGTGACTCATCCTGATATACGTTCTGCAGAGGCTGCAGCTAATTTTCTAAGATCACTACGGCAAATTTTTCGCTATATCAATGTGTCCGATGCCGATCTGGAAAAAGGATCTTTTCGATGTGATGCTAATGTATCTCTAAGACCAGAAGGAGAAACCAAACTTGGTAATAAAGTAGAAGTTAAAAATATGAATTCTTTCCGTTCTGTGCAAAAAGCAATTGAATTCGAAATTAAAAGGCAATCGAAACTTCTTGACGCAGGAGAACGTATTATCCAAGAAACACGAGGATATGTAGACGCCCTTGGTGAAACTGTATCGCAGAGATCAAAAGAAGAGGCCAACGATTATCGCTATTTTCCTGAACCAGATTTGCCTCCATTAAAAATCTCACGCCACCAAGTTGAACAAATCAAATCACATCTTCCTGAACTACCTAAAGAAAAACAACAACGTTTTGAATCAGATTTCGCAATCCCACCACTTCAATCAAAAGTACTCACAGAAACAAAACAGCGTGCAGCCGATTTTGAAGAAGCTGTTGAACTTGTCAAAGAAAAACGCTTAGCAAAACTAGTGGCGAACTGGTTCATCGGAGATGTAGCCGGGAAAATTAATACAATAGGACGAGCAGATGCTGAACTAATTGATACAGGAATTACACCTGCACATATAGCATCTCTGGTTTTATTGGTAGACAGCAAAAAAATCACTGCAAGTACAGCAAAAGACGTGTTGGAATTTGCATTCGAAACTGGAGCAACTCCAGAGCAAATCATTAATGAAAAGGGGTTAGGACAAGTCACTGAAGGAGATGCTATCCAAGTCGTAATTGATAATATTATTGATGCAAATCCCAAAGCCGTCAGTGACTACAAACAAGGAAAAGATAGTGCTGTCAAATTTTTGGTTGGTCAGGTAATGCGTGAAACAAAAGGACGTGCAGACCCTAATACAACAAATAACCTGATATTAACTACACTAGATAAACTAAACTAATTATCTAATTTCTTGACTTCAGTAACACAACGAGAGTAAATCGATCATGAAGTATGTTGCTAGGAAGGTACATTGGACCGTCCAAGTCTAACTAAATGGTTGTATATTGGTCTCAGTATTAAACGCTGGTTGATACTACTTTTAATTAGTGTTGTGATAATGGGGTTAGGTCTTTCTTACCTTTTGCGCGCCTTCTATTTGACTTATACATTCCCTGACTGGACTTACTATGCAACACTACAATTCACACCAAGAGTATTACGTGGATTCCTATTTATCGGAATAGCTTCAGTTATTGCGCTGTTTGCTGGATGGAAATTAAATCAATCTTTAGCCCGTACATTAATTGGATCAGATACAAAACAAGATATCGTTGATTTAGTTTACCAACGTAGAACATTAGATCGTGGGCCAAAAATAGTAGCAATCGGTGGTGGTACTGGTTTATCCAACCTGTTAAGAGGGTTAAAACAATATACAGGTAATTTAACAGCAATCGTAACTGTAGCTGATGACGGAGGGTCAAGTGGAAGACTTCGAAGAGATCGTTTCATAATACCTCCAGGAGATATAAGAAATTGTATTGCTGCTATGGCCGAATCTGAACCTTTGGTAACTGAATTATTTCAACACAGATTCCCTGAAAGAAATGATGATGAAATGAGTGGGCATTCGTTCGGAAACTTATTTATAGCAGCTATGGCAGAAGTAACCGGATCGATGGAACTTGCAATAGCCGAAACATCAAGGGTCCTAAATGTAAGAGGAGAAATAATTCCAGCCTCACTCGAGGATATAACCTTAAGTGCTCGATTTAGCGATGGAACTATCATTGAAGGTGAATCTAAAATACCAAGTAAAGGCATCGCACCTTCTTCTGTATACATTAATCCAAAAGATGTCACAGCTAATCCGAAAGCTGTCAGTGCTATTGCCAAAGCAGATCTAGTATTGATTGGACCAGGTAGTCTTTTTACTTCGATATTACCTAATTTATTAGTTAACGATATTGGCAATGCATTATTGAATACAAAAGCTCATAAAATATATATCAGTAACGTAGCAACTCAACATGGTGAAACAAATAACTACAATGCATCAGATCATTACTGCACAATAAGGAAGCATCTTGGTAGTGAATATTTTACCAATGTCGTGTTAGCCAATAGCAATTTACCGGTTGATCATTTTCCTGCTGAATGGCAATCACAGCCAGTAATAGCTCCTGGAGATGCAGATTATGGCAATTCAAGATTAGTTTTGTTAGATATAGTCGACCATGAACGTCGTTACCGACACAATGGAGAATCATTAGCGAGTGCTGTAATGCGCTTGTACTATGAGAGGGATATCAGAACAAACGCGAACGTTGCGCTAGCGAATCAATAAATTACTTGTATATCGCTCATTTGAATTATACGATTTTTCTATGGAATTAAAACACTTACTTAGTTTTGCTCAAATACTTGTTTCGTGTCTGCTAATATTTTTAGTCTTAATTCAAGTTCGAGGAACAGGATTTGGAGCGGCTTTAGGTGGACAAGATCAAACTTTCAGAACCAAAAGAGGAATACAAAGATCTTTGCATCACTTAACGATCTTTGTCATTGTACTTTTCTTAGGAATTTCTGCTTGGACCGTTGCTGCTTCCTAAACACATAAACATTTGCTTGATATGATGCATTGGTGCGAATCGTATTTTTTGGATCACCAAACTTTGCTTTACCTTCATTATCGAGGTGCATAAATCTTGATAATGCAGAGGTTATTGCTATTGTTACTCAACCTGATCGACGCCAGGGAAGGAAGAGTCAACTTATACCTACACCTGTCAAGTCTATGGCAATAAACTATGGAATCACTAATATTTTTCAACCACACAAAATTACTAATGACATAATAGAAAAACTCAGTCAATTGAAACCTGATGTTGGAATAGTCGCTGCCTCTGGACATATCCTCCCCGAACAATTATTAGCAATTTTCCCTAATGATGTACTTAATCTGCATGGGTCACTTTTACCAAAACATAGAGGAGCATCAGCTGTAGCAAATGCAATAATTGCTGGTGATTCTGAAAGTGGAGCCACTATAATGAAAATTGTTAAAGAAGTTGATGCTGGACCTATACTTGGTCAAGTTCGAACACCAATTTTAATTACTGATACTACAAGTAGCCTCAGTGAAAGAATTGCAGATATTGGGGCAGACCTTCTAATAAAAATTCTACCCCAATGGATAAATGGAGAAATTAAACCTGAAAAACAAAATGTCCAATTAGCAACTCATACAAAAAAATTAAAAAAAACAGATGGGAAAATTAATTGGTATAATTCATCTAATAACATTGCACTAACTGTTAGAGCATTCAACCCTTGGCCTCTAGCTCATACAATGTATAAACAAAAATTATTCGTAATTCATCAAGCATGGTCAATTCCCGATTTTTATTCAGAGGAAAAACCTGGAACAATCATTGAAATCATAGAAAATGAAAACCAAAATTCATCGACATTTCTAAGAAAAACTATTGCGGTCGTTTGTGGTGAAGGTGCTTTAGGTTTGACTGAAATACAACGTTCAGGCAAAAAAGTTCAATCAATAAAAGATTACCTCAATGGAGATAGATCATTCATAGGATCAAATTTTGATTAACTTATCTAACAGCAACCTAATCGCGGACAAAAAGTATATTTTTGATTATAACTTTAATGAGTTAGAGGCCAAAATTTTAGAAAATGGTTATGAAAAATTTCGTGCAACTCAAATAATTCATTGGATAATCAATAAAAACATAACCGATTTTGATGAAATGCTTAATCTCCCCAAACAATTCAGAGCATTTTTATCATCAGAATTCAAAATAACATCATTAAGATTAAACAATGAACAAAGCACCGATGATAATGCAACAACAAAAATATTATTTGGATTAGAGGATGGCGCGGACATAGAAACAGTCCAAATGAAATATGATCTGGATTCTGACACAAATAGATTATCCCACCGGACTACAATATGTATTTCAACACAAGCCGGATGTGCAATGCAATGCATCTTTTGTGCTACAGGATTACAGGGATTAAAACGCAACTTAAGTACCTCTGAAATACTTGAACAAGTACTCTATTTTTCAAAAATGAGGAAGATAACTAATGTTGTTTTTATGGGAATGGGTGAACCATTAGCAAATTATGAAAATACCATCAGAAGTATAAAATGGTTGATCGACGAAAATGGTTTTAACTTAAGACAACGTGGAATTACAATTTCAACAGTTGGATTAGTAGATAAAATCGAACGTCTCGCCCAAGAAAAACTACAGATTGGACTGACTATATCTTTACATGCTCCTAATAATGAATTAAGAAAAGTGTTGGTTCCCACCAATTTAAAAACGACCATAGATGAACTAATCGATGCTGGCAAAAAATATCAAGAAATTACGAGACGGAGAGTAACCTTTGCTTACGCATTAATGGAAGGTATCAATGATCACGAAGAACATGCCACTGAGCTAGCTTCAAAACTTGTCAATACAGCTACTCATGTTAATTTAGTACCTTACAATCCAATAAATACAGAAAAATTAAGACGACCTAGTATGAATAGAATTAATCGTTTTGCAAAAATACTTAATGAACAAGGCGTGAATACCACTATCCGTCATGAAAGAGGGACAGAGATCGCAGCTGCATGTGGTCAATTGAATACGAGTAATCTAACAAACGTGAAAAAATAACTCATTCTGCTTCTTCTTCAACTTCTGAATCATCCGAAGGAGTTACATCTTCTGTATCTTCACCTTCTTGTAATTCATCAGCTTCCTGTTCAACACGTGGTCGGGCGATTTGAGCTAATCCAACATCTGGAGAAGTAAGAATTGAAACTCCTTCAGGTGCTTGAATATCACCTACTGTTAGAGAAGATTCGAGTTCTTCCAATGACTCGACAGAAACTTGAATGGATTCTGGCATTTCTGTAGGAAGTGCTTCCACGTGTAGTAATTCTAATGACTGAACAAGAATACCGCCATATGTATGAACAGCAGAAGATTCACCTGTCAATTGGACAGGAATATCAGCTTGGATTTTCCGAGTAAGATCAACCTGAAAAAAGTCAATATGTTGTAAGGAGCCATTAACAGGATCACGAGTAAAATCTCGAATAACGACAGAGCGAGCTTGAGTTTCTCCTTCAATTTGAATTTGAATCAGTACATTACGCCCATGTGAGTTCAGCATCCCTCTTGCTTCTGACCATTCAATTTGCACAGGAACAGAATCTATTCCACGCCCATATATGTTCGCAGGAATAATTCCATCATTGCGCAAAATGTTTACCTTTTTACCTATCACTTCTCGTGCATTTGCTGCATAAGTATCTGGCATTGAATGCTCCTGTTAGGAAATATATTTCAGTTGAAAATCAAAAATGCAAACGACGTACAAGGATACACCAAGAAATCTTATACGGATATTCACCATAATTTAATTTTAATCAGTTAAGATGTAATTTAAAGAAATTAGAGTTTTTCTTTTTAACTATAGTCTTTCTAATAGATATTACGACGAAAACCTCTTTTTCAATTATAATACTTTCAACATATGATAGACCAACGATGGTGAAATACATGTCGGACAACCTAGAAAAAGAAATTGAGGACTTGCTTAAGAAAATTGATGATTTCCCCAGCTCTGAAAGTGCTTCAAAAAAACGTCTTAAAATGTACTTAAGATATATGGGAAGCGCGATATCAATAAAGCAGCAACTGATAGCAAAATATTTGGGCAAAATTTCACTACCACAGCTAATGCTTGGATCATTTTTGATGATTTTTGCTTCTTACTTTATTCTAGGTCGAATAAGTCCATTATTAATGCGATGGGTCTTATTTTCAGGAATTATAGTATTCTTAACTAGTTTTACCTTGATGTTCTTTGGCAACAACAAGGTATCCTCAAAAAATGAACAAATTTGGCGAGGTAAAAAAGTTAATTCTCCCCCAAAATATGAAAATTTTATACTCCGTATCTCTAAATGGATACAGAGGCGAAAATAACGAAGAATCTGAGAAAATAATGAATAAAAAAATTAAATATTCCATCACTATGTTCAGTTTTGCTTTACTAACACTAGTTCTTAGTTGTGGAGGAGATGACACTGACAAGGAAAAAACGGAAATTATTCCCACTGTTTCTGGTAATCAATCTACTGGCGGACTCAATTCCCAGAATTCAGCCTCTGCAACTCCTTTTCCAGTAGTGCCGACCGCAGTTGTTCTAGAACGGATAGGGGCAACGCCTGAGCCAACCAAAACTGCAGAAAAAGAATTGGAGAAATATATAGTAGTAGCAGGTGATTCTTTATCAGTTATTGCACAAAAATATGGTACTACAGTTGAATCTATTCAATTGCTTAATGATTTAAACAACACGAATATTTTTGTTGATCAAGAGCTTCTTATCCCTCCTGCAGATAGTGTGGATCCATTGCCTAGCCCGACTGCAACTCCTGATTCATCAGGAAATGTTGAGAAATACATAGTAGAAGATGGAGATACCGGATATGCAATTGCGCTAAAATTTGACATTACAATGGAAGCTCTTGCTTCAGCCAATGGGATTACAGTAGATGAACTAGGAAATCTACAAATTGGTCAAGAATTGCTGATCCCAAGTCAATAACAAGGTAATCTCCTATATCAATAGTGTCAGCTTTTTAATTTTGATGACACATGTGAAATTACAGTTACTCATATGAACTAGAGGAACGGAAGAAAAATGTCAATTCAAGAACGACTCGACTATTTACATCAATTAAAAGAACGTGCCGCACTTGGTGGTGGAGTAGATAGAGTTGAAGCACAACACACAAGAGGAAAATTAACAGCACGTGAAAGGATTAATTTATTACTAGATCCTAATTCATTTGAAGAACTGGATGCACTTGGTGCAGATATGAGTGACAGCTTATCTAGTGAACAATTATACGGAGATGCTGTCGTTACAGGATGGGGTCGTATAGATGGAAGATCAGTCTGTGTTTTTGCGCAAGATTTTACTGTTTTTGGAGGCTCATTGGGTGAAGTAGTGAGCGAAAAAATTGCAAAAGCTATGGATTTAGCGACAAAAACTGGTGTCCCTATGATCGGACTCAATGATTCAGGAGGGGCACGAATTCAAGAGGGCGTAGGTTCATTAGCAGGATATGGAGAAATTTTTTATAGAAACGTTCAAGCATCTGGGGTCATACCTCAACTAAGTGTGATCATGGGACCATGTGCTGGGGGAGCAGTATATTCACCAGCACTTACCGACTTTATTTTTATGGTAGACGGAACTTCACAAATGTTCCTGACTGGACCAGATGTAATAGCAAGTGTTACTGGAGAAGAAACAACCCTCGAAGAATTAGGTGGGGCAAATTCACATGCAAGTAAATCAGGTGTTTCGCATTTTACTGCAGAAGATGAACAATCGTGTTTAGATGATGTTCGGCGATTACTTTCCTTTTTGCCTAGCAATAACATAGATGATCCTCCTGATTTAGATACCGGAGATTCTGGCGAACGAATTTTGTCAGACATTCTGGATGTACTTCCAGAGGACTCTCAAAACCCCTATGACGTCCGTGATGTTATTGAAAGATTAGTTGACAATGGTGACTTCATGGAAGTACATGAACTTTTTGCACAAAACATCGTAGTAGGAATGGCACGAATTGAAGGGCGTACGGTTGGAATTGTAGCAAATCAACCTCTATATCTGGCGGGAGTTTTGGATATAGATTCTTCAAGAAAAGCTGCACGTTTTGTTCGTTTTTGTGACGCTTTTAATATCCCTATTGTCACCTTAGTTGATGTTCCTGGATTCTTACCAGGCGTATCCCAAGAGTATGGAGGTATCATTAGTCATGGAGCAAAATTAGTGTTTGCATATGCAGAAGCAACTGTGCCTAAAGTAACGATAATTCTCCGCAAGGCTTTTGGTGGTGCATATGATGCTATGGGTTCCAAACATCTAGGAGCTGATGTGAATTATGCATGGGCAGGTGCTGCCGTTGCAGTAATGGCAGGCACGCAAGCAGTAAATATTATTAATAGACGTGAATTACAAGCTGCTGATGACATAGATAAAACACGAAGTAAACTAATTGCAGAATATGAAGAAGAATTAGAACATCCTTATATTGCAGCAGCAAAAGGCTATATCGATGATGTTATCGATCCAAGAGAAACTCGAATAAAAGTAGCAAAAGCATTGTCAATGTTAAAAACTAAATCAGAAAATCTCCCACCAAAAAGACATGGAATAATACCTCTTTAGCGATGTTTTACGAGTATACTTACTTGGCCGAAAATTTTTAGCTTTGAAAGAATGTTCATTTTTATTTCTAACTTGTGAAAGGTAAATAATGTCAAAAATTAATGTAGCAAACCCAGTCGTAGAACTAGATGGTGATGAAATGACTAGGATAATTTGGGGGTTCATTCGCGAGAAACTAATCCTTCCTTATCTAGATATTGAACTCGAATATTATGATCTGGGCATCGAATCTAGAGATAAAACAGATGATCAAATCACTATTGATTCAGCACATGCAATTCAGAAACATGGTGTTGGAGTTAAATGCGCCACGATCACACCAGATGAGGCTCGTGTTGAAGAATTCGATCTTAAATCAATGTGGAGATCTCCAAATGGGACCATCCGAAATATTTTAGGAGGGACTGTATTCAGAGAACCTATAATTTGCAAAAATATCCCGAAGATAGTACCCAATTGGGAACATCCAATTATTATTGGACGCCATGCACACGGAGATCAATATCGAGCTTCAGATTTCTTAATACCTGGAGCAGGGAAACTTACTATGAGATTTGAACCATCGGACGATAGTGAGATCATTGAATATGAAGTTATGCAATTTGATGACAGTGGCATAGCCATGGGGATGTATAATCTTGATGATTCTATCCGTGGATTTGCACGTTCCTCATTTAACTATGGACTTCAAACAGGATATCCAGTTTATTTATCAACAAAAAACACCATCCTCAAGGCATACGACGGAAGATTTATGGATATATTTCAGGAAATTTATGAAACTGAATTCCAAAAGCAATTTGAAGAAATGGAACTTTGGTACGAACATCGCCTGATAGATGACATGGTCGCGCAAGCCCTTAAGGGCAATGGTGGTATTGTTTGGGCGTGCAAAAATTATGATGGAGATGTTCAATCTGACATTGTTGCGCAAGGTTTTGGCTCTCTAGGCATGATGAGTTCAGTATTGATGACTCCTGATGGGAAAACAGTTGAAGCCGAAGCTGCACATGGAACCGTCACTAGGCACTATCGACAACATCAAGAAGGATTAGAAACTTCTACAAATCCAATTGCGTCAATTTTTGCATGGACAAGAGGATTGGCACATCGTGCCACATTAGATGAAAATGTTGAACTGGAAACTTTTGCAAATACTTTAGAGCAAGTTTGTATTGAAACTGTTGAAAATGGAAATATGACCAAGGATTTAGCGTTGTTAGTAGGACCTGATCAAGGATGGCTCACAACAAATGAG
>CEQQ01038161.1_pt1 | contig 10705 bp, 9 predicted proteins | sample 531041 | NCBI WGS metagenome assembly CEQQ01 (sample SAMEA2621222, study PRJEB7988) | marine metagenome | biome: marine biome (ENVO:00000447); feature: deep chlorophyll maximum layer (ENVO:xxxxxxxx); material: "saline water (ENVO:00002010), including plankton (ENVO:xxxxxxxx)" | depth 150 m | reverse complement strand
CTGATGGTGTTGCTTATACTTCGACAAAACATGCTATATCAGGATTAACAAAACAAATATCACTAGACGGTAGGAAATATAATATTGCATCTAGTCAAATAGATATAGGTAATGCTGGGACACCTATGACCGCACGCATGAAAGATGGTGTACCACAACCTAATGGAGATACAATGCCAGAGCCAACATTTGATGTTAATCATGTTGGAGAGACAGTACTTTATATTGCAAATCTTCCGTTAGAAACAAATATACAATTTATGACCATTATGGCTACAAAAATGCCATTTATTGGTAGAGGATAGAGGAATTTTATCTCGGGAATTCTATTTCAATAATTATATTGTGATTGTCCCAATACCATCTTTAATATCAATTTTCGTCCCATAAGGGTCTGATAGTTTTTGAAGCCACTCTAATACTTGATTTGAAAGTGATGTTTCCATAAGTGTAGGACGTCCTCTTTGTGGAATAGGTAATCCATAACCCATATCTATTGGATATAGAGATATACTACTTAGGTCACCATTTGTAAAATTGTTTACTGCAACAACACTTCTCCAGAAAACAGGGTCTGATGGAAATCCAATTTGGTCGAAATTTGATCTTTTAGATAAGTAGTCACCAGGTGTGTCATCATGAGTTAAGTTAAATCTTCTATAACCTTCATCAGGTGCCCATGGAACTGTTTCATTTTGGAATATAAAATTTCCTAAACTATAAAAAATAGGTTTACCTTTATATATTTCAATACCACGTAGAAAATGAGGACCATGCCCCGCAAAAACATCTGCACCTTGATCAATTACCCAGCGAGCAAGTTCTTCAAGAAATTGAGGAGGGCTAGTCAAAGAAGGTCCATGAATTTCTCCATCATTACCACTTTCGTGACAGTGTGTTCCATAAATGACCCAATCAGCTTGTTGTTTTGCTCCATTTATCCATTTTCTAGCACCTTCTAAATCTTCTTTATTTACACTTGTTGAACGATTGAAATCCTCACCTAAAACAAATTTCCCACCCATAAAGCTTATTTCAATATTTGCATCTGTTTTTTCACTTACTCCACCAAATCCAAATTTGCTACCTCTTTCCTGCATATCACTATAACCAAGCTCTTCATTAGCCTTAGATAGAGCATCAAATATTGGTCGATCTACTGTGTGAGATGTATTGTGGCGGATAGCATTAATTCCAGGTTTTCCAGGAAAATCAGGTCTTCCTAGACCTGCTCTTGATTGTTCACTATATGTCGTAGAGGAAGACAAAATAGCAACTCTACCTCTCGGTGAGTCAACATAGGCAGGTGATCTTGCAGCATCGAGATTTTTTCCTCCACCAGCCTGTGGCATATCGAACTCTCGACAATAATCTAATGTTGTTAGAAACCCACCTTCTGAAAAGTCGTAAGCATGATTGTTTGCAGTAGTTACAGCATCTATGCCCATCCATTGTAATTCTGTAATATTTCTTGGATCAGATCTCGTTGGTGTCCCACCGCTATATTCCCAGCTGTGTTCATAATCATGAAATAACATTTCTAAATTTACTACTGAGCAATCAGCTTTTCGTAAAATATCAATTAATTTTAAAAAATCTTTTTCATTATGGGGACTCATTTTTCTTGTTATCATTGCGTCGCCACCCACTGCAATTGATATATCTTTTTTTTGTGCATTATAAATCATTATTAACCTCCTCGCTTAGCCTCTAGGTAAACCTAATCCTCTTCTACCAACCTGATCTCTCATAATTTGAACGCTTCCATGGTTTATTCCTGATTGAAAAGCTCCAAGTAGATTATGAGCAAATATACCATTGTTAATGGTATTAGCTGATGTATTTAATAGTTGGCCATATGGTCCAAGCATTTGTACGTAAGCTTCTGTAGCTCGTACTCCATGTTCTGGTGCCCATACTTTTTCAGCTGATCCTTCATATGAAAAATTACCACCATGTTCGACTATAGACATGCTTCTCATTGTCATAAGTCGACAAACTTGAGCTTCTATCCACATTTCTGCAGCTTTATCTCGTATAGTTTCATTTTGTTTTATATCATATTTACCTAAATTATTATTTTTCATCCAGTTAATAATATCTTCGTCGCGCCTTACCGAAAGTAAATACCTAGATGCACCTACTCTGTCAAGATTTAATCCCATTGCACCTACATACCATCCCATATTAACTTCGCCTAATAGAGCAGATTTAGAAACTCTAACATTTTCATAAAATGTTTCATTAGTTTTTTTATGACCATAAGTAGTTCCCATTGGAGCAGGGGGGTCATTTTGAATTGAATATAAAGGCCTTATTGTAATACCAGGTGTATCCATAGGCACTAATAAAATAGAAATACCTCTGTGTTTAGGGGCTTCTGGATCTGTTCGAACCATTAGATAGACATGAGTTGCAGCATGAGCTCCTGAAGTGTAAATTTTTTGCCCATTGACTATAAAATCATCACCATCTATAACAGCTCTACATTGAAGTGATGCTAAATCAGCGCCGCCACTTGGTTCAGTAAACCCTTGGCAGAAATTTATGTCACCGTTAATTATACCTGGGATAAAATAATTTTTTTGTTCTTCTGTGCCTGCGGCCATAATAGCAGCTGCTGTACCACCAGCACCACCTGCCGAAATACCTATTCTGCCAAATTCTTCTTCAACAATATATTGATCAAGCCTAGATCCATCTTGGCCACCATATTTTTTAGGCCAACTAATACCTTGCCATCCATTGTCTCTAATTTTATCTAAAAATTCCCTTAGAGCCTTACCTTCAGAACCTTCAATTTCTACATGAGAAATATTTTCTGTACGTTCTGAAGCTTCTAGCTCATCCTTAACTGCTTGCGTGAGATTTTCTTTAATAAATGTTTTTACTTTATCTCTTAAATCAATATTTTGATTCATATAACCAAAATCCATAAAAATCTCCTCTTAAACAACATATTTCAATATTTTTTCCAATTGTCTGTTTAATCAATTCCTCTGTCAATATATAACTATTACTTTTGAGGTGCTTTAACGAATAAAAATGCTAAAGCACTAAATAGTGCCATTATTGCTAAAGTGGGGAAAACAAGTGTGTAGCTTTGAGTGACGTCATAAATTATTCCAGAAAATATTGCACCCAAAGCTTGGCCACCACCTATAGATATTTCAATAATACCTCGAATAGATCCTAATGATTTTCTTCCGTAAAAATTAGCAATTGCTACTGGTGGGAGAGTTGTCATTCCCCCAAGCCCAAATCCAAAACAAAATGCAACTAGGTATGCTGATAAAGGGCCAGTTATTAATAGGTATAAAAGAGATACTAGTCCTAAAACAGAAACTACCATTGCATAACAATAACTAATTTTTATTTTTTCGACTATTAACCCCCATGTAGTTCCTCCTATACCCATTCCAACAGCAACCATAGTTAGTGCAGAAGCAGCTATAAATGGATCTATCCCTTTATCTATTAAAAATGCTGCTTGATGAATGTTTATTGCAGAGTGGATAAAATACATGAATGAACTTACAAGTAATAAAATCCAGAGTGTTCGTGTATGCATAGCTTCTTTAACAGTCCATATTTCTTTTGTTTCTTGTATTCCTGAATCAATGTTAGATACCTCTTTAGTCATTATTTCAACATCTGGTTCTAGACCAATATCTTCTGGTTTTGAAACCATAAGAACAATAATAGGCAATAAGGCTACTATCCATACCATAATACCCATCCAAAACCATGCTTCTCTCCATCCTACAGTTGAGATAAGTAATTGGGCTATTAATGGGAATCCCCCCATTCCTATTGAATGTAAGGTTACAAGGAATCCATTTGCTCTTCCTCTTCTTCTAATAAACCATTGTGAAATTACAGTACCTGTTCCGACTTGTATGGGTGAAGAAAACATCATTCTTCCGATTCCAAATAGTAAATAGAAGCCTATTGGTGTGGCCCACCACCCTAAAGAAAGGGTAGTAAATCCTAAAACAGCAACGGAAATAATGAGGACAATCTGTGATCCGAATCTATCAATAAGTCGACCGGCAAAAGGAGCAGAGGTCATAGCGAGAATTCCTCCAAATGTTGCAGCTCCAGATATAAAAGTACGACTCCATCCTAAATCATCTGACATTGGTATCATAAATACTGAAAGGATTAAAGCAGAAGCGGTATTACGTACAACAACTGCTGTACCTGCAGAAAAAAGAATCACCCATCCATAGTAAAATGGCAGGGATTGAGCTAATTTTAGTTGAAATTTTTGTAATTGATTCATATGTGTAAAACTAGATTGATATGTATAATAATATAATTGATTACTTAAAGATATGCTAAAGGAGATTAATTTGGATTTATTGGTAGTAGCTTTAAAAGATGAGTTTGAACATCCTAACAAGCCTGATAATTTAGAAGTTATTTATACCGGAGTAGGAAAAGTTAATGCTACTTTCGCATTAACCAAGGCTATATATGAACACAAACCCAATAGAGTTTTTAATTTTGGTACTGCTGGTGCTGTATCTGAAAATTTACATGGGTTAATAACTGTGTCAGGTTTTATTGAAAGGGATATGGATGCTAGAGGCCAAGGTTTTAAATTAGGACAAACTCCATTTGAAGAAGATATTTTAATTGGGGAAGAAGGAATTATTTGTGGTACTGGTGACTCTTTTGTAACCTCTATACCTTCTATTACATGTGATTTAGTGGACATGGAAGGTTATGCTTTAGCAAAAGTTTGTAAATATCTGAATATTGAATTCTATAGCTATAAATTTATATCAGATAAGGCTGATTCAACTGCATCCAAAGACTGGGAAAAATCAGTTAATGATGGTCAATCACTTTTTTTAAATAAATTGAATGAAGTCTTGTGAAAATTGACAAAGTAAAAAGCTTGGTGGGCCGTGAGGGACTCGAACCCTCGACACATGGATTAAAAGTCCACTGCTCTACCAACTGAGCTAACGGCCCTAAAATTGAACAACAGCTTCCTATATTACATTACTTGAGCGTACTTTTCCATTTTTATACTAATTGAAAGGTCTAGCTGTTAATATTATTACATTTTTCGCATGTAGATTCAGGAATTAATCCATATTTCATTAGACGTGCAAATACATAACAACCGGCACAAAATCCAAGTATCGATTCCAAAGCAGCAAAAACTCCAATAATCGAAATTAGTACAAAAGCAATATTTGTAGATGAAAAAACAAATGCAGCAATAATAGACAGTAAGCTCAGTATGAAACCAATAAGTTGTGCAAATCTTTTTGGTGGGCCAGCAACAGGTTTATTCGGGTTCCCCAAAACTGGTACGATTATTTTAGTTGCCATTAAACCCATAGGACTTAATGTTGGACCAGTTAAAACTCGAGCTGTGAATCCATAAAATAATATCCAAAGTAAAAAACTTTGATTAGTTATTAATGTTGCCAATATTAGTACTAAAACCATACCTGCTACAATACGTGCTGCATATTCATTTACTGGATGCGGGAAACTAAATAGGTTTCTCATTTTTTACTCCACCCCACTTTATTTAGTTTATAAACTATAGGTTAGCAATTTTTTGTTGTCAATTCTCTTTAGATTGAACTTAATTTGTTTAAAGGCCAATATAGTACCCATGCCTTTCCGACAATGTTGTTATATGGAACTAACCATCCATTTCTAGAATCATTACTTTCAGCTCGGTTATCCCCAAGTACAAAGAAAGAGTCATTTTCTATAATTATAGGTCCTATTGACGAGCCTGAATAACTATTTGTTAGATATGTTTCTAATAATTTTTCATTGTTAAGATAAACAATCCCATTATCTATTTGGACAACATCCCCTGGTACTCCAATTACACGTTTAACAAACATTTTATTTGGATCTGGAGGATATTTAAATATTATTATATCTCCTCTATTAGGTTCTCCAACTAAAGATGAATAACCATTAGATTGATAAAATGGGAGGAATTTAGATAAGTTTTCAAGATCGATTCTATGATATACCAAACGGTTTACAAAAATTCGTTCTGATTCAATTAGGTTAGGCTCCATACTAGGACCTTCTACTTGATAATTACTAACTAAAATTTGTAATACTCCAATTAGAACTAAGGTATATAAAATCGTTTTGATTAACTCTTTAATGTTTTTTATTGCTATCAATTTTTTAATAACTTTGGATAAATTAAATAAGTTTTATGTTAATCAAAAATTAATTCAATAGCAATTGGGCAATGATCTGAGCCATAAACTTCATTCATTATTTCAGCACTTGCTAAGTTAGATTTTAATTGTTCATCAATGAAGAAGTAGTCTATTCGCCAACCAATATTGCGATCTCGTGCTCTTGTTTTAGTATCCCAAAATGTATAATTTCCAGATTCTTGGCTGAATTCTCTAAAACAATCTATGAATCCAGAATCTACAAGTTGGTCTAACCATTCACGTTCGATTGGTAAAAACCCAGAGTTTTTAATATTTTCTTTTGGCCTTGCTAAATCGATTTCATGATGAGCTGTGTTAAAATCCCCACAGATTACGATTTTTTCTCCATCTTCTTTTTTCTTTAATATCTTTTTTAAAAATTCGTCGTAAAATTCTAATTTATATTTCAAACGTTCTTCTTTTGATTGTCCATTAGGAAAGTAGACATTATATAAAGTGAAATTTTGAAATTTCATCATAAGTGTTCTTCCCTCTTGGTCGAATTCTTCAATACCCATGCCATTTTCATGATTTTCTGGTCTAGACTTTGTATGGATACTAACACCACTATATCCTGGTTTTTCAGCACTATTCCAGTATGAAGTGTATCCAGAAATATTAGTAATTGATTCAGGTAGTTGATGAAATTGTGCTTTGGTTTCTTGTGTGCAAAATATATCAGGTTGTTCTTTGGTAATCCATTCAACAATGCCTTTTTTTACACTGGCTCGGATTCCATTGACATTCCAACTGAATAATTTTAATTTTTCCATGAATTAATTTCCCAAATTGGAACCAGAAATCAGGTTTTGAGCTAATTTTATAGCTTCTACCATACTAGTATTATCTGCAATGCCTTGCCATGCAATATCAAAGGCCGTTCCATGGTCAACTGATGTTCTAATTAATGGAAGTCCTAAATTAACTGTTATGCTTTCTTCAAACCCATAAACTTTCACTGGTATATGGCCTTGGTCATGATACATGCAAATTACAGCATCAAATTTATCATCGATTGCTTGGTTAAAAATAATATCAGCAGGTATGGGGCCTTCGACATTGATATTATCTTGTTTTGCTTGAATAATTGCAGGTCCAATTTCTTCATTTTCTTCTCTTCCTAATAATCCTCCATCAGAACCATGTGGGTTCAATGCAGCAACCCCAATTCTTGGGTTATTAAACCCCCAATTAATAAAATTAGTATTAGTTAGTTTAATCATGTTGTAGATATTTTCTTTTGTTACAAAATCACATGCTATTTGTACAGGTTTATGAGTAGTTAGGTGAACAACTCTTAAGTTTTTACTTATTAACATTGTTGCAACTTCAGGGCTATTTGTAATTGATTGTAATAATTCCATATGTCCTATTTGTACATAACCTGCTAACGAAGCAGCCTCTTTGTTTACGGGTGCCGTAGCCATTCCTTGAATTTTATTTTCAATACATAAATGTGCTGCTATTTCCACCCATTCCATGCATGCTTTTCCCGCCTCTTTTGATAAAACACCAGGTTGTATATATGTTGTATCTATATTTTCAGGATCCAGTATTTGAATCATTTTAGTATCTTCAGGGTCAAATTCGCCAAATTGATTGATTTTTTTAATTGGCATATTAATTGAGAGTTTTTGGTTTACAGTTGCTATAGCATAATAGCTACCAATGACTACAAATTCATTTAAAGAATTATTATAAGAGGATTTTAAAGCTTTTAGAATAATTTCTGGGCCGATTCCACAGGGATCTCCCATAGTAATACCGACAACATTTTTAATTGACACGATTCACCTGATAATTTAGCTAGATAAAAGTGTTGAATTAGTCCAATTTTGCTCGAAAGCATTAGGAAGCCTTTGGGGTTGTTTCCATCTTTCCATTTCAACGAGAGAACCATTTCTTTCTCGTAAAAATATATTTCTATCTGTGTCAATAAGATAAATATTGCCAGGTTTTTTAAATGTTGTATTATTTTGCATGCAAAATTCGAAATGAACTAAATTTCTGATCAATCCTTCGATAGTTATATTTTGCTCATCAAATAAAACAGCTATCGTGTTTGTATTTAATGAAGGCATTTTATTAATAACTTTTTCAATATCAGCAGAAACAATATATCTATTAGTTATATGTGCCTGAAGAAATAAATCTCCTCTAAGATTTTCAAGGGGTAATACATCGGGATTATTAATTCGAACTTGTGGGAGATTTATATCTACTATCCATCTCATACTGTGTTCATTCAATGCTGCACCCCTTTCATTTCTTACATTTGATCGATTATTATCCTCCACACTGTGTCCAAGCACAGTAATGGCACATTACACATCCTTCCTGAAAAGTAACTGGTGAACTACATTCAGGGCAAGAAAACCCAACAGCCTCTACAGGTATTGGTGTTACGCTGGTAGGGGTTTCTGAATTAGCTATAGCTTTTAATGGTAGTCCTAATTGTTCAACTGCTGATTCTAAATTTGATTCTGGAATGTTGGGCATATCAGAAGTGTATTTTCTTAATACATGAGCCAAAGCATCAGGTACAGATCGTACTAGTACACCTTGATCCCAAACAGGATTGCATGTTATGCCCTGTAATTCATCTATAACCGATTCCATTGCTATACCAGACCTTAGTGCTAAAGATACAAGTCTACTAACCGCTTCCAAATTTGCAGAATCAATACTTCCAGCTTTACCTAATGTCGCAAATACTTCAAATGGTAAACCTTCTTCATCAAAGTTAAGTGTTATATATGTGTTACCACTACCTGTATGTATTTTTTCTGTAATCCCTCTCATTGTTTGGGGGCGTTGTTTAGGTGTTAATCCTCCAGAAGCTGTAACTTGAGTAGTTTCTTCATTGCTTGTTTTATCTTTTTGTACTTCTAGTACTTGCATGGATTTAGAGCCGTCTCTATAAATTGTAATACCCTTACATTTATTCCAATATGCTAGCCAATATGCTCTTTCAACATCTTCTTCAGTAGCTGAGTTTGCCATATTGATAGTTTTACTTACTGCTAAGTCAGTATGCTTTTGGAAAGATGCCTGCATTCTCACATGAGTATCAACAGGTATTTCATTAGCTACTTTAAACACTTTTTTGACATCATCGGGAATTCCGTCAATATCTTGGCAAGAACCTGTTTTTGCTACTTCAGCCATGAGTTCTTCTGAATAGAACCCTCTTTCTTTAGCTACTCGTTCAAAATCAACATTCACTTCAGTAAGAGTTCTTCCATCTAGTACATTTTTTACAAAAGCTAGTGCAAATATAGGCTCAATACCACTGCTAGCGCCTGCTATAGCACTGATTGTGCCTGTTGGTGCTATACAAGTTCGAGTTGCATTTCTAATAGGATTAGGGTCCATATCGGTAACCTGCCATCCTGGGTATGCGCCTCTATCTTTAGCAAGGTTGATTGAAACATCTCTAGCAGCATCATTAATACACTGCATGACATCAGAACCTAATGTTAGGGCTTCCTCGGAGTCATAATCAATTCCTAATCTAATTAAACAGTCATGCCATCCCATAACTCCTAGACCGGTTTTTCTAGTAAGATCTACAGCTTCTTTAACCTTGACTGTAGGAAATTGATTGATTGAAACAACATCATCTAAAAATCTAGCTGCTGTTCGTGATACAGATTCAAGTTCTTGAAAATCAAAAGAACTATTACCGTCCTCATCAGTTTTTATAAATTTACCTAAATCAATTGATCCAAGATTACATGCTTCATTTGCAAGTAATGGCACTTCTCCACAAGGATTTGTGCTGTCAAGATTTCCAATATGTGGTGTGGGGTTTGTGCGATTTGCTTCATCAATGAAATATAAGCCTGGATCTCCTGTTTTCCATGCAGAAGAGATTATGTCTTGCCAAAGTTCTCTTGCTTTAACTGTTTCAATAACAGTACCAGCATCTTTTGCCTCACTATCTTGTGGAACAATTAAATCCCAGTCTTCATCATTTTCAACTGCTTTCATAAAATCATCAGTTATAGCAATGGATATATTAAAGTTTTGGGCGGTTTTATCATCATCTTTCATGTGAATGAAGTCTTTTATTTCAGGATGAGATACTCCTAAAATACCCATATTGGCACCATGTCGTTTACCGCCTTGGGTAATCATGTCTGATAATGAGCTTAACATATTTAGCACAGCTATAGACCCACAGGCTTTGCCTTGTGTAGTTTTTATTGGGTTTCCTCTTGGGCGTAATTTGCTAAAAGAATAACCAAGACCACCTCCATACTTTTGAATCATTGCTGAAGAAGTAGCTGCTTCCATAATACTATGCATAGTATCTTCAACAGGTAAAACAAAACATGCAGATAGTGTTCCTTGCCCTGTTCCTGCATTAAAAAGTGTTGGAGAGTTTGGAATAAATACAGTTTTTGCCATTAAGTTGTAAAATTCATTTTCCCAAAATTGCTTTTCATCCCCTGTTTCTTCTGCTGAAGCAACCGCACTCGCCA
>CEQQ01006799.1_pt1 | contig 10712 bp, 15 predicted proteins | sample 531041 | NCBI WGS metagenome assembly CEQQ01 (sample SAMEA2621222, study PRJEB7988) | marine metagenome | biome: marine biome (ENVO:00000447); feature: deep chlorophyll maximum layer (ENVO:xxxxxxxx); material: "saline water (ENVO:00002010), including plankton (ENVO:xxxxxxxx)" | depth 150 m | reverse complement strand
CGTGCTTTTTCCCACTCATCATGGCTTAATTTCTTCTGCTCATTGAGCCAGTTTTCTGTAATTAATACTCCAGGACTTATACTTGCAATTGTAACTCCAGTGTTTTTATTTTCTTCGACTAGATACTTGGTTAATATATTGATGCTTGCTTTTGTAGAGCTATATATACCCATACCTGGAGTAAGAAACTTACCGTCATAACTTCCTCCTAGCATGTTATATAAACTACCTTGACCTTGACTTCTGAATCCATTTACCGCGACTTGAGACCCAAAAACGGTTCCCAATGAATTTGTACTTATCATCGACGATACCAAGTCTTGAGGGACCTTATGAACTTTGTTGTAGCTTGATGCAAAACCTGCATTATTGATCCAATAATCTATTGTTCCAAACTCAGATTTAGCCAATTGCCAGAGCGCTTCAAGTTCACGTTTTTTTGATATATCGCATGCCTGGCCAATTACGCTGCCTTCATAACTGCTATTCATCTGTTCTGAGACATTAATTATGTCATCTTCACTTCTGCTGGATATGACTACGTTATGCCCTAAACGTGCGAATTCATTGGCAAGCCCCCTACCAATTCCTTTCGTGCTGCCAGTAATTACAACTGTTGCCATAAAATACCTTTGAGAGTAAAAATAATTCCAACAATATAGATACTAAAGTAGATTATACTTTATTGATATATGGAATATAGAAATCTTAAAAATACGGACTTGAAACTTCCTATCATCACTTTAGGTGCCCTGAATTTTGGGTTCTTTTGTGATGAAGATGGAAGCATCAACACTATAAAAGCTGCCATTGATAATGGCGTCAATTGCATTGATACTGCACCGACATATGGAGGCATGAAAGGAAAATCTGAGGTCATTACTGGCAAGGCCATTAAAGGAATAAGAGATAAGGTAATTCTAGCAACAAAATTTGGTACAGACCCAGCAACTGGAAGGAATTCAATTAAGGGAGGCGGGACTAAAAAATACATAGTTGAAGCTGTTGAAAACAGTCTGAAATCTTTGGATACAGATTACATAGATTTGTATCAAATGCATTTTCCGGATGCAGAAACACCCATTGAAGAAACCTTGAGAACACTTGAAGATCTCATTCAAAGCGGAAAGGTCAGATACATTGGTGCATCAAACTTCAACGCCGATCAGATGAGTGACAGTGTGAATGTTTCGATTGAAAATAGCTTCAATCAATTTGTTTCAATTCAATCGAGATACAGCATGCTAACAAGATATATGGAAGAAGATTTACTTCCAGTTTGTGAAGAGAGCAACGTCTCTATTCTCCCCTACTTTCCCTTAGAAAGTGGATTTCTAACAGGCAAGGTAAAAAGAGGAATGGATCCAGAAAAAGGAACGAGATTGGCGCTATGGAAAGGTGCATTCACCTCTGATGAATGGTTTAATCTGATCGATGAAGTTGAGAAATTTGGAAAGGAAATAAATAGATCATTATTGGAAATCTCTCTTGCATGGGTTGCAAAAAGGAAGATGGTTGCATCGGTTTTGGTAGGTGCAACATCAGCCGAACAAATGATTCAAAATATAGAAGCAATATCTTGGACGATGTCAGACGAAGAGATGGAAAAGATAGATCAAATTATCTTAGGCTAGATCAGCTGGAAAGAAATTTAAACATTCTATCAGAATCAAAAACTTGAACTTTGACGTCATCTCCTTCGTTAATCTCACCTGCAACATCGACAATACCAACAAGTCCCCTCAATTTCTTTGCTGCTTTAAGAAAGTCTAATTTCCCTGGATAATCACCAGATTTGGTTTTCTGAGTCTTTGAAATCTCTTCAGACATATCATGACAAGGCGGATTATACTCTTCGACAATCAGAGTGGCTCCAGATGGGAAGGTTAGTTTTGATCCTTTGGGTAATTGAGAGAGATCAGGTATTCCTTTGAAACAAAGATTGGCGCCTAAAACTCTTGCCGTCAAATTTTCTGCTAGATCCATTGTCTCTGTGATCATTTGAAGTTCCTCTATGGAGACAGCGGACCACTGACGATTGTTCCTTCTAATGGTGCCTGGAGGATATGCTTCGCCCTCGTAAATTCCTCTCATGTAACTTCTATGTTTATCCCCAATAAAACCATCCAATTCGACTTGTGCCGTTCCAATGGAATCTTTTATAAATTCAATGGTTTTGCCAACATGCACTGAAACAAGTTTTGCATCAAATGTCTTTGAAAATTCACTCATTAATAATCTCCACACTATATCCAGCTTTACTCCAAGCCAGCATGTCTCCATCAATATCAATTATGTCATCAAATCCAAGACTCTCAAGCAACTGAATGACCTTGCCTGCTCTTACGCCGCTTCTGCAGAAAACAACGATTTGATTGTCTTTGTATTCAGCCAGCAATTCTGGGCTTTCGAGAATCTTTTCATGGGATATATTGATAGCGTTCTTAATATGCCCACTGTCGTATTCGGATTGAGTTCTTACATCGAGAAGTACAAGCTCACGTTCAGTCTCACTGATGCTATCTTTGAGCTGGTTAACGGTCCAGAGTTCTGCAGACAAGGAATTGAGACTGAATGATAGCGCCAATACTAGGAAGAGTCTTTTCATTACTTTATTGGGGCAATCAGGATTATGGAAATGCATCCTCTGCGTTTCATCTTTTATTCCAATTTTCCAAGAAGTAAGGTGAGAAAAGAAATGCTGGAAAGAAAACGATTAGCTCGAGATAAAATGTTTTAACAAAATCCAAAGGCCCTTTGAAACCATCAAACTGTTCTGGCTCAAACTGATGGCCAATTGCTTGAAGTGCGATTGCTAAAAACAATAAAGAAAACCCCATAAGAATTTGAGAAATATCTATAAAACTAAACAGCCCGATCAGCATCAGAACATTGCCAGCTATAAACATGATTGAGCCGACTATATGGATGATTAAATTCAGTCTATTTTGATGTAATCGTTGATAGTATCTGTATTCTTTTTCACTGATCATCTAGTATTGCAATCCCCTCTTCCATTCTATTTAGTTGTTCGAGCTGTGTTGAAATCGAATTTTGTATTTCCAATGATACCTCAGGATTATTAATGAGTCCTGACCATCTTTCAATCGTGAGCTCAGTGTCTCCTCTTCCCATTGCAATGAGTCCAGAGAGCCAAAGAATTTGTGTATTTTCAGGATTCATTATCAGGGTTTCTTCTATTAATTCATCTAAGTCATATGGAAAATCAGCGGGTCGCACCATCAGTGTCGATTCAATCAAACCAAGACTGATTTCAAAATCGCGACTCTCCCCTTGAATCCGATACCCGCTTAGAAACTTCTCATAAGCCAATTCAAATCTTCCTGACTTTATGTAGTGCGATCCAAGTGCTTTAATTACCCTGATATCATCTGGATTCTCAAGAAGAAATCCTTCAAGCTTCTCTACCGAATCAATCATTTCTTCATTCGCTGCTACTTGGCTTTCTGTGTAATTGGATACAGCTTCATAATTGAAGTATAAAAAAATTGAAATGATTGCAAATGCAATGACTAAGGCAGCGCTCTTTTGAGAATTAGATTGGAGAATAGGTGAGATGGTGTTCAAACAGTAAAGCAAACCTAGGCATGCCAAAAATACAAAAAAAACAAATACGGGTTGATCGAACATTTAATTTCCTATTTTTTTGAACCATCCATAGAACAACATCAACAATATTATTGGTGCAAACCATAGGAAAAATGTTTTTTGAGAAAAAGCTGGCTCATACAATATGAACTCGCCGTAACGATCGAAAAGATATTTTTTAATTTCACTGTCAGACTTTCCATCTTGAATTTGAAGTTTGATTTCACGTCGAAGGTCTTTTGCCAGTTCGGCATTTGATTCTGCAACCGATTGGTTTTGACATACTAGGCATCGAACCTCCTGAATGAGCGACTGATACCTCATCTGATCTTTTGTTTTAAGGTCATCGGCTTGAACACCTGAAAAACAGAGCAAGATAAATAAAAAAAATACGTTATTTCTAATCAATTCAATTCTCCAATTATAGGGAGAAAATCTTTTTCAAATATTTCCCTATCTAATGGGCCAATATGTTTCAAATGAATAATGCCATTGGAGTCTATGAGAAATGTTTCTGGCGCTCCATAAACACCAAAATCGATTGCTGTCTTACCTTCTGGATCTTTCAATACAACAGAGTAAGGATCGCCCAATTGGTTTAACCACAATCTTGCAAGTTGATCATCATCTTTCCAATTCAATCCTATGATTGGTAAATCAACACTTTCATCCTGACTCAACTCAACAAGAAATTCATGTTCGATCTCACAGCCCACACACCATGTTGCCCATACATTTATCAGGGACACCTCACCGATTATTTCTATATTGCTGTGTATTTCCTGAGTGATCAGATTTTCCAGACTGAATTCGGGGATTGGTTTCCCAATAAGCGGGGATGGAAGCTCTGACTCAGATTCATATAGACTGAGGGCTAGAAAACCCATCAATAGAAAGAACAAAACGAGAGGAAGTAAACGTCTGGTCACTGATAAGCCTCCTCATTCCTTTTGCTTAAAAATACCCTGATCAAACCGCCCAGCATCATAACAATCGGCCCATACCAAATAAGCCTCAAAAGTGGCTTGTATTGGAGATGCATACTCCATGAACCGCCTCCAATGTCCTCACCGACTGCAATGAATAGATCCCTGAAAAGATTTGCCTCTATTCCAGCCTCAGTCATTGCCATGGATGATGAGTCGTATACTCTTTTCTCTGGATAGACAGTCTGAATGTATTTCCCGTCTTTGGTGATTTCTATGGAAGCGAATTGTGCAAGATAGTTTGGTCCATTGCGTTTACCAATTTCTGTGAGCTTAAATTCATAATCGCCCACTCGCGAAGATTGTTCGATGCTCATGCTGTCATCAAAAGTAATTCCGTAAGAACTCGTTACTGTTATGCCAAGGATCATCAAACCTAAACCAATGTGTCCAAGCATCATCGGCATAAAAACCAGGGTCTTTTTGATTGAGAATTGATTTCTAATGAGTGGCGAAATTCCTGTAATCATCGTCCAAAGGGCCAAATAAATACCCACCAGCGTTAACAAAGATGACCATCCATAGATGAATGGAAATGCAAGTCCGAGAGCGAGCGATAAAAAAAGGATGGGCAATACTTTTTTTAAGATATTTTTCGAATCATTGCGCCAGTTTGAAAACACGGCGATGCCGATGAAAATCAGCAGAGGGATGAATGGAAAGAGAATGACAAAATTGAAATAAGGAGGACCCACTGAAATTTTTCCAAGATCAAGCATTTCAAGGATCAATGGATATACCGTTCCTATTAGAACCAAGCCCGCTGAAGCACAAAGAAAAACATTGTTCAAAAGCAGTAGGGACTCTCTAGAAAAAGGATGCAGTTTTTCTGATCTGTTTTTCTTTTGTTTGATCGAATAAATGATCAATGCCGATCCCGTGAAAAAGGCGAGCAACATTAATATGAATAACCCCCTTTGCGGATCAGAGGCAAAGGAATGAACGGAAATCAATACGCCAGAACGAACCAAAAAAGTCCCCAAAAGACTTAGAGAAAAAGCAGTGATGGCAAGAAGTATACTGAAACCATTGAACAGTCCTCTCTTTTCAGTAATGATGAGAGAATGCATCAATGCCGTTGCAACAAACCAAGGCATCAGTGAGGCGTTTTCGACCGGATCCCAGAACCACCAACCGCCCCAGCCTAACTCGTAATATGCCCACCAACTTCCAAGTGCAATACCGCCTGTGAGGAACATCCAAGACAGAATGGTCCAGCTTCTCGCATGCTTTGCCCACTGATGATTATTCACCGTCAACAGCGATGCAACTGCAAGGGCAAAAGGGACGGCTAGTCCAACGTAACCTGCATAGAGAGTGGGAGGATGAATCACCAATGCAGGATCCTGCAAGAGCGGATTGAGTCCCCTTCCCTGAATTGGGATTGGCAGTAAGCGTTCGAACGGATTTGAAGTGTAGAGAATAAAAATAAGAAAACCGAGACTGATTAAGCCCAGTATTGAAAGCGACTGAATTCTCAACTCTGGCAATGATTTAAGGGCTTTGTCTTTTGAGAGAAATAGTGTCCAAACTGCAAGAATTAAGACCCAAAGCAATAAGGATCCTTCATGACCGCCCCATACGGCTGCAAATTTATACGCAATTGGCAATGCTGTATTGGAGTTTGAAGCAACGTACAAGACTGAGAAATCATCTTGAAGAAAAGAGGTGGTTAGAAGACCAAAGCAGATTATTAAAAAAAATGTTTGTATTGCTGTTGTTCGCTCAACAAATAACTCTATGTTGGGGATATTTTTTGATAATGAACTGATTCCACCAAGAAACTGAAGCAAAGCAGACGCCAGAGCCGCAACCAAAAAAACTTGGCCTAACTCAGGAATCATGAGGTTGGCTCTTTTAAAGCATGAATATCAGGAGGCATATAATTTTCATCGTGTTTGGCGAGTACCTCGGTTGCAATGAATATCTTCATTTTATCAAATTTACCTGTGACTATAATGCCCTGCCCCTCTCTGAATAAATCAGGCAATATTCCAATATAATTCACCTCAACACTCTCAATCCCATCGGTCAATACAAATCTGGATTGAAGACTGCCGTCTTTTCTTTTAAAACTCCCTACCTCTACCAAGCCACCGATCCGGAATTTTGATTGATCATCGTCTATTTTCTTGATTGCTTCGCTCGGTGTCACATAGTAAAGAAGATTGTCTTGGAACGAAGATAAAATCAGTGCAATTGCGACAGTCACGCCGATGAGTGTGACCAAAATCCCAAGGAATCTTTTGTGACGAGGTAACATCTTATTTTGGCTTATTCATATTTCTTATCGTGCTAGTCGCATCTTTGTGCTTCTTTTTTGCATCAAAATAGGACAAAAAAAGAGCGAGCATAGAAACAAATACAGAACTCCATACATAAAAGTTATAGTCGCCCATGTCAAAAATACTCATACCGATATCCTCAAACCTCTTTCACCCAATTTGACCTTTTTTCTCTCATCAATACTTCGGCAGAACCGCCTCTGCAGATGACGCCTATAAAAAAGATCATGTACCCGATGATCATTAATAAAAGTGGCCATAACATTTCGCCAACTATTGAAGGAGAGTCAAGCTTTGAAATCGTTGAAGCCTGATGAAGGGTATTCCACCAAACAACGGAATAGTGAATGATTGGCAAATTAACAATCCCTAAAATTGCCAACAATGATGCAGCGCGATCGGCTCTTTTTTGCTCTTTTATTGTTGCGTGAAGTGCGATGTAACCGAAATAAAGCAAAAGGAGAATAAATTCAGAAGTGAGTCTTGCATCCCACACCCAGGCAGTGCCCCACATTGGCTTGCCCCACAACATTCCTGTAATGAGTGCGACAGCAGTCATTAATGCACCAAAGGGTGCGATGCTTTTGGCTACAGCGAAAGCCACGTTTGACCTCCAAACAATCCCTATGATTGAGGCAATACCCATAGCAGCGTAAGCACTCATAGATAAATAAGCGCTCGGCACATGAAAATATATGATTCGAAATGCATCGCCCATTTGATAATCTTTTGGTGCTATAAAAAGTCCTCCAATCGAACCAATCGCAATCAACAAGAGTCCCAAAGATAGACACCATGGCTCTAACTTCATCGCAAATCTATAAAAATTTGGAGGGGATCCGTATTTATAAATCTTTTTTAAATTCATGTCCTAATCCATCGAAATCTTGAGAGCTGAGGCTGTAATCCATGGCCCAAGAAAGAAACTGAGCATCATCATACCCGTAAGAAAATATAGTGGTCCAGAAATATCCGCCCCTAGAATTGAATTCTCTATGGTTTTGGATCCGAAGATTAAAATTGGCAGTGTGATCGGTGTGATAATTAAGGTCATTAGAGCCCCAGGATATCTTATGCCAAGGGTAATTGCGGCAGTGAAAGCATTGATATGAACCATTGTTAGAGTCGACAAAAGCAAAGTCAGCTGAATGATTAAAATACCGCTAGCAGAGACAAAATAAATCGACGCAGTCAAACCCGAGATCAAAATCAAAGGCAATGATGTGAACAGCCAATAAGCAATGGTCTTTGTTAGGATCAAACTTACAAACGATCCTTTTGAGAGCATTAATTGCTCAATCGTTCCATTCTGAAAGTCCGGTTTAAACATATTTTGCATAGAAAGCATTGATGCAAAAAAAGCAGAGAACATCATGATTGGGCCCACAATGGTCAATAAAAATTCTTTATTTGAATCGCTGATAAGAGGAAACAGTATTGCTATGAGGAAAAATAAAATAAAGCCAGTGAGTGCATCTGTCCATCGTTTAAAAGCAACCCTTATTTCTCGTGAAAATAATTGGAAATAAATATTCATCCCGACTCCAAAATAATTTCTAGTTTGGAAAGTTGAGACAAGTCTCCTTGATTTGATGTTCGAATAATCATCCCATGCCTCTGAAGATGCAGATCCATTTTTAATGCGAGAAACTCCTTTGAGGCATCGTCTAGGTTGGCAAACGGTTCGTCCATTATCCAAATCGATCTTCCCGATGAAATGAGACAAATTAAGGCAACCTTTTTTGCTTGTCCACTGGATAGAGTCTCAACCGGATTTTGCATGCATGAATCTAAATCAAATCCAGAAATCAATTCGTCTAGTTGAGTCAAATCAGAAATATTGGGATTCATTCTAAGATTATCAATCGCCGAGATCTCCCCAATCAAACCGTTCTTATGTCCCAGATATGCAACCTCATTCTGAAAAGTCGAGTCAATGTCATTTATTGAAATCTTGTTCCAGGTAATTGTTCCCGAACTCAATTCGGTAAAACCACAAATCGTCCTGACTAAACTGGTCTTGCCGCTCCCATTTGCTCCCTTGATGAGAGCATGCTGACCGTCGCTGACATGAAAATCAATATCAATAAATATTGGAGAATCGTCTCGATATAGGCTTGCATCCTGAATTTCTAAAAGGTTGGATATATTGGAGCTCCTTATGAACCGTCGCTGATATCAATGACAATTTTTCCAAAATGAGATCCGGAGGACATGCCATATATTTCATTGATCGCCTTATCAATGCCGACTGTCTTACCGATCACTGGGTGGATCTGATGCTTTTCCATGAAATTATTCAACTCCATATGATCCTCTCTACTGCCAACCGTAATTCCATGCACATGCACATTCTTAAACACCATCTGCATCAGATTTAGCTCAACATTGATCCCGCCGAGGGCTCCTATGACGCTGATATGACCACCGATTCTGAGCGCATTGAGTGTTTGAGGAAACGTTGACTCACCGCCAATCTCAATGACTAAATTGACCCCGCCATTGGATAGTGAGAACGCCTCACTGCCCCACTCAGGATTTTCATTGTAATTAATGGTGTGATCGGCTCCCAATTCTTTCGCTCGTTCAAGTTTTTCATTGCTGCTTGATGTAATGATCACATTTGCATCCATCGCCTTTAGAATTTGCAAGGCCAGAATGGAAACGCCTCCCGTTCCTAAGAGCAACACCGAGTCTCCGGATCCAATATTGGCTGCCTTGATGCAAGTCCAAGCTGTCACTGCAGCGCATGGTATGGTTGATGCTTCTTGATAAGTCATGTACTCGGGAATAGGCAGGATTGCCTCCTTGGGCAGGACGGCATACTCCGTGAGGACTCCCCCTGCATCTGAGCCAGTTGAAACCATTCTGTTGCTGTTGTTTTCATTCCAATCCTGCCAAAAAACAGACATAACTCGGTCGCCCACATTGAATTCAGTGACATCATTTCCTACTGACACAACCTCTCCTGCTCCATCAGACAGGGGCACGAGGGGCAACTCAATATTTGGATTATAAAGCCCTTTGGCAATCATGAAGTCTCTGAAATTCAGTGATGCAGCGTGTACTTTTATGACCACTTCACCAATGCATGGAGACGGCGTCCCCCTTTCAGTATGTTGAAACCCATCGTCGCCAAAATTGTGTAATTCTATTAATTTCATCTGTCTCTACCTTTGTTTTATTTCAACAAGATATGTTAATACAGGTGATGATGATTTGCTTAGATTTGAATGATAATCTTTTAAAAAAACTAAGGCCAATCCTGTCAGGGGTTCGGATCGGCCTTAGCTATGGTTCTGCCTTATTGGCAAATTTTTTTAACGTCGCTTCTTCTTATGTCCTTTATGTCGTTTGCTGCCTCTTTTCTTTTTTCCTTTGCCATGACGTTTCATTTTTCCATCACGCATATTCTCTTTTCGGTTTTCCATTCGTTTAGAGTTCTTATCGAATCGAGCCATTTGTTCTTCTGAAAGAATTGAAGAAAGCTTTGTATGGGTTCCCTTTTTGAGATCGTCCATTGCTTCCAATGATTCTTCTCTCATCTCGGCTCTTATCTTTCTTCCTTCTTTGATGCTGGCAGTCATAATCGATTTGACTTCTTTCCTTTGATCGACAGTTAAGTCCATGTCTTTAAATAACATCCTTACCGGCGAACGATCATAGTGATTATGTGCATAAGCATTATTTAGAAGAGAGGTTGTTCCTAATAACAATATTGCCCCAATCGCAAATGATTTGATTTTTATGCTTCTCATCCACTGCTCCAATAATGATTTGATGCTTTCTATTCTTCACTTAAATGTTGAAGTAAATATGAAGAAAAGATGAA
>CEQQ01045446.1_pt1 | contig 10744 bp, 6 predicted proteins | sample 531041 | NCBI WGS metagenome assembly CEQQ01 (sample SAMEA2621222, study PRJEB7988) | marine metagenome | biome: marine biome (ENVO:00000447); feature: deep chlorophyll maximum layer (ENVO:xxxxxxxx); material: "saline water (ENVO:00002010), including plankton (ENVO:xxxxxxxx)" | depth 150 m | reverse complement strand
CACCCGTCACCATCAAAGTCAGCGCCTGGGCCAATTATTCCAAACTGGCAATCGTCCAATAAATCGATTATTCCATCATTATCATCATCATTATCGGCATTGTCTCCCGAACCGTCACCGTCATAGTCAGTGGTTTCTGATGGGTTAGATGGGAAACTGTCTTCATAATCTGGAATTCCGTCTCCATCAGAATCGAATGTAGGATAATAATTGTCTGTATAATACATTATGCTTCCAAAATTTGTATTTTGCTTATCGAAAAATGCCATGTGAACACTATCGTTAGAGTCTAATTCCATGCTGAGGTATCTCCCCCAATTGGTGGGAGAGAAATAATGGTCTGTATGCATCATACCCGAGTCTCTTAGAACGATTTCACCAGAATCAGTATCTAGACAACCAAAGTTAACATCACGCCTATTTGTAACAATTCTGTGGCTATCAGCGTATGAAAAACAGGGATTCTCTGAACTATCAAGTTCTAATTGGGTATATCCAACGAAGCTATTTTCATGCGTTATTGATAGATTCCAGCCATCCCATGATGTACCGTTTTTCTTTAGGTATCCTATTTCTTTTTGAATATTGTAATCGAATGTGATATGCGGTTCTCCGTATTGGTCAACTTCAATGTCACAATATCGTCCTCTGTTTTGGGATGTGTTTATGTCTAAATCATCGCTCAAAACGTTGGTTTCCTTTACCCAAGATGATCCGCTATATGTTGCATAACCTAACTGATTTAGATTTTGGTCATAGTAGCAAAGATGAGGCACATCTGCGGCACTCAAGGCTAATTGTAGGCCTTTTTTATCTCCTCCAACCTGTGCGCCTACATTCTCAGTGTGCCAACTGGAACCATCGTACATAGCGTATCTTAGTGTATTTCCGTTTACTTTAGAGTATGCGATTTGCGGATTGTCTGTGGAATCAATCTTTATTGCAGAAAACCATCCTAATTTTGATCCAGAGTCGATTGTGTGGTTATGCCAACCTGTACTGTTCTTGAATGCATACTTGATGCTATTAACTCCATCTCCTGAATAGTAGGAGATATGAGGCCGGTCTTGGCTATCCAAATCGATTGACAACCAACTACCTGCAGTATCGCCAAGATTAGTATCTACAGTTTCGATTATCCAGACATTGTAGCCGGAAATTTGAGTAGCTGTTACATTTAGAGTAGCGTATGAAATTTTCTTAACACCATCAGTTAAATTCTGGTAGGCTACATGGGGCACATCTTGGCTATCTAGGGCCAATCCTATGCCTCCCCACGCTTGATTAAATGTGATGCTTTGAGCAATTTGATCTACATTAGCACCAGAGTGTGAAAGGTACCTCAAATCCTGATCTGATAAATCGTAATAAGAAAAGTGAGCCCTATTTTGCGTATCAATATCTATTGAGATGTATTCCCCTTCTTCATCGATTTCAGAAAGATCCCATGATTGATTTTTGTGGGCGTATTTGATTACTCCTCCATTGTCTCTGTCAACGTATGCGATATGCGGTGAATCATTGGTATCAATTGCGATGGCGCAATACTCTCCCACTCTGCCTGCAGAATCTGCCGCCTCAGTTGTCCAATTTCCTCCATCAAACTTGGTGTACATCAAATTCTGGAATTGCATGTTGTAGTGAGCAATGTGAGCAAGGTCATTTGAATCTAGAGCCAAACTAGCATGTACGCCAACGTTGTTAGTTGAATAAGCAGCCAACTTATACCATGCCAAGCCATCATTGTACATGTACATCAGGTCTCCTGCAGTCGCATTGTAGTAAGCGACGTGGGGCCAATTTCCAGAATCTAACTGTAGAGAAACGTGCTCACCAACGTTATCGACTCCTCCCCAATTTCCATCCAGCGTCATGTTAATCCAAGAACTACCATTGTAGTAAGCATATTTCAGATTGGTATTGGTTTCATCTCTGTAAGCAATGTGTGGGTTCACGTTAGTACTAACGTCAATTGAAGCAAATTTCCCAACATCTCCGTCTGAATCAATAGTGGTGTTAGTCCAGTTGGTTCCGTCATAATGAGCATACTTCAAATCTTGATTTGTGGTATCGTAATATGCAATATGTGGATTATCGAACCTGTCAAGGACAAGGGAGGCATGTTCACCAACATCACCAGTTGAGTCTACAGTTGTGTTATTCCAATTCCAACCATCATATTTTGTGTAGATTAAATCTCCATTATCACTATCATAATATGCGATGTGTGGATTGTTCAAACCGTCTAATTTCATAGAAGAATAAAGACCTACATCTCCATTTTCGGCGATGTTTTTTGGCATATTTCCAATCGACGTTGGAATCTTATCTGCTTCATTGTTCAACTCAGAATCAAAAATAGTAAAATTTGTTGAGATAAGCAAAATCCCAACCAAAAAAATCACTATTGTCTTGCGGCTCATCGTTCTTTCCGAAGATTTGCATGGATATAATACTCCATGTTTGAAAAAATCAAGATTCATCCCAACTTTTCCAAGATTCATCAGTTGGCGGATTTTCATGAGTGTAAGAACTAGCTTTGTTAATCGAGCCCCCAACTTTTGCTTTTGTAGGCGTTTTAATTCTAGTATCAGCGTCACTAAACGGGCTAGGGACATTGGACTGTTGAGGTTCGTTTTCTGGTAATTCGCCACGAACTAATCTATACAGTTGGTCAGTGGTTAAAATCTCTTGATTAGGGTCCATTTGCTGCTCGTACGGGTTCATCGCCTCAACGATTTGTTGTTGAGTCATCTGAACTTTAGTGTCCTTTCCTTTATTGATCGACACAAGAATCCAGCCCAACGGAAGCAGGATTGCTCCAGAACAGCAAGCCGAAAATACCAACCACAAACCGGCATCACCCATCATTTCGAAGAGCACATCTTCGGAATTAGTGAATAGTAATGGATTTTTACAACCATTGGCATCCTCGCAACTAATAGTAACTAATACTTCAGAGGTCTCTTCAATGTTTAACTTACTAACAACTGAAAAATCAACATCTGTGCCAGTCGCTTGGAAGTCACTCCTACATTCATCAGAAACCGTATCGGATACTGCCCCGTTTTCCACATATTGGAATTTGACATCGTAGTCGTCATCAGCCCCTTCAACATTAACAACCCAGCACCCTGGGCTGAGTGTTAGTACAGAATTGGTTCCAGAATTGTATTCAATAGAATGTTCTGAAACTTCTCTAGGGTCATAATAATCTGCCAAATCACCAGCAACTAGAGTGAACGCAATCACTCCAATAAAGCCCACAACAGCCCCTGCAATCATCAGCCGCTTGGGCCAAGGGGAGTGCTCCTGTGCGGGTTGCATGTACAGTCCTAAAGGGTTAGAGGCCTTCAACCAAACGCCTTCACGCTAATCCCATCTCGCCTAATTTTTCAGGCAGATAAGTATCGGTTACGAAATCTAAACCATACTTTGCTAGAGACTGTTGTTCAGCCTTCTTCCCGATTTCAAGCATCATGTTGATTTGATCTTGCCACCAACCATCAGCAAATCTAGGGTCTGATAATTCAGCGTTCAAAGCTTCAATATCCTTCTTTGACAAATCATCAGAAGGCAGGTCATAAGCGAGAATATCATCTGCGGTTATGCCTAGATAAGACGCCGAAGGCGTTGCCAAGTATTCGGAAATATGCGCGGTCTTAATCGCACCATACGCAATAGACGCGAAAATTCTGAAAGACCACGGGTCGCCGTCCAGGAAGACAATTACTGGGAGATCCCATTCTTCATTCATGCGTTTCATAATCCTCCTAGTAGAGCGAGCAGGCTGGCCCTTTAGGTGAATTAATCCACAATCGTATTCTTCATCAAATCCATTTTCGACCAACCTGTCAAACATACCACCGGTCTCTATCGCCATCAAGAATTTCACATCATGTTCTTTCAATCGAATCTTTTCTATTTCGACATTGTACGGAACGCCATAACCAGAATCTCCTACGTCATCACGCGCATTAATTGTCATCCATTGTCCACGTCGATTTAATTCTTCGATAGTAACATTTCCAATCATTCGAGCACCGTCTTCTTCAGGCCTTAGTTTGAAATCTTCTCTCAAACATGTAGTGACAACCTCGAGATCTTCAGCAAGATTGTTTGATTCATTTTGGCTACCGAATTTACCTAAGCCCCAACTTTCTGAAATGTAGTACATTTCTCTCAGCGTTGATGATTTACCCGCTTCTATCATCTCTTCAATGAATTCTACAACGTGCAGTGCCCGGAGTAGATTCTTTGCGGAGCCTAGGCTTGTTGCATCTCTAGTGGACCTTTTCTTACCGTATTTGTAAACACCAAGTTTTTTGTCGAAACCGATGTTGTTCTTGGTACGAACAGGAAGAGTCATTGTAGGAGGCTCACCTTTTACAATCCTGTCATACATCTCTTCGACAACAAGATGAAGTCGCGCTTTGGTTAATTCTGGGTCATTTACTCGGGCCATCAATTCTCACCTCCAAACAAAGTGGTTTGACCAGAGTCGCCGTCAACCACACCTGGTTCGTATCCAATATTGTCTTCAATTTCTTCAACAGCATTTTCGCTTTGATTGAGAATTTCTTCTTGATTGCGAATTTCTACAAGCATCTTTTCATCTAATTTGGTAGCCCCAATCACGTCTTGACTACCTCTGAAAAACACATCGGTTTCAGTCCAATCACCCTTTTCTAAATTGGAAAGAGAGTATTCAACAACGGCCTTTTCACCAGGCTCTAGGGTTTCTATCTTCCATCCCCAAATCCCCATTGCTTCCTTTCTTCCTCCGCGCTCATTTCCAACCATCTCTCCACCAGATTTCTCCGGCCAATTAACCAACAGGGAATAACTTCTGGAACGTGCGGTATAATTGAACAGCGTAATCGAGACATCAACCTGCTTTGTTTCCTTATTCCATACGGTTTCCTCGTTACAGATTACAGCGCTCATAATTCTAGTAATCGAACCAGCAAGGTCTGGCACAGGGCGCTCCAAGATAGCTGCAGATTTCTCAGCAATAGCAGGCAAAATATCGTTGATAAGTTCGAATTTTTCGCGTGTTTTCGCCATCTTCTTTTTCTTTTCAAGATGCTTCCTCAAACCTCGCCCCATCTCAAGCATGGCCTTACGGGTTTCCTCGAATACGAACTCATTGTCCGACAGAGCTTCTTTTGCTTCAGATGTGAATTGAACATTGGTACTGGCCAAGTGAACTAGAATTGCTGCAGGCCCTTTAGGAACCCCTTTCCCGCCAGCCTGCTCCAATCCATATTGTCTCCAATCGACACTTTCGATCGCCTTGGTTAGAAGGCAACCACCTTGTTGGTACATTAGAGGAACACGATTTGCGAATCTCAAAACCTCAACGTGTTTGTCAGCAACCATTCCTTCTCCGAAAATGAGTCCCACTTCCACCTGGAACGGGTTACCATGGCTCACGGTAGGCGCTCTAGTCATGGTTGAAACGAACTTGGAATCGATAGTTTTTGAAAGTCCCTTTTTGATTAACATTTCTTCGATTGGCGATAAACAATTAGTTGGAGGGCTTAGCAATTTAATCGCTTTACCATTTACTTCTCTTTCTCCTTGGAACGCTTCCAATAACGCCCTCACATTATCAGGCTTCAATGATTTAGGTTTGGTTGTAATCTCCAATTCCGCAGCTTCGCACAATTCTTTGGCAGCGCGCATTGAGACGCCTGAGAAATTTTGGCGTAAGAAAACAGTCATTCTCGAGTCACTAGATTCCCTACACATACGCTGTAATTGGCCCAGCTCAATCCCGTGAGGATGTGGCTTAATTGCATCGACCTTTGATGGTAGTCTTTCGGTTACTCGAGGCCAGTGGAAAGTTTCGCCGTCAGGGTCAGTGAATGTAATATCTGCATGAGGATTAACTATGCTTGTCATCCTTAGGTATTGGAAAACCGATTGCCTTCCTCTCTGATATTTCGCTTTCATCCTAGTAGTAACTCTGAGCCCGTGCTCTTTCTTTGAAAGATCATCATTTTCCCAAATTATTCGGGTTTGATCGCTTTTTACAGCCTTGTTTTTCCTAGTATCAAGGCCGATATTCACACTTACTGCAGTATCGTCACTAGAAATCTTTGAGAGTACATGAGTGGGCTTTCCGGTAGTAAGTTGCGAGTACATCACAACCCCGGTAATTCCAATTCCCTGTTGGCCACGGCTTTGCCTAATAGCATGGAACCTTGAACCGAACAACAGTTGCCCGAAAACTTTCTCGATACTTCTCTGAGGGATACCGGGGCCATTGTCCTCAGTTTCCAATTCCAAGATGTCCTTTTTTGAATCAATTTTTGAAATTTTTACTTTGAGGTCTGGTAAAATTCGCGCCTCTTCACAAGCGTCTAGCGAGTTATCTACGGCTTCCTTGACCGCGGTGATAATTGAACGTTGTAATGAATCGAAACCGAGGAAGTGTTTGTTTTTCTCAAAGAACTCTGAAATTGCTATCTGTTTCTGGTTTTTTGCCATTTTGTCTGCAATGCCTGCCACGCGAATCACCAACTTACAGGTCCTCCTCCGTCCTAATGACGTTGGGCCTCAAGCGACCTAACCCCATAGCCCGAGGTTCTTGAACACTGGCGTTCATTCAGACTCTTCAAGCGCAATGTGGGCCAGAGTTATCCTGCGCAAGTACACAACAATCCAAATTGTCAGTATAATGGAAGCGCCTAAAGCAGTCCAATATGTCCAGTCTCTGCCTTCATTCATTGCCACAGATAGGTCAGCAGCTCTGGACCCCCAGTATGCGTATAGCGCCCCTGGAACGATCATTCCCGTAGAGCCGAGTAAGTAGTCTCTCCAAGTTACATCGGTCAATCCAAAGCCATAATTCAATACAGGATATGGGAGTATTAGACTAATTCTTGTAAGAAATACACATTTCAAACCATCCTCACTAACTGCTTTTTTCAATGCGCGTAAGGTTGGCTTGCCACGCATTCTCTTGTCAACCCAATTGTACATGTATTTCTTCGTCAGCCAAAAAGGAAGAATCGCACCTAAACATGCTCCGATGAATGCGATTAACCATCCTCCCCAAAATCCGAATAACACTCCAGAAACGAATTTGTGTAAACTTGCAGGAGCTACAAGTAACGCCAAAATAACATATAACAAAAGCCAAGCGAAAATTCCTAACCATCCATTTTCTGGAAACCAAGTTGCCTTTTCGATAAGAGGGGCAAGTAATGTCTGAGTTAGGTAAATTGTAAATGCGATTCCGCCGACTACTCCTAAAACACTCAAGGCTCCTATCAGTCGATTAGACATAGAATCACTTAGTCAAAAAAGCCATTTTTCCATGCAGTAATTTTCCCAGTAAAGGCGCTAGTAGCAACGGTCAATGGACTTGCCAAGTACAATTTACCCGGACCAGAACGCCCTTGGAAATTACGATTGATTGCCGATACAGTAACTTGTTCAGAAGTAATTGAGACGCCAGGTCCTGCGCCAATACAGGCGCCACAACCAGGGTCAATCAGCTTCACTCCAACTTTCAAGAATAAATCATGCCAACCCTTGCTCGCTGCCAAATCTTTGACTATTCCACTTCCATATTGAATGTAGAAATCAACACCGTCTTTTACTCGCAAACCAGCATCATCTGCTGCTTGGCAAACTTCAGCATAATATGCCATATCGTCCTCTTTGCCTGCGGTACAGGATCCTCCGTATGCGATATCAATAGAGACATCCCCAATATCAGAAATATGCGCACCATTGGTTGGGTCAGATGGGATTCCCTTGTCCGGATCTCCCGGATGAGCGACCATAGGAACAATCAGTGAAAGGTCGATTACGTGCACCCCACCGTCATATTTTGCACCTTCATCAGGCAATACAGAAAGCGATTTCATCTTCGATCTATCCAGGCCTTGGGATTTTTCCATCCAATCATACAAAGCTTCGTCTGCTTCACAAATACCAGTTCTTCCACTGCACTCAGTTGCCATGTTACAGAGGGTCGCCCGCTCGTCGATAGACAAAGAAGAAAGACCAGGGCCACCAAATTCCATTGAACGATTCAAAGTCAATTCTTCACGTGCATGGTCGGAGAGAATGAATAAAATCACATCCTTAGCCGTACATCCATCACCAAGTGTTCCAACCAATTCAAAACGAATGGATTCAGGAACTTTAACGAATGTAAAACCAGAATAAACTAGACTGGCATATTCGGTTGCACCTACGCCATATGTTAGTGCATTCGAAGCCCCACCCATACAAGTATGGGAATCAGTTGCTTGTATGAAGTCGCCAATTTCGATAAATTCTTCGCGCGCCACTTGGTGACAAATACCAGGAGACACGCCATCTATTGCCGAGTAATCTCTAACCCCTGTATGTTTTTGAAATGCTACTTGCAAATCTCTTAGCTTCTGCACCTTGTGCATATGAGGGACAAATTTTGGATTATGGTCTGCGTACAAAAGGTGGTCCTCGAAAACAGCAAATTTGCTAGGATTTGGTAGAGAATAATCTTCGCCGTACTCCTCACTCAGGAATGTGTGAACCTGTGCTGTAGTAAATTCGTGGCTGTAACCCCCTTGCACTTGGGCAATCACAGGGTCGTGAGGCTTGACACATTGTCCATCTACGTGCCCCACTAAGTTTCTCGAGATTATTTTCTCAGCCATCGTCATCGGAGAGTTGAGAGTATCTAGTGGAGGTAGTGCAATTTCATTGTTAGATAATTTTTCAGCAAATGGGAAAAGGCCACCATTTTCTACAATCAGTTTAGTTACTGGATCATATTTTGAAGTGAACTCTTCAAGAGAAATACTCTCTCCATTTTGGAGGCGGCTGAGCATTTCATAATCTCCCATTAACTGTCCAAGATTGATGTTATTTCTTTCATGGATTGGCGCAAATGACGAGGCGATGACAATTCTAATTCCTGCCCATCGCTCACACTGAGCAGCTGTTTCGCGAGAAGAACCAGTTCCCTTTCTCTGCCCAGAGACAATTACTTCGAAATTACCGTTGATTAGCGCATTTTCGCTAAAAACCCTCATTCCATCATGCATCAAACCTGCATATGCGTTCTTTGCGATTTCAGAAGGATCGTGGTCGAAGCAAACCCAAGCAGGAGTCATTACATCTGTGTTGATGTCATCGAGCAAATCTGCAGGATTTATATCCTTCATATTTAGGTTCAAACCATCATATAATTGGCGCTTAATGAGGTCTAAATCCTTGGTTAGGAAAAGTATTCTTTTCCCAGGAGAGAGGCTGATTTCTTCAGGCGGCCAATTCTTTGTCATCCTACTCCCCCAATCCATTTCAAGGGGCGACGAGGTATAACGGGTTCGGAGGTAACTTTTTGAAAAAAACCCGAAGGGGCTCAAGAATTGCAAACCCTTTGGATTTCGCTTATTTTATCGTCCAATGAATTATTGCCCGGGGCCTATTTTTGTGCAATATTTCTCTAAAGGCATATATTTTCAAAAACGGCTTACTGCTAGCCACTCCGCATCGAAACCATATTAACCATGTCGCCGAATAGTTTAAGTAACCCTCGTTGGAGGGTTTTGATACTTATTCGGTTAGCATGTGCTATACCGAGGATGTGGGATTATGGCAGATAACAACCAACATGTAGAAGATATCGTAAAATGCCCTGAATGTGGAAGTCGTTCACTAACTCGTGACGAAACTCGTGGAGAAGTAGTCTGCGACGATTGTGGATTAGTTCTAGAAGACAATGTGATCGACCAAGGAGCAGAATGGAGAGTATTCTCTCCAGAGCAAGGAGACCAGCGCGCACGTACTGGTGCACCTATGACTGTGATGCTTCACGACAAAGGATTGTCAACAGACATTGATTGGCAAAACAAGGACTACTCTGGAAAGACAATCAATTCGAGATACCGCTCTCAATTCTATCGAATGAGAAAGTGGCAGAAGCGTTCTCGTGTTTCTAACGCTACCGAGAGAAACCTGGCTATGGCATTAGCCGAATTGGATCGTATGGCTAGCAGGTTGGAACTTCCTAAGTCCGTTAGGGAAGCAGCCGCTGTGAATTACAAGAAAGCAGTAGAAAAGCGATTGATTCGTGGACGTTCAATCGAAGGTGTTGCAGCAGCATCATTGTATGCAGCGTGCCGCCAGTGTGGTGTTCCTCGAACACTCGATGAGATTGGACAAGCAAGTAGAACTGGTCGCAAGGAAATCGGCCGTACCTACAGATTCATGGTACGAGAGTTGAAGATGAAAATCATGCCAACAGGCCCAGAAGATTACATCTCAAGATTCTGTTCCGGACTTGGCCTAGATGCTGAAGTTGAAGCAAAAGCTCACGAATTAATCAAGGCAGCACAAGAAAAAGAATTGACAAGCGGTCGCGGACCAACTGGAATCGCAGCCTCAATTATTTACATCGCAAGTGTACTGTGTGGAAAGCGTAGAACACAGCGCGAAGTTGCAGAAGTTGCAGGCGTAACCGAAGTCACAATCCGTAACCGATACAAGGAACTGATTCAGAACCTAAACATCGAGTTGGATATTTGAGGCAATTCCATTTGGAATTGAAACACGCTTGAGGCGGCTTAAATGAAGAGCAGGCGGCGTGTTTCAGAGAGTGTTCTGGAGCATTTGTGTGAGAACCTTGCGAAGTCTATCAAAACAGGTCTCAAATCTTGGCCCCTACCATTTCCGCCCTTGAGCGACCCAGATTTTCCTGTGATTCACCCTAAAGACCCAGAAAAAATTGTCGAAA
>CEQQ01011956.1_pt1 | contig 10758 bp, 10 predicted proteins | sample 531041 | NCBI WGS metagenome assembly CEQQ01 (sample SAMEA2621222, study PRJEB7988) | marine metagenome | biome: marine biome (ENVO:00000447); feature: deep chlorophyll maximum layer (ENVO:xxxxxxxx); material: "saline water (ENVO:00002010), including plankton (ENVO:xxxxxxxx)" | depth 150 m | reverse complement strand
GTCAGGTTATGAATAGTAGCTGGAGCTGGGTGTGTTGATTTAATTGTTATTGATACGTTTTTATTAGAATCATATATAGGTACTTCTCTTATTATATTATCATCTACTACTGATGAAGTGTTAGCTACATATTGGTCAGCACCTGTTAATTCAAATAATTCAGTATATGAAACTCTACCTGTTCTGTTTAATGTAGTTTCATATAACCCTACCGGACCAAATCCTAACTTAGCTCTATGCAATACAAGACTAGATCTAGTATCAGCTCTAAAGTTTTCTCCTTCTCTAGTTACATAGTAAAAAGTAGGTAAGTCAATTTGCATAGTAAATTGATGACCAATTAAAAATGTTTGACTAGACCAATTACCATCTATAGATAAAGTTCCATCATTGTTATTTGTTATTAGTCCATATCTACCTAATTGATCTCCAGAGTCAACATCATATGCTGCTAATTGATTTGTGCTTTCAATACCAGTAGGTTTAGCAAATGTTGTTTTATTTGTTGTAGCACTGTAAGTATTAGATCCTGTTGTTACTGACATTAAATGGTCTAAATGTACTCTATTTTCTGCAATAGCAAAAGTATTAGAATCCATCTTAATACTATATTTAAGTAACTGATCTTTATTACTTGCACCATTTCTTACAACTACGTATAAATTATCATCTTGCATACAATGGTATTGAATTGTTCCAGTCAATGTCCACTTAAACCAAGCTGCTAACTTTCTTTCTCTAATACTGTCAAAATATCTATAACCGTACAGTGTAGATGTACCTTCTTCACTAAAAAATATAACTGAGTTTTCTCTAGAGTTAGATATAAGTTTTAAATCTTTTTCAAATAATCTAGCAACTACTGCACTCTGTTCTATAACCTCTGGTTCACCTTCTCTTTGTACCTGTGCCATCTCAAAAAATCTTGAGAACTTACCGGCATTATCTAAGAACCCGACAGTAGTACCAAGAGAGATAGGATTTGTAGCAAAGTTAAAATTGTAAGTAGCGAGAGCATTGATTTTAGCGGTAGTTGGGCTGAACACGTCACTATCTGTAGTGAGCATGAATTGTTGATTTTTAGAAAATAATAATAAACCTGTGTTTACCTGTATGCCATCATAAATAATAGCAGGATATTCTGAACTAGCTGCTATGTCTATTGGGTCACTAGCTATAAGTTGTATAGCTGACTTAGCAAAGAAGTTAGTAAAGTCTCCCGGACGAGATAACACTATATTTTCATCAGCAAGTATTGCAAATCTGTTTCTAAAAAACAACATTTTACTAATACCTTTACCTATAAATGAAGGTTCAGGGTTAGTAACATCATCACCTACTATGGCATCATCCCATTGAGGGACAGAATATTGTGTTCCGGAAATAGTGTAATTAGAACCGTCTAGTTCAGATAATCTAAAATTACCGTCAGCAGTTCTAATCAAAAGTAGAGGCATTTTAGATTTTTTAAATTCAATTAATCTACCCGGTTTCGCACACTCTTCCCATGTACCCTCACCATCTCTACCATTATTTCCAAAAAATTTAACAAAATGATTATCCTCATCAGCAACACTATTAATAACTTCTACAACCATTCCATCTTTGCACTGAGAGGGTAAATCGCCTACATCGTTAACTTTACTAGCAATAACGTTTAACAGCTCTCCTACGGGCGTAGAGGCGTTGAATACACTGGTTCTTTTTATATGTAAACCTGTACCGATTGTAGTTATATCACTGTCAGCTATATTACCGTCTGCAACGATAGATGCTCTAATATCACCAAGAATACTCTCAGCAGTAATAGTCGTCTCCGTGTCAAATGGTGTAGGTTGTGGTCTAACTAGGGCAAGATTTGCTTGAGCTTTAGATGTACTGATAGTGTCTATTGTAACCTTATAATAAGCATCTTTCATCCATACATAAAAGAAATCACCTTGCAACCAACCTTCTCCACCATGTAGTAAATCGTGGGTAACTGTATATCTTGCTTGATATGTAACGTTAGATCCTGAACCAAAAGGTACTGATTGACCAGTAGTGGCTATACGAAAGTATAAGTTTTTCCTACCAGTTTGATTTATTTCTGAAGAGTTAACGTTACCTGATGTTGTTCCTGAGTAACTAGAAGTGTAAGTAAATGTAGTTGAACTAGGTACAGTTGCAATACTTTTAAATTCATCTGTACCATTACCAGTAAGAATATCAAAATACATTTGTGTTCCTGCTGATAATCCATGTGGTGTAGCTGTAGTAACAGTTACGGTACTACCACTTCTAGAGTAAGTCCCTCCAAAAGCTTTTTTATGAATGCTTACATTATATGTATAATTAACATCAGACCGATTTCCGTTTGCAAGAGTACCACCAGTAGCTGCTTCATCAACTAATTCTTTATTACTGTCAATACTAAATATACGTGTACCTACATTAGGTGCAAATGAATCTCTACCGTCTCCAGCAGACTCGCCACATCTATTTTGGTTAGCTCCTCTATCAGCATGTGCTTGCATCTTATTATTTGAATCACAGTAGCTGTTACTTGAAGAAACTTGAGACACATTGATTCTTGTAGCTGTAGTCACTGTAGTGAAATGACTACTTTGAGTACCATCTTGGTCAAATATATTTAATGAGTACTGTTTTGAATAAGATATTTTTTTTAACTCGACAAAAATTTCTTTGCCAAAATTTCCAAGAGGTTCTGTAGTAGTGTCCATTTCTGTAATAATGGATCTATTATTAAGGTATGTAAAATCGTTTAAAGTTAGTGTTTGTAAATCTTCGTCATTTGTGTGCATCAAATAATTATCTTTTACAGTAACATTACTTGTGCTAATACTTCCACTTGCTGTATCTTCAATTCTAAATGTATTAATATCTACTACTTGTGTTATAGAATAAAGACCATCTGTAGCTCCACCAGAAGTAAAGTCTAATTCAACCGCTCTGCCAACATTAAAATCGTGGTTACTTAAAGTAACAGTAACTGTATTACCAGATCTAGTATAAGTAGCAGACCTTGATCTAGTAGTATTACCAACTACTACAGACTTTTCTGCTCCAGTTAAACAGTCCCACATTTTAATAATGCCAGTACGTGATATCTGTCCTATATATTGTTCGTTTTCATCACGATAGTAATGAAACCATCTACCGTCTGCTGTAGAGTTATTTGAACCATCAGATAAAGATGCCACAAACTTTCCAGCCGGTCTTTTTGTTAGTCCTTGTGTAACGTCAGGTAAGGCGTTCACCATATTTTTTACCTGACCGGGAATTTTTTGCTCGTCAGGTTGTTGTGAAATGCCAGCCGTTAACGCTGGAATAGTTTGTGTAATGTTTGCCATTATCTAATAAGTGCCTTGTAAGGTTGATAAGATCTGTAGTTACTTTCATGTGGAAAGCCAAAGAAAGTATGGTCTGCCTGCTCACAATCGTACTCATATGCTGTTGCCTTAGTTTGTGCTTCTTCTAGTTGAAGTAACTTAACTAAATCACCATTAGAAACTAATTGAGTTGCAGCTCTTACTGATGCTCTAGCAATAATATATCTCTGTATAGCTGGAGGTACATCATTAAAAGCTAGTAAGTATGTTATGTCAAAATAATGATCTCCACTAAAAACAAATGTATGATTAACATTGTCATATAATTTACCATCTTTTCTTACTACATCTTTAGTTCTATCAGACAAACCTTCGTGTACGTCGTACCTAAGATAGTTAGTAGGAATTATGTAGTGACCATTAGCATCAGGAGATATTAATACGTGGTCTTCTTTGTTAAAATGCCAGCCTTCGTTTTGCACATCTTTTGTAACTTCCATTAGAAGTCCATGAATCATTGCAATTTGTGGGTTAGCAAATGTGTTTACTATTTCTTGTCCTGTGTTAGTCGCGTCTGTTGTTACTGTTCCAAGTGTAGTTACAGGTGACTGACCAATGCTACCCAAGATAGAATTAACTGCGGATAGTTCGGTATCGGTTGCTATTTGAGTAGTCATAAAAAAAAAAGGGAGCCAAAGCTCCCGTATAAAGAATAAATTAGAATGCAGCGTTACCTGTAGATCCAACAGCAGCACCGGCAATAAGCTCGACACATGCAGCAGGGTTAAGATAATCAGCACCCATTGCTAAACGACCTAAAATTACGTCGCCTTGGTAAACAACTGAAACGTCGCCTGAAGTTACTTGAACCTGTGGTCCAATAGCTTCTACAACACCAGCTCCTTCCTTCTGGAAGATCAAACCACATGAGTTAGCAAATTCTGTTTCTTCACCATACTCGTTGTTGATTCCAGTTACATCGTTAGCAGCGTCTTCGACAGCTTCGCCAACAAATGAACCTACGTTTGTAGGAGATGTAATTCCGGGGTTAGTAGCTCCAGCAGAACCATACTTAGTACCATAGTTACTGAAGAATGGTATGTTCATAGACTTGTAGATCTTAATACCAGCAATCTCAACTACGCCTTGTCCAGACTGTAAAGCTGTTCCTTGTGCGTCACGGTTGATTAGACCAGATGTGATTACACCAGAACTTACAGTGTTGATAAGACTGTAGTATTGACGAGGGTTTAAAACAGCTACTCTGCCGTCAGAACTAACTCCTTTTTCATCAAGAGCAGCAGCAGCATCATAGAAAGCATCTACTAGCTTAGCAGCGTCATATGCGTTGTTAGCTTGAGCTGAAGTACCTACTCTGATCTGTGTTCCACCGGGTTCTACAAAGCCAGACTTTGTGATTGGTGAAGCAGCTCTAGCACCACGAGCGATAGATCTAAAAATTAGTCTGTCATACTTCTGAGCAAGAGCATATCCAATCTTCTTGGAAATTTCTCCCCTCAACTCGTAGTGAGCAAGTGTTTCATCCAGTTCATAGACGAATGCACTTGAGATTAGAAGATCATCACATGTGATAGTCTTCTCAGCAACTGGAGGTGCTCCGTCGGAGTTACCCATGATGCTGTTACCGGGTGTATGAAACTCGGCTTTTGTGTGTCCAGTGTAGATAAACTGTAAAGATTTTCCATTCTTAAGAGTTCTCTTCATAACAAGATCTCTTGCGATTGCATTGTGCTGGAAGCCTTTAAACATTTCTCCACTAAACAATTTAAGGTAGAGTGCTCTAGCGTCGCCTGTACTGTTTGACTGACCCTGACGGGTTAGTTGGGCTAACTGAGAAGCACCTGAATTTTGTTGTGCCATTGTTTATGGTTAAATTTAAGGGTATATTGTATCGTTCCTAACGTTAGAATTATGCGAGTCTTACTTAGACTCATTGAGATTTGTGGTCTTTTCCCACCGTCGACGGCATAAAGGTATCCTCCTCGGAGGGCTTTAGCCAAATTGAGTAGGGAGGAATCGCACCTCCCCTATGGTCAAACTACTTGACTACTCTTGTGTAAGACACGCCACGATATACGAAAGTAACTTTCATTGCTAGCTCCATATACCTAGACCCCGTTCCATGCCTAGGATTCATGCGTCCCGTGAGGGATGAACGGACGTGGCTCCCAGTGTCGGGTGACACCGGAGATGATAAAGATGTTAGTTATCGTTGTTAGAATTATCAGAAAGTTCTTTATCAGTTTCTTTCTTTTTTTCTTCTTCTTCATTCCAAAAGCTATACCGGGTGACGTTGGCTTTGCCGAAAGCTCCTCCTTCAGATTGCTGTGACATTATCCTATTGTAGGTGCAGTCAAAGCAACTGATGTAGACTCAGCAGAAGCTAAGTCAAGTGGGAAGTTGTGAGCATTACGCTCGTGCATTACTTCAAAACCAAGGTTAGCTCTGTTAAGAACGTCAGCCCATGTTGGGATAACCTTTCCATTGACATCAACTACTGATTGGTTAAAGTTAAAACCATTAAGGTTGAAAGCCATAGTGCAAATTCCCATGGAGGTAAGCCATATGCCAACCACGGGGAAAGTAGCAAGAAAGAAATGTAAAGAACGAGAATTATTGAAAGAAGCATATTGAAAAATTAGTCTCCCAAAGTACCCGTGTGCAGCGACAATATTATATGTCTCTTCATCCTGCCCGAACTTATAGCCATAGTTCTGCGATACGTTCTCTGTTGTCTCTTTAATAATAGAGGAAGTAACAAGACTTCCGTGCATAGCAGAGAAAAGAGCTCCACCGAATACCCCAGCAACACCGAGCATGTGGAACGGGTGCATAAGGATATTGTGTTCTGCTTGGAATACAAACATGAAGTTAAAAGTACCAGAAATACCAAGAGGCATACCATCACTAAAACTCCCTTGTCCGAAAGGGTAAACTAAGAATACTGCTAGAGCTGCTGAGACTGGAGCTGTGTATGCTACAAATATCCATGGTCTCATACCTAGTCTGTATGATAGTTCCCATTGTCTGCCTGCGTATGCAAGCACGCCTATCAAAAAATGAAAGACGATAAGTTGGTATGGTCCACCGTTATATAACCATTCGTCTAAGGTTCCGGCTTCCCAAATAGGATAAAAATGTAGTCCGATTGCGTTTGAGGAGGGGACGACTGCTCCTGATATAATATTGTTTCCGTATAATAACGAGCCGGAAACTGGCTCACGTATGCCATCTATATCTACAGGCGGTGCTGCGATAAAGGCGAGTATGAAACATGTGGTAGCAGTTAGTAAAGCTGGAATCATTAACACACCAAACCAGCCTACGTATAGACGGTTCTCTGTGCTAGTGACCCAGTTACAAAACTTCTCCCAGTTGGTAGTAGTGTCTCTTTGTAATGAGATTGCTGCCATTTGTAATTAGCTTGAATGTATGTTGTCGCATTCCTCTTCGACTTTAGAGAGGAAAAATTGGATGACTTTATATTTTTCCCTCATAGGAAGATTTGCATCCAAGAGTACTTTGTGTCTTGCTTGCACAAAATCAAAGCAACTCATCTTCCATTTATATGGGGAAATTTGCCTCGGCTTAGAATACGCCGGGGATAATCTGACCAGTGGTGACATAAGCACCGACAGCAGCAACAAAGCCAAGCATCGCTGCCCAGCCGTTAAAACGTTCTGCTTCATGTGTAAAGATTGGGTTGGTGTTGTGGTGTGACATTTCGATTAATTGAATAGGTGGTTCGTAAGGGTACTCGTTTTCGAGTAGTGTGTCAAGATCTCTAGTTTTCATAATTAAAAGTTAAGATCTGATTCGTTTAATTTTCTGAGAACATCATCTCTGTATGCCTCATCTGTATCATAGCGTGGATCTGCCATCGCTGATACAAGTTCTGCTTGAGATCTAAATGTTTCTCCAGAAGACGATGCAGCTTTGCCTTGTATCATTCTGCCTTCGTATCCATTAGCGTCGTTATACTCAGCTTGTAATCCTTGGAAAGCAATTTGTATTGCCATTGGATTACCTGAGTCTACAACAGAATCAAACGCATCAATAGCTGCATCGTTTAAATTTTCAGCAGCCCAGTTGATTACTTGATTGTAGTTTGCTTCTCCTCCGGCTGCATTCTGTACCTGATTTACTTGTGATTCAGATAACTCTACACCTTGAGAAGCTTGAGGATTATTAGCTTGGATTTCTAAGTAAGCATTAACTAAGTCTTGACTACTCATAGAACTAAAAGCATCTATAGTATCTTCACTAAGTTGACCGTCGTTTGCGTAGTATTCCTCTGATGCTTCAGTAATTAGACTGATCGCAGGAGCATTTTCAGATACCTCCTCATCGCTTCCTTCTTCTTCTTCATATCCTTCGTCGCTGCTTTCGTAGTCGACTTCTTCTTCTTCGGTTTGTCCAAGTTTCTTTTGTAATGATAAGTATGCGTTTTCTAATTCTTCTGCGCTTTTATATTTACCAGCTAGTAGTTGTTCTTGTTCTGCTACTAACTTTTCTCCTACTTCAAGAGAGTTCTGTTCCTCTGCGGATAGAACTTCTGTGTCAGGAGTATTATCATAAGATAAAGTTTCTGCCATTATTCAGGTTCTTGTGGTGGTTGTTCTTGTCCCCCGGGCATCATACCTTGGAGGTTTTCTGTGTCAGCTAATTTAGAATTAGCAAATTGACCAGCTTGTTGTAAGAGAACTGCTTGTTGTTGCTCTTGCATCATCTGTTCCTTATCGCCTTGTAGTTGCTCTGGAGTCTTAACTAGATTTAATACATCAATACCTTGTGCAGCAGCCAATCTCTTGATTGCTTCTAGTGGATTGATAAATTTCATCAATGCTTCTGGTCCTACTGTTTGTGCAATAGTTCCCATAAACATAGTCAAAGCTTCTCTGTCTTGCCCTCTACCTAACGCATTTACACCAGCTACAATAGTTGGTCTAATAATATCTTTAGGTAATTTAGGTAGTTCATTAGTTCTTTGTAGTACTAATAAAGTTCTATCTAAATAAGGTATAAGAAAAGATGTAGTTAACAGTGAAAAGATACCGCCGAGCTGTTGCTCTAGCTCAAGCTGTGTAAGCCTGACCTCTTCTGCTGTTACTCTTTCTGCATTCCTAACATTCATAACTAGGAAAGCTTCAAGCAATCTTCTTTCTATTGTTTGAGACATCTGTGCAGCCGTTGAGAAGTCAGCAGTTTTACCTACCTGTACAACTTGTACATCTTCTGCCCTGCCTTGCACGATAGCTCCGTTTCCAGCCTTTGCAATAGTAGCTGGCTTCGTAGTTGAAGATGGACTGACCAGAAAGATTACCTTACTGGCAGCAGCAGCTCCTTCGACAAGAGCTTGTGATAAACCTTCTAGAGATTTGAGATCACCAAGGAACTCTTCTACTCTACCACGTCCGTACTGTTCTCCGTCAACAGAATTAAAAGTCAGGACGAGCCAAGGACTTGCATTCTTAGGAGCTGTACTACGTGAGCCCGGTATTATCATACCTTCTACTTCTTGATACCATACCCATCTGCCGTTATCTAGTTTCACGCACGTGTAAACTTCGACATCATCAGTATTAGTACCATATGTTTTATCAACGACTGTGTTGGGTTCTTTCTTTGGAAGATCGAAACCGAGTACATCGCGATTTATCAATTCCTTTGTAACTATTTCTAGGACGTTACCATTTCCATCTCTGTTAACGACATACCTATTTAGAGGATAGTTTTTGATTCCATCTTTACCCATAAATAGTAACGCATTGCCACCAACAATTAAATGTTTTAGTGCTTGATGTATTACTACTCTATCATTTGATGCAGCGATATAGTCCATGACCATTCGTTCCATCTTAGATAAAGATAGTTCCATTTCTGACATTGCCTCTGGAGGTAAATCCTCACCTATCTTATCTTCTCGTACTCCAAACTTAAAGAAGGTACCTTGTGGAGGTAGGATTGCAAGCATTAGTTTTGCTGCTAAACCTACCACACACTTGGAACCAACTGACTGCCACGGAATACGTAAAGTTTCGTGTGTAGGTTTTGAGGTTGTATCGTCTTGAATTAAATAAGGTAACGTGAGTTCTGAACAATCAACGGCTTTGTCTAGGAATTGTCGTCGATCTGTTACCAGTTGATTGTATCTCTCACGGGCTAACATTAGTTAATGCCTCCGCCTCCGGCTGGTCCGCCGGTACCTGTATTTACTTTAGGATTTAATTTAATCCTTAGATCACCTGTACCTTTAGAGTACTGGTTCTTGTTCTTGTTACCACGGTCATCTTTAGCTCTTCTTACCTGTGGGTTCACATCCTTAATTATTGGATCAGGAGGTGGTGCCGTAGGTGTTGGAGGTAATGGTGGTGGTGGAGCTGGTGGTAAAGGTGGTGGTGTTGGCGGTGATCCGCCTCCTCCTAAACACATAATTAAATTTCCTCGTCTGTTTGTTTTGCTTTTATGTAATCAACCACACTAGCTTGTCCAGCTCTGTACATGATTGATTGGATATCTTCTTTAGGGTGAATAGGTTTCCACCCAAAGTTCTGATCTAACTCATCAACTAAATCATCGAGCTTCTCGTTGTGTAGTTTAAGAGTATTGAGGGAGATTGACATTTGAGTGTTCAAAGAATGCAGGCATTCTAGCTGCCTTAGTTTGTGAAAATTCTGGTGCTTTGCCTTCGTACATAAGTCTGTCGCTGGCATCTAACCAAAATTTTTTGTCCAAATATCTATCGGCACTTTGTTTTAGGGGTTGCATAACCCAGTTGATAGTTGCCTTTCTTAACTTGTCTAATGATTGACTAGGCTTGAGACCTAGCTCTGTACATACCAATGAGTTAGCTGCCACATGGACTTGCTCGTCTCTGGATATGTCTGCACTGACAGTTCTTAGACCGGCATCGCCACAGAATCTAAAGAACGGTAGTAATACAAAAAAGATTGCTCTTTCTGCTACTAATGCTTTTAGTATTGTGTGGTCTGGATGTTCTTCCCACGCTGCACGTAAGCGTAATGCTTCGGCTTCGGCTTTTTCATCTACGCCTAGTGCGTTGGTGATATAGCCAAGTGCAAGATCATGCTTGATCTCGTCCTTAACGTTTGACTCTAGAAGTGCTCTGGCAGAGTCGGGAACTTCCTTATCAAGTGCTTCTGTAATGAACTCGCCAACTGGTAACTCCATATGGCGTATTGCAAGAGCACGGTAGATGGTTTCTTCTGCACCTTCTTTAAGTTTTCCTTTAGATGTTTGTACGGGTGTCCAAGATCTTTTCCGGGACAGTAGTTTTATATAGGGATTCATTGCTGACAATCACAAGCTATTTCGTCTGGTTTATTACTCATAATGTCTGCTAAATAATCTGCAACTTCAGAATCTTCTAGTGCTGCGTAAGCAT
>CEQQ01042741.1_pt1 | contig 10771 bp, 11 predicted proteins | sample 531041 | NCBI WGS metagenome assembly CEQQ01 (sample SAMEA2621222, study PRJEB7988) | marine metagenome | biome: marine biome (ENVO:00000447); feature: deep chlorophyll maximum layer (ENVO:xxxxxxxx); material: "saline water (ENVO:00002010), including plankton (ENVO:xxxxxxxx)" | depth 150 m | reverse complement strand
GCTATTTCTCTATACGCTGTTTATACATATGAAAAGCTCCATTTCAACGTTAGCGAAGCCGGGATATTCACAGCGATATCAGTATTGACATCAAGTATAGCAAGCTTTACAATGGGCAAACTAGGTGACAAAATTGGACATAAACATGTTTTAGTCCTTGTCTTCATAGGATATATCGGAGCATTAATAACAGCGTTATTTGCAACAACAATGGCTCATACATATCTCATTTTTATGTTTTTAGGCATTGGTCAGGGAGGGTTTCTCACGACATCTATGAGCTTGATTTATGAGTTTGCTGGTAAAGAAGGAGACAAGAAAATTTATTTTGCTCTTACAGACAGTTTTATTGCTCCTTTTGCCCTCTTTTTTATAATTCTATCTGGGCTGCTAATTCCTATATATGGTATAGGCAAAGTACTAATGGCCTTAGGTGTTTTCATTTTCTTAGGTCTGATCTCCTTGACATTCTTCACCGCTGAACCAAAAACTTTTAGAGAGAAATACAATCCAGCTGACTCAATCAAATAATGTAATATTTATAGAATTTTGTTTATGGATAGTCAACTACACCTTCTAAATTAGATGTAGCTTAACACTAACATGCTAAAAAGAATCAATATAGTATTGTTCATTGCTCTGTGTCTGCTTGCTACTGGATGCAAAGATGATCCCGAACGCCATTTTAATTTGGGTAATTGGTATTACCACAAAGGCCTAGTAGATGATGCTATACTCGAATATCGGGAAGTGATACGTCTCTACCCATTGGAAACAAGATTAATGGAAAGAGAAGAAATAGACTTGGTTGCTAAAGCCCACTATAATCTTGCCATCGCCTATTCGAAAAAGGGATGGTATGACTATGCTCTTAAGGAAGCAGAGACCACTTTCGAAATATGGCCCACTAAAGAAAACTATGATATGGTGGAGTTGCTTAAAAAACGTCGAAGTTTAGAGCAACTGAAGATTGAAACTGAAGCTTAAACGCTTCAATTATATAGCCTCATCGCAAGTTTAATTTTATGGGTCAGCAAAGGCCCGCCTAAACTGATCCAAATACAAATAATGATGAGTGTTATGAAAAGTGAAAGCTCACCAATATAGGCTATTGGTTTTATAGCCAAATAAATAAGATAAACCCCTAAATAACCAATAATTAAAGAAATTATATAATCCAAAAAAACCTCTCTTTGGCTAGGTATGCCTAGCCTCTCTGCTATAAGTCCTCCTGAAACCAGACCAAACAAAGTACCCATTACTATGCCACCATATTCCACATTAGATAATAAACTAATTAGAACAGTAGCAACTAATAATAAGGTCAAAAAAGATCTCAACTTTATAATGGGAATTCTATTTGCAAACCAACTCTCTAATGAAAAAAATCCAGCTAGTAAAGCTCCTCCAATGATCCAACCTCCTAAAACATCTAAAGGCCAATGTACTCCAAGATAAAGTCTGGAAATTCCTATGATTATCATTATTGCTATTCCAAAACCAAAGTATTTTCCTCGATTTAAAACCAAAAATCCCCATATTACTACCGCTTGTTGAGCATGACCACTTGGGAATGCATAGCCATCAGCATCTATCATTGCCGTATCTAGCGGCCGTGCCTGATGAAAAAATTCTTTTAATCCTAAATTAATGAAGATGCTAATACAGATTAATATTGTAAATCTGATTGCATCGACTCTATTCCAAAACCAATAAAATAATGGTAAAATAATGACATAAAATCCCTTGTGTCCTAGCAATGATGCAAATCGCATGAAAAAATATATTCCTGGATTATCAAAGCTCTGGAAGAATTCAATGATTGGCACTACTACTTCCTACCAGAAAGTAAAAGATCTTTAATTATACGATAATTTTCACCTTCATTTACAGAAGGGTCAGGATTAAATGGAGTCAGGTTTATCATTTCTAGGACTTTTCCATCATAGCTTAGAATAAAAAAATCACGAATATAAGCCTCCCATGATTGCCATACCCGCTGCTCAATATTATCTTGTACCCAAGGTAAAATTTTCCCGTCAATCATTCCTGATATTGGTTTATTAGAATATTCTATACCATTAATTCCAACAATTTGAATATTATTTATACCTTCGGATCTAAGTTCCAATATCATATCATTTAAAACACCGAACCGGTGTCTACAGGTGCTTCAGCCGTGATCTCCAAAATAAAACGCTACAACAAAATCTCTATCTTTATAAAATGTAGGTCCAATGAATTCTCCATATGTTGGAGAACTAGGGTTCAAATCCTCCAGAGAAAAATCTGAAGCCCTAGGGCTCTCCTCTTGCGGCGCGTTAGGACACCCCAAAAAAAATGTACAAATTATGGGCAAGCAAATACGAAAAAGTTGAAGTTTTGTAGTATCAAATAATTCGATTCGTTTCATGCCTTAATTAGAAAGAGCCAGATCTATGCTCACCTCCATCTGTATAAACAATGGAACAATTAATAAAATCGGCTGCTGGTTGTAGAAGAAGATCAACTACACTTGCAACATCATTAGGTTCAGTTGTTCTGCCCATTGGGTTACGCTTTTCTGTTTTTTTGACCCATTCTTCCCAATTTTCCGTGATTTTTGTCAAAGCTCGTGTAGGTGTTATTCCAGCTTGTATACAGTTGGCTGTAATGCCATGCTTACCTAATTCCCATCCAATCTGACGTGTTATACTTTCTAAAGCAACTTTGGCAACACTGACTGGACCATATCCTTCCATACAAAGATAATTGCCTTCAGAAGTTAGCCCTAACACCCTAGATCCTTGACCAAGAAGTTTATCTTCAAAAAGTAATTGGACCCAATAAAGTATGGATGTCCCCATCACATGAACAGTCATTTCCATTTGTTTCTGAGTAACAGGACGTTCACCAAAAAAGTTTGTAGTAGTTCCAAAAGCAATAGAATGGAGAAAAAGTTTGAGTTTTTCTCCATTAGTTATGTCATTAATCTTTGGAACGAACTCTTTCATAACATCCATGTCCGCAGCATTTTTATTGAAGAAATGAACCCTTCCACCATTTAGAGCACTCAAATCTTCACATAATTGTTCCGCCTGTTTTTTTATCTCTCCTCTATCAAAATGAAACCCGATAATTCCATAGCCATTTTCTGCCAATTTACGTGCTGTTGCTCCGCCATGACCTGTTGAACAACCTAGAATTAAAACCCATTCCTTCATAATTAAGCTCCTTTTCTCGAAGTCCAATTTATCCAAAAAGATGGCTTACGCAAAAGAGTATGCCTATGGTTAGGTAAACAGCTAATTTAAATGTAAAATTCCACCCTCTAAGCATTTGAGGCATATTAAATTGATGGATAAAAAAAATAGTTATAATAAAAAAGAATTGTTGAATTTTGCTGGTGGAAAGTATGGTGAAGAAAAAAGTAAACTACCTCTTCCCCCCATGCTTATGGTGGATAGAATTAAAATAATAAGCGAAGAAGGTGGTAAGTTTGATAAAGGACTTATTCTTGCAGAAATGGATGTAAACCCAAAAAAATGGTTTTTCGATTGTCATTTTAAAGATGATCCTGTTATGCCCGGATGTTTAGGACTTGACGCCTTGTGGCAGCTTACAGGTTTTTTCTTAACTTGGATAGGAGGAACTGGAAAGGGTCGTGCTTTGGGCTGTGGTGAAGTTAAATTCAAAGGACAAATAAGACCTCACCATGAGCGCATTTGTTATCGATTAGACATAAAAAAAATCATTACTAAACCAATTTTTATGGCCCTTGCAGATGCTACCGTTGAGGTTGCAGACAAGACTATTTATTTTGCGAAGAATCTTCAAGTAGGACTCTTCGAAAATTTAATTTATCCTCCTCCGGCAGGTGAAGCTGAACCCTTTTAAATTATGAAAAGAGTAGTAGTAACTGGGCTTGGTATTGTCTCCAGTATCGGTAATAACCGAATGGAAGTATTAGACTCACTATTAAATACTAGAAGTGGTATTGAATTTAGTAAAGAATATGCAGATCTTGGTTTTAGGTCTCAAGTCTATGGCTCAATCACTGCTGATATTAATCAATTAGTTCCTCGAAAGTTCAGGCGTTTCATGGGAGACGGCGCAGCCTATAGCTATATATCCATGGCTGAAGCTGCAGAAGATGCTAAACTCTCAGAAAATGATATAAGTAATGAAATGACCGGATTGGTGGTAGGCTCAGGAGTTGCCAGTGGAGCACCTTTAGTCGAAATGGCTGATACGCTACGTAATAAAGGCGCTCGAAAAGTTAATCCTTTTTATGTCCCAAAAATTATGTCAAGTTGTAATGCTGCTAATCTTGCGACAGCGTTCAAAATTCGAGGATATAGCTATACAATCAGCTCTGCATGTGCTACAAGCAGTCACTGTCTAGGTAATGCGTATCAGCTTATTCAAGCTGGCGAACAAGATCTGATGTTTGTAGGTGGTGGAGATGAATTAAGTTGGGTGGTTTCCATCGCATTCGATGCAATGGGTGCTTTGAGTTCTAATTTCAATGATTCTCCTAAATTGGCCAGTCGCGCGTATGATAAAGACAGGGATGGTTTTGTTGTAGCAGGTGGAGGAGGCACCATTGTTTTAGAAGATTATGATCGAGCAAAGGCTCGAGGAGCCTCTATTTATTGTGAAGTTACAGGCTATGGCATAAGTTCAGATGGCCATGATATGGTGCGCCCATCAGGTGAAGGTGCAGAAAGATGTATGCAAATGGCCCTTAAAAATTTTAATGGCGAAATAGACTACTTGAATGCACATGGAACTTCTACACCAGCTGGTGATATAACTGAATTAATGGCAATAAAGAATGTTTTTGATGAAAAATTGCCTAAAATAGGTTCTACAAAATCTCTTACAGGACATTCTTTAGGTGCTGCGGGAGTACATGAGGCAATTTATTGTATCCTTATGATGAATAATGATTTTATCTGTCCATCAGCCAATATAAAAAATCTTGATCCTGAAGCTAAGGATTATCCAATTGTAATTGAGGCAATTAATGATTGCACACTAAATCACGTTATGTCTAATAGTTTTGGTTTTGGAGGGACAAACTGTTCCCTCATATTCAGTAAAATTTAAGTGGCCTTAAGGTCTGGAATTGTTGGCCTTCCTAATGTTGGAAAGTCTACTATTTTCAATGCACTCACAGCATTAGACGTTCCTGCAGAAAACTATCCATTCTGTACTGTAGATTCAAATATTGGAGTAGTACAGCTACCTGATGTACGTCTAAAAGAATTATCAAATTTTTTCAAGCCTGAAAAAATAACCCCCGCAACTGTTGAATTTGTTGATATTGCTGGACTTGTTAAGGGTGCAAGTCAGGGAGAAGGACTTGGTAATCGCTTCCTAGGCCAAATTCGCCAAGTAACAGCAATTATTCATGTTGTTAGATGTTTTGAAAATAATAAAATCACACATGTAGAAGGGAATATTAATCCTATTAGAGATGCCGAGCTTATAGAGACTGAGCTCCTTATCAAAGACATCGAAACAATTAATAGAAAGATAGAAAAAGCTGAGAAAGAAGCAAAAGGGGGCGGAAAACAAGAAAAAGAAAATCTGGAAATTTTAATAAGGTTAAATGAACATTGTAATGATGGAAGTAAGGCGCGAAATTTTCATGTTAATCCTGAACAGGAAAGATTCCTCAGTCAGCTTCATCTTTTAACACAAAAACCTATTCTCTATGTAGCTAATGTAGATGAAAATGAAATTATGTCTAATGAAAAAAGTCCACTAACAGTGGAGCTTTTTAAATTTGCTGAAAAAGAACAAAATATTGCTATACGACTCTGCGGAAAACTGGAACAAGACTTGTCAATTCTTGGACCTGCTGAGCAGGCTGAATTTATAAAGGAATATAATCTGCCTGGCATCGGACTAAATAAACTAATTAAAGCAAGCTATGATTTATTAGAACTAGAAACATTTTTTACTGGAGGTCCTAATGAAGTTAGGGCTTGGACAATTAAACATGGAACCTTAGCGCCTAGCGCCGCGGGAGAAATTCACACAGATTTTGAAAAAGGCTTTATCAAAGCGGAGGTTTATCATTACAATGACATAATAGAGTTTCTATCTGAATCAGAATTGCGAGATGCTGGAAAAATCCGTTTAGAAGGTCGAAATTACATTGTTAAAGATGGGGACATAATCTATTTCAAGTTTAATGTATGAACAATTTTCTGCTAAATAACTTTCGAAAAGGATAGGGAAATTGTATTAATGTATTTTTTCATGATCACCATTTATTTCTTGTCATTTTTGACACTTGTTTTGCTGGTAATTTCAGGGGCTCAAGGAATTTTTGAATTTCTTTTTTTCGGAGTAAATCACTCCGCTTTCGGTTTTGTTACAGCTATAGTCTACCTTTTTACTGAAGTTCTTGTTATGTTTTTTTTCGTTGGTACTGGTGTAAGCATTAAAGAATACATTCAGCAAAATAATGCAGATCAGAATTACCACAAACGTTCAAACGAAATTAAACGGAAGTTATATCCACCGACTCTTCTTAATGTATTACTTATAATGACAACATTTATTATTGGAGGTGGTGTTGATACTGGCGTCATCTCTGGGTGGATTCATGGATTATTATTTTATATAGCTTTCATACACTTTTTCAAAATGATCACTGTTCAGCATGATTGTTTTCGACAAAACACCGATATTATCCTTGAAATGACCGGGGCAAAGCCCAACTTAGATATCCACGATTAATTTAATTTTAAAAAAATAAGCCAAACCTAATTCGAAAATTAATTTGCCTACCTTATAGAAAATATGCGATATCTTGAAATTATATCCATTTTCTTGGCATTTGTTGTAATTATAAATCTATCAATGAAGAAAAGTTTTAGGAGAGAAACTTTACTATTAATTTTTATTAATATTATTTGCACGATTCTCCATCTTATCATTGAAGGATATAGATGGCAAATGATACCTCTCTATGTTCTACTAGGTCTCTTTGTTTTAATAAAAAATAAAGAATTTTATTTAAGCATTTCTGTAGTTTTAATCATGACCTGGTTATTAGCAATTTTATTGCCTTTTCTAATTCCTGTAATTACCCTACCAAATCCAACAGGCACCTTTAACGTAGGTTCAAAAATCTATGACTGGACAGACAGCTCTAGGGCTGAATGGTTTACTAATGAACCATTAGACTTCAGAAATATAGTAGTTCAAGTGTGGTATCCATCTGAAGTTTATAATTTTTCTGAACCTTTACCTTATCTAGATCATGTGAAACTTCGAGCCAAAGCTATTGGTGATCGAGTTGGACTTCCAAGTTTTATGCTTAGTCATCTAGCTCTTGTTGAAACGAATTCATATAATAATACTCCTCCCGCAAATGGTCGTTTTCCTCTAATAATTTTTTCTCATGGACTTGGAGGTATGCGAACACAAAATACTATCCTTATGGAAGAGCTTGCCAGTCATGGATATATAGTAGTAGCAATGGATCACCCTTTTGATGCAAATGCAACGGTTTTTCCAACATTAAAAAGTGATGGGAATTTAAAATTCGCTGATTATCGCTCATCTATTCCAGAGGGTACCACTGATTCTTTATGGCTAACAATACGTAATAACCAACTTGATACAAGAATAAGTGACATTCTTTTCATTCTTCAAAAACTTGAAAAAAAAGAAACTTTAATTGATGAAAACATTGACTTTACGCAAATAGGTGTAGTTGGTCATTCTTTTGGTGGCGCTACAGCAGTTTTATCTGCTATGATAAATGAGAGAATCAAGGCAGTTGTTGCTCTAGATGGTTGGTTCGTTCCTTTCGCATTATTAGATAATGAAACAAAATTAAACGTTCCATTTCTATATATTGGACAGGAAAGATGGGACTCATGGAATGAGGAGAGACACCTTCACTACCTTGATCTACTTATTAAACAGAGTACAACAGTTGCTTATCATATTGCAGTAAAGGGAGCAAGGCACTATGACTTTGCCGATGTACCACTTTTCTCTCCCATTGCACCAATAATAGGGTTGACTGGTTTTCCAAATGGTGAACAAATAGTGAGTATTGTTAATTCTACAACCCTCCAATTCTTTAATAAATATTTAAAAAATAATCTTAACCATAACTTTTCAATTCCTTCTTTACCAATAATTTCCGTTAGGAACAATCAACATGCTTATCCTTGATAGTGAACAGGATATGATCTATTTTTTTCACCAGTTATATAAACTATAGAGTAAAACCATATGAAAGAAAACTATCAAAAAATAGGCCTTTGGCTTGGCCCGATAATCGCACTAGGCATATCTCTTTTACCTATACCACTAGATATGAGCCAAGCAGCATGGTACACAGCTGCGGGTTCAATATGGATGGCAATTTGGTGGTGTACAGAAGCTGTCCCTGTTGCAGTAACAGCCTTAATTCCCTTGGTTGTTTTTCCTCTCTTTGGTATTGGAAATATAAAAGTTATAGCAACTCCTTATTCTAGTCCAATTATATATCTATTTTGGGGAGGTTTTGTTCTTGCGCTAGCAATAGAGAAATGGAATCTACACAAACGCATTGCTCTTATGATACTTACATCCGCAGGACACAGTGGTCGTTCGTTAATAGGTGGTTTTATGTTTGCTAGTGCGATTATCAGTATGTGGGTAATGAATACTTCTACAACATTAATGTTATTACCAATTGGTGTTTCTGTTATCAAAATTGTGAATCAAACTGGAAATGAGATCAGCAATACTCAGAAACATAATTTCCAAGTAGCACTTCTATTAGGTATAGCCTATAGTGCAACAATGGGAGGTATGGCCACATTAGTAGGTACCGCACCAAATGCCTTGCTTGCAGGATTCTTATTAGAAAATGGATATACTGAAATCCATTTTGGTACGTTCATGCTTGTAGGTCTTCCATTAACAATAATTATGGTCCCCTGTGCATGGATAGTGTTAACAAAAATCATTTTTCCTGTTAACTTCAATACTTCTGAAAAAACTCATGATAGTCTGTCAAAAATGCGGGTAGAGCTTGGATCTATGAGCAATGCAGAAAAAAGAGTCGGAATTGTTTTTTTGATGACAGCTTTAGCGTGGATTACTCGCCCAATTTTAAATTCCTTGCCACAGCTAATACAACTTACAGATGCTGGAATAGCTTTAATTGCAGCAATATCTTTATTTCTACTACCTAGCGGAGATAAGGAAAATCCATATCTTATGAATTGGGAAGTAATGCAGAAACTTCCTTGGGGATTATTACTTCTCTTTGGTGGAGGTCTTAGTCTTGCCGCCTCATTTACTCGAACTGGGCTTGCAGATTGGATTGGAAGTAGTTTAGTAGTTTTAGGAGAAGCTGGGACCATAATTCTTGTTATAGCAATAGCCACGCTTATAACTACCTTGACAGAACTTACTAGTAATGTAGCTACAACTGGTACCTTCCTTCCTGTTGTAGCAGCTCTTGCAATCGGTGTAAATATTAACCCTTTGATTTTTTCGTTAGCTGCTGCATTGGCTGCTAGCTGTGCTTTTATGCTTCCTGTTGCCACTCCCCCCAATGCCATTGTTTATGGCTCAGGATATATTAGAATCCCTGAGATGGTAAAAGGAGGGATAGCACTAAATTTTATTGGTATTATCATTGTATCTATAGTTTCATTAATTATAGCTCCAATTGTTTTTGGATAACTCATAGGCATATAGAAAAATCTTTTTTCAACCTTTGTAACTTTTTTACTTTAAAAAGTGAAAATACGTATAAAAATTTCTTGGAAAGCTGGTGATATATCCGCCATTTTGAATAATACTCCTACAACAGAAGCTCTTATTAAGAGTCTTCCTATAGAATCATATGCTAATACTTGGGGAGATGAAGTTTATTTTTCTGTCCCAGTATCTGTTCCTCTTGAAAAAGATGCAAAACAAGTTGTTGATCCAGGAGCAATTTGTTTCTGGGTAGAAGGGAACTCTTTAGCTTTACCCTTTGGTCCCACACCTATTTCGGAAGACAATGAATGTAGGCTCGCTACAGCATGTAATATTCTTGGAAAAATAGAAAAAGAGCCGAGAATTCTAAGTTCCATCCAGTCAGGTGACCAGATTAAAATAGAAAAAGAAATTGTTTAAATTGTTTTAGATAAAATTAATATCAATTAATCGCAGGCTCTTACTTTCGTCTATTGACTTTATTCCTAAAACAATAAATTTTCATTTATTTAATAATATTTCTACTTCAGTTCTAGTGGGAGCAGATGGCTGCGCACCTAATTTTGTCACTGAGAATGCTGCCGCAGCATTAGCAAATTCCACACTTTCTTCCAAAGTTTTCCCCTCTGACATAGCAACTACTAAAGAACCGTTAAACACATCGCCAGCAGCAGTTGCATCTACAGCATCTACATTTAATCCAGGAATTATTTTTGTAAGATTATTAGTTTTTAATAGAGACCCTTTCTCTCCCATTGTAACTATAACTATTTTTATGCCTTTATACAATAAGACATCAGCAGCTTTTTCCGCACTAGAGAAATCAGTTACACTAATTCCTGTAAGGACTTCAGATTCAGATTCATTAGGAGTAATGACTGTTATATTTTCTAATAAATTATCATTTAGAACTTGAGCTGGTGCCGGATTAAGGACAACTTTTATTCCCGCGGCTTTTGCTAGTGAAATTGCTTTTTCAACTGAAGACAGCGGCGTCTCTAACTGCGTTAATAGTATATCAGCAGATTCAATGGCTTCTTTTGAATCCTCAACGTCACTT
>CEQQ01023255.1_pt1 | contig 10773 bp, 5 predicted proteins | sample 531041 | NCBI WGS metagenome assembly CEQQ01 (sample SAMEA2621222, study PRJEB7988) | marine metagenome | biome: marine biome (ENVO:00000447); feature: deep chlorophyll maximum layer (ENVO:xxxxxxxx); material: "saline water (ENVO:00002010), including plankton (ENVO:xxxxxxxx)" | depth 150 m | reverse complement strand
AATTACCAGAGCTTTGTACTCAGAAAGTCGAAACAGGCGTACCGTGTGACAGTTGTGGGTTAACTCGCAGTTGTATTTCTTTTCTGCATGGTGAATTCGATCGCTCGCGTGCATTTCATATCCACGGTGTTTACTACATTGCTTGCTTACTGAGTCAGCTTGTGTTTCGCTTATTCCAGTTGCGTAAAGGAAGTTTGCGACAATGGTGGCTTGAGCTCGCATTTGACTTGCCACTATTTGCTCTCGTGTTAACTTAGCAAGCAGGGCGATGGGCTTCAGCTTAAGAGGTCGAAGCTCATTCCTCTAGCTACTGTCTTTCGCGCCCGATCGGTGTAATAATAAACCGGCAATAATTAGCTACTTTTTAGCTAGTTGTATTTTCTGGAAATCGACTTATCTTCCGGTGGGAGAATTCAATGCCACATCAAAACACACGGCGTGACTTTATAAAGACATCAGCTGCTGCCGCAGCAGCCTCAAGTGTTCCATATTTTGCATGGAACCCAAAAGCGTTTGCAAACCAAGACGCAAATGACAAACCGAATATTGGTTGTATCGGCGTAGGTAGCATGGGTTCCGGCGATGCACGTGCTCATGCGAGATTTGGAAACATTGTTGCAGTTTGCGACGTGGATGAACGTCATGCCTTACGAGCTAAGAACGACGGAAATATCGGTCGTGGACAGGCCGATGCTTATGAAGATTACCGTAAAGTACTCGATCGCGATGACATTGATGTTGTAAGTGTCGTGACTCCTGATCACTGGCATGTGAAGATCGCTATTGAAGCTCTTGAAGCTGGCAAACACGTATTCTGCCAGAAGCCGCTCACGCTGACCCTTGAAGAAAACCAGTTAATCCGCCGTGCTTGCGAGAAGCATAAGGACAAGATCTTCTTTGTTGGTACACAGCAACGAAGTGATCGCGGTCGCTGGTTACGTGCTGTCAACATGGTACAGAAAGGCCTGCTTGGTGATATCCAAAAGGTAACCGTGGGAATCAACGGCTCGCCGACAGGTGGTCCGTTCGACGTTGTTGACGTTCCCAAGGAATTGAACTGGGAAATGTGGCAGGGACAGGCGCCGTTGGAAGAATACCGACAACGACGTTGTCACTACGAATTCCGTTGGTGGTACGAATACAGTGGTGGTAAGTTCACCGACTGGGGTGCACACCACGTTGACATTGCTCAATGGGCCCTAAGTCAAAACGGCCCAGGCCAGGGCCCTACTGAAATTGATGGTCGCGGTTGCGAACATCCGGTGGAATACAAAGACGGTTATGCAACGGCGAAGGACTCGTACAATACGTCACACCGTTTCTCGGTCAAATGTAAATTCCCTGGTGATGTGGTTGTTGATGTGACCAGTCAAGGTGATAACGGAGTCACATTTGAAGGAACCGAGGGTCGTATCTTTGTAAACCGCGGAAAAATCGTCGGTAAACCAATCGAAGAAAATTGGGATGACGGTAAGTTCACTCAGGAAGACGTCGAACGACTTTACAAAGACAAGCCGCACGAAGGTCACAAAAACAACTTCTATCGTTGTATTCGTGAAGGCGGCCTACCGGTCTCAGATGCGTTTTCACACGTTCAGGCGATGGCCACTTGCCATCTGAGCGCGATCGCTGCTCGACTTGACCGCGTAATCAAATGGGATCCGGAGAAGGAAGTCATCATCGGTGACGATGAAGCCCAATCGTTCGTCGCTCGCGATCGTCGGGAAGGATACGACATCCTGAAAGTCTAGTATTGATAGGCATTGAGTCCACAAGAACGCAGGATGGCAATTGAGTCTGTCCTGCGTTCTTTTTTTTGCGCGTCATGAGTTACAACCAAACATACTACAATTCGTCACCTTGATCGCAACTGCGGGTATCATTAATGGACTGCGGTACGAAAGAAACAGGAACGATCTAATGAAGCCACTCCTTACATTGTTAATGATGATCTCATTTGGACTCATGACTCAGGCATCTCAAAAGCTAGTCGTTATCGCCGGAAAGCCATCGCATCCACCTCGCATGCATGAGTTTAACGCTGGCGTGCAGTTGCTGAATCAGTGTCTTGGAAGTGTAAAAGGTTTGGACGTACACATCGTCCTCAATGGCTGGCCCAAGGACGAGCGAGTATTCGACGGTGCTGATGCCGTGGTGTTTTACATGGACGGGGGCGGACGGCACGAAGTGGTACAGGAGAAAGGTCGGCGGCTAGAACTTGTACAAAAGTGGGTCGATAAAGGGATTGGCATCGGGTGCATGCATTACGGCGTGGAGGTGATTGCAGATCAGGCGGGCGAACATTTTCAAAAATGGATCGGCGGCTACTACGAACATATGTTCTCGTGCAACCCGATTTGGGAGCCAAAATTCGATGTGCTACCAAAGCATCCAATTACTACTGGAGTTAAGCCATTTAGCGTGAAAGACGAATGGTACTTTAATATGAGGTTTGTAGGTGAAATATCAGGAAACACAGCGAAGGATCAGGATGGTTTGCAGTTTACACCTATCTTGGTGGCGCAACCTGGTGATGCAGTCCGAAATGGGCCGTATGTTTATCCAAAAGGTCCGTATCCGCACATTCAGAAAAATAAAGGTCGACCCGAAGCGATGATGTGGGCAGTGGAAAGAGAAGATGGTGGCCGCGGCTTCGGCTTCACAGGCGGTCATTTTCATGATAACTGGGGCAATAGCGATTATCGCAAGACGATTCTCAATGCAATGGTGTGGCTGGCGAAGGGCAAGGTTCCCAAGGGTGGAGTACCTTCGGAAGTCAGCAAACAGGATTTGGACAAGAACCTGGATCCCAAGAAGTAGGCTGTTTGGCATCAGGGTTTCTAGTCGATATTACATTTATATAGTGGTAGTTTTTTCCACGTGCTAGAATATGAATATGAACAGCATGCAAAGAATCTCGCGACGTAGCGTATTACAAGCTGGTGGTGGCGCACTTGGTGGGCTCGGTTTGGCACAACTGCTTGAGGCTCAGGAAAAGTCGAACACGACATCATCTGCTGACAATCCTGCTGTCATATTCGTCTGGCTCCCAGGCGGTCCGCCGCACATGGAGATGTATGACCTGAAGCCGGATGCACCAGAAGACTACCGTGGTATTTACAAGCCGATCGGGACGAAGGTTCCCGGCATGGATATTAGCGAGATGTTTCCACTTCAGGCGAAAGTGGCAGATAAGTTCAATATCATTCGCTCGGTGCACCACAAATTCGCAGATCATGGTGGTGGACACAAACGATTTCTAACCGGGCGACTACCAGCTACGCCAACCGGTTTTGTAAACGATGCTCCATGCGTCGGCTCAATCGCTTCCAAAAAGCTTGAAGGTTATAACAACCCGAGTGGGTTATGCAATTACATCGTTCTTGGAAATGGCCGAGTAAACTCGGTTGATACCTTTTCGTTTGGTGCAGCGTATTTAGGCACAGAGACTCACCCGTTTAATGTCTCCGGTGATCCGAATGCAGATTCCTTCAAAGTCCAAAACCTATCATTGAATGCTGGACTGTTTGAGGAACGACTCAACGATCGCGTTTCACTGTTAAGTGGTTTGGATTCACTTCGTAAAGATGTTGAAACAAGTGGCTTAATGGACGCCATGGACACTTTTAACGAGCGGGCGATTTCGATGATCACGTCATCGGCTGCTCATAAGGCATTCGATCTGTCTCACGAATCAGATGATCTGCGTGACCGTTTCGGTCGTCACGAATGGGGACAGCGTGCGATACTGGCACGGCGTCTCGTAGAAGCTGGTGTGCCTTGGGTAACCGTGGTTATGGAAAACCCGTATGTGTCAGGTATCAGAATGCCGGACTGGGGCGTTTACAACTGGGACAGCCACGCAGTGAATTGCCATATTTTCCGGGATGCCGAAGTGCGGTTCCCGATTTACGACCAAGTAGTGTCGGCAATGATCGAGGACTTATACGATCGTGGCCTGGATAAACGCGTTATGCTCGTGGTCACCGGCGAGTTCGGCCGGACACCGCGAATCAATGAACGCCAAGGCACTCAAAGTAAGCGTTTGCAACCGGGCCGTGACCACTGGCCAAGTTCGATGAGCTTCATCGTAGCCGGTGGTGGAATGAGAACGGGTCAGGTGATTGGCGCAACGAATTCTCGCGGCGAAGAACCCGTGAGCCGGCCATTGTCACCTAATGATCTTTGGGCAAGCGTCTACAAGCATCTTGGCATCAATTACGATGATTCCTACCCTGATTTCAGTGGACGGCCGATGCCGATCTTACCGTTCGGCGATTCTATTGATGAACTTGACTCGGTCGCTTGATATCACCGGGACGCTTCGTCTCTAATTCATGCTAGAAAGCTAGATCTCATCCTGTCAGTAACTGAGATCTGAGGTGAATGCTCATTTACCTTCAATCATGCTCTCAATTTTAAGACATGTTTCTCATGCCATAAATAGATGTACACGCTGACTATTGATTATCCAGCAGTAATCGCGCGACGTGTTCAGCAACGAATCGATTACCTTCTTCGTTCCAGTGTGGGTCGCCTGGGTACACTAACGGGAAGCGATCAGTAGCCTGAAACTGTGGAAGTAGTGAGAAAACCTCAAATTCGGCTTCCAGTTTCTTTTCATCGAAATACTCAAACATCGCCAACTCATGTGGCTCGCCGAGTTTGTATTTATAGCCTTCCCAGTTGTTTTTGCATTCTTCTGTATTCCAATGCTGGAACCGCGGCGGCACCACAAGAACAAAGCGGGCGTCGATCTTCTTGCATTCATCTGCGATCTGTTTGATGTAACTCCAGCTATGATCAAAGAATGGACGGGTCACTTCCAGAGGATGTCGGAAGATAAAGAATCGATTGGTTTCGGTTATATTGCCAACCTTCGCTTCAAATTGATAGTAATGCGGGTTCTCACTCTTACCGAACATCAATCGGCTCATGAGTTTAAATGGTGCGACCAATGCTTCATGGTTTCTGATTGAGCTTGTCAGTCGCCAGATTGCACCAAGTTGCAATGTGTCAGGGCGCACTAGCTTGCCGTATGGCCCTCTCGCGTCTTTGAGTCTTTCAATGTCCCGGTCATACCAATAGTCATCCCCAATGTCGTTGGCATCGAGCATCAGGACGACCGTCTGTGGGTTGTATTTGAGAAGGTCTCGACGAAGCAGTGTTAATTCCAATATCGGTGAATAGCTAATCACACCAGCATTCAGGACAGCAATGTCATCGGAGCCAGCCTCTTGTCTCAACAGGTGTTCAAGGTAATCAGGGTAGCCACGTCCTTCGTGATTTCCAAATCCGAAGGTAAACGAGTCGCCGATACATACAATCCGCTGTTTTATTTCGTTGAATTCCTCCACGGAGTACTTCGTGCGAAATCCATCTTCATTGGTAATCACATCGACTCGTTTATCGTGGAAATATCCAAAGTCCATATGTTCATCGGCGGGAGATACATGGTGAAGATCCGCGTGGTAGACAATTCGGTACTTTGGCAAGGCGAGTCGTGGATTGAGGAATCGGAGGGCAAATTCAGCTACGACGATACAAAGAGTTGTCGCGAAAATCCCCAAAAGCATTTGTTTCCAATGCGATCTTATTTTGGACAAGACGATGAGTGCCAGCATGGAAAAGCACCAATAGACGACGATGGAGATTAGAGCTGTTCGTTGATTAGCGCTGCCGTCATTGGAAAGTTGATCCAGCGTGCCGGACTGTACAACACCGGCCAGTCCGGCAGCGATAACGCTAATTAGGATTGCTAGTTTGAGATACGGCCGACGGGCTTGTTCTGACATCTGCGTTGGCTGTGCTTCTGCGGGTTATTTCACTGCATATGTGATGTGCTAAATTGTGTATGGATTGTAGAGGAATTGTTGAATAAGGATCTATGCTGATGTCCGTCAAACACACCGCGCTGAGTATTGCATTTTTGGTCGTATGGTCGACTGGTCTTATTGCAGAGCCAAAAGTCGTAAAGGTATTTCCAAATGGACTGCCGGCAGATGCTGTGAAACTGCCTGAAGACCGAATCGCTAAACTAAAGGCTGCGAATACCGACGAGCGTATAGCGTACGTTGCAGAGCCGACCTTAACCTTGTATCCCGCTCCCAAAGATGTTGCGACCGGGTGTGGCGTGGTAATTTGTCCAGGCGGTGGATATAACATCCTTGCGTGGAATAAAGAAGGAATCGAACTTGCCCAGTGGTTCAATAAAATCGGCGTCTCAGCAGCCGTACTAAAGTACCGCGTACCACGCAGAACACCGGATATTCACCACGAACCTCTTCAGGATGTACAGCGTGCCATCCGGTTGTTTCGTTCGATGGCCGATGAAATGCGAGTCGACGTGAATCGTGTCGGTGTACTTGGGTTCTCAGCCGGAGGCCATCTTACGGTCATGTCGGGTACGAAGTATGACGAGTTGGCTTACCCTAAATCAGATGCGATTGATGAAATCAGCGCACGCCCGAACTTTATATGCCCAATCTATTGTGCTTATCTGGGAAATAACTACTCAGATAACAAACCGGAGCTAGGTGATCTCGTGAAAATTACGAAAGAGACACCGCCAGCATTTCTGGCAGTCACATTCGATGATGTGCACCGCGGCGTGCAATCAGCACTACTTGTTGCCGAATATAAAAAGGCCGGAGTGCCAGCGGAGGCCCATATCTATGCAAAAGGTGGTCATGGTTACGGCATTCGTCCAACGGGTAATCCGGTGGAAACATGGCATCATCGCCTTGCTGAGTGGTTGGAGTCAAGTGGCTGGCTGACGAAGTAATCAAGCCAGTGAGTTGCCCCATTACCAATTGGTACATGCAACGATTAATTCGTGATAAACTCGTAATCATACTTTTCTTTCTGTTTTCCAGAGAATGTACTTTTCACAGGATTGGCGCATCGATGTCAAGATTCCGTATCTCAAGCTTTGCACTGTTCGTCAGTTTTGCTGTTTCAACGGGCGCTTTTTCAGCAGAGAAATTGGTATTAGCTCCCAATTCAAATGTGGCGATCATCGGTAACACAACCGCGGATCGCATGCAGCATCACGGTTGGCTGGAAACGTACATTCAGGCACTGCATCCGGATCAGAAGCTGGCATTTCGCAATCTCGGATTCTCCGGCGATGAAGTCGTCTTGCGACAGCGGTCGGACAACTTTGGTAATGCAGATCAATGGCTAACCAAGGTTCAGGCCGATGTAGTATTCGCGTTCTTTGGTTACAACGAGTCGCTAAAGGGCGAAGCGGGTCTGCCGGGTTTTAAGTCAGATTTGGCAGCCAATATCGACGCGATGCGCTCGCAAAAATATAACGGTACTTCCGCACCAATCCTCGTATATTTCTCACCCATCGCACATGAGAACTTAAATAGTCCTCATCTTCCAAATGGAGAAGAAAGTAACAAATCGTTGGCTTTGTACACTCAAGCTATGGCTGAGGTTTGCCAGTCGAAGGAAGTGCGATTCGTGGATTTGTATTCAAGTAGTGCGAAACTGTACAAGATTGCACAGCAGCCATTGACGATGAATGGTATCCATTTGTTGGAACATGGTAATCAGGCGATCGCGCGTGTGATTGTAAGTGAGTTGTTTAATACAGCAGTGGAAACTGATGGTAAGTACCTAAAACAACTGCAGGAGGCGGTGCTTGAAAGGAACTACTACTGGTTCAGTCGTTACCGCGTTGTGGATGGCTATAACGTCTACGGAGGCAGGTCGAAACTCGCCTGGTTCAATCAGTCCAATGCGGATGTGATGAAGCGTGAGATGGAAATCTTTGACGTGATGACCGCCAATCGTGATGCTGCTGTATGGGCCGCTGCCAATGGGAAAGCCATTGAAGTTAACGACGACAACTTACCCAAAGAACTGGAAGTGAAACCAAACAAGCAGGGGCCACTTGAGGATGGTAAATTCCCTTATCTCGGTGGTGTTGAAGCAATTTCTAAGTTCACTGTCGCCGAGGGTATGCAGGTGAATCTCTTTGCATCCGAAGAGATGTTTCCAGAGCTCATCAATCCGGTGCAGATGGCGGTAGACACCGATGGTCGGCTATTTGCATCTGTCTGGCCATCATATCCTCACTGGAATCCTACAGAGCCACGCCTGGATCGCATCGTATGCTTGCCGGATGAAGATCGCGACGGCTTAGCTGATAAGTGTGTCGTGTTTGCGGATAAGCTAAACAGCATTACGGGATTTGAATTTTGGGGAGGTGGAATGCTGGTAGCTGCACCGCCGGAGATTTGGTTCTTAAAGGACACCGATGGCGACGATAAAGCCGATGTCAAGATTCGCATGATGCAAGGACTCTCCAGCGCTGACACGCATCATAGTGCTAATGCACTGGTCATAGGTCCGGATGGCGGCTTGTATTACTCCAGGGGTATCTTCAATAAGGTGGCAACTGAAACACCGACGAAGACATTTCGAAGTGGTGCATCGGGCGTCTATCGATTTGATCCAAGAACATTTGAGTTAGAGTTTGTGTTCCCAATTGGGCCGAATCCTCACGGAGATGTGTTCGATCAATGGGGCTTCCAGTTTGCAAATGACGGCACTAGTGGTACCGGTTCTTACGTCAACATTGGAAAGGGAATTGGAAACAAGCAGTGGTTCAAAAAGCGCGTACGACCTGTCGCGGCGACTGGAATCCTCTCAAGCAGCCACTTCCCGGATGCCAACCAAGGCAATTTCCTCATCTGTAACTGCATCGGATTCCTCGGTGTATTGCAGCATGAAGTTAGCTACAACGGGGCCGATATTACAGCGACGGAAATCGAACCGATTTTGGTATCGTCCGATCCAAATTTCCGACCTACAGATGTTGAAATCGGTGGCGATGGTGCGATTTATGTGTCTGATTGGGCAAATACGCTCATTGGCCACATGCAACACAATATGCGTGACCCAAACAGGGACAACCAACACGGTCGTATATACCGTGTGACATATAAGGGTCGTCCACTTGTGGAGCCGGTCAAGATGAAGGGCCAGCCAATCAGCGAAGTGCTAGAAGTATTCAAACGACCTGAAAACGGCTTTCGATATCGAGCGAGACTGGAACTAAGTGGACGCGAAACTGACGCTATTGTGAATCAGGTCGGTGCATGGGCAAGCAAGCTCAATGTCGATGACCCGATTGATGCTCAGGCACTATTGGAATGTTTGTGGGTATTTGAAGAACATCGAGTCCCCAATATATCATTGCTAAATCGCGTGTATTCTGTATCAGAGCCAAGGGTGCGTGCTGCTGCGATTCGTACGTTGGGTCATTGGGCAGGAGATGTCGAAGAATGGGAGGATACTCTCAACGCAGCGGCACGAGACGATTCCAATCTGGTTCGTGCCGAAGCTGTGAAGGCTGCGGTGGAATTTCAGGGATTGGTGGCTGCAGAGGCATTTTTTGAAGTCGCATCACGACCAACGGACCCGGAATTGACGACCATTCTTAACTATGGCAGAAGTAATCTAAACGTGGATGCCATTGTTGATGATGCTGTCAAAAACGGAGTTAAACTTTCATTGGCAGCTCAAATGTATGTCCTAAGAAATGCGAGCGTCGAGGATTTGCTGAAAATGGACAAGACAGAGGCCGTCTACAAAGCCGTTCTCTCGCGTGAAAATGCGAACGTAAAGCAGCTTCAACAATCCATCATAGGTTTGGCGAAGATTCAGAATAATCAGCCGATCGACTTGCTGCTGGATCTGATTGTGACACGTGACAACGAGGACGGTGCCGGTTTAGATGGTCTTGGACGTTTGTTGGCAACGCAACCAGCTGAGCAGCTACTAGCTGCCCAGGGTGCTCTTGAGGAACTGGCGATAGATGGGAAATCAGCAGAAACGCGCCAAGGTGCGTATGCAGCCTGGATTGCCGCTGATGGTACAGGCGACGAAGCATTTTTATCTGCGACAGTAAATAAGGATCGTCTGCAAGATTTCCTTGAAGCTGTAGCCATCGTCGATTCCGATATTCGACCTGCCCTTTATGGCAAAGTCAGCCCGCTGATCAGTGAGTTACCAGCCGGCTTGAGTGTGGAAGAGGAAGGCAGTGATTTGCGGGCAAATGGAATCCACGTGGATTACTATTACCCAGCGAAAGGCAATGTTGCTATTGAGACACTTAATACCATGACGCCGTCTGATAGTGGAATTGTTCCGCAGATTGTCATGAACGTGCCACAGCGCAAGGAAGCTGATAAATTTGCACTGAAATTTACAGGAATGATAAATGTTCCCAAGTCGGGGCGTTATACCTTCTTTATCATTTCAGATGATGGTTCGCGGGTTTATATAAATGATAAGCAGTTAATCGATAACGACGGCCTTCACGGACCGGTTGAAAAGTCTGCAGCAATCGATTTGTCTGCAGGTAATCATAAGCTGGTTGTGACTTACTTCGATAACGGCGGCGGAGATGGATTGGCTGTGACATGGCAGGGGCCTGGCTTCAACCGTCAGCCAATCGCTGCCGAGCGACTTGTCATTGGTGGTGGCGAGACAATTCATGATGTTGCAATCCGCGCATTGGGTTCTATTCCCGGCAACGAAGTCGAGAAGATTACAGATCTTTCCGCTTTAATTCGATCGGGGCGATCACGATCTGCCGCCGTCGAAACTCTCGGGCTGATCGATGTGAAACACTGGCCGGAGGCTGAGATTAAGCCTCTGATCGATAATCTCGTCGGTTATCTAAGCGAAATGCCAGCTCAGGTTCGAGCGGGTGCCATCGCAGAAAGTGCGATCAATCTCACGAAGAATCTGACC
>CEQQ01144806.1_pt1 | contig 10775 bp, 14 predicted proteins | sample 531041 | NCBI WGS metagenome assembly CEQQ01 (sample SAMEA2621222, study PRJEB7988) | marine metagenome | biome: marine biome (ENVO:00000447); feature: deep chlorophyll maximum layer (ENVO:xxxxxxxx); material: "saline water (ENVO:00002010), including plankton (ENVO:xxxxxxxx)" | depth 150 m | reverse complement strand
GATCTCTTGCTCTATCAGGATCATCGTGTATTCCATGAGTATTATTTGGTGGATCAATCATTCTGCTAATAGTATCGGCATGTGTATCTACCACTATTGAATCAAAATGTAATTTTCTTGCTTTATCTTTTAATTCCTGTTCTTTTTTGTTTGTCATGACTGCCCCCTAAAAAAATATTTATACTTAATTATAACCATTAAGTCAAAATTTATTTTTTATCTCTGCCATAAAATTCATGTCTAGAAACATCTTCAAAATAATTTATTTTTTGCGGCAGGTCCTGCGTACGATTTTTTAACTTTCTATTTTTAATAACTTCTTTAATTATATTAAAAAAGTAAAATATTTTTTTCATGATATTATTATAACTTTATTTTACTTTACGCCCATGTTATAATCATCAAAAATCAGAGGTGATGATTATGAGTTCAAAAATGGTTAACGGTATTTTATTTATAGTTGGTGCAATAGCTCCAATCGTAGTTTACCTGGGGTTAGGACCAGACGGCGGTGACATAATTGATCGGGCAACAGCTGAAAAAATAGTTTTTTGGATTATGCTTAGCCTTCCAATAGCCTATATGATGACTGCTGATACAATGAGTGGCGGGTCAGGGCACGGATATGCTAAAGCCGGCTTATTAATCTTAATAATTTCATACACTGCTGGATCAATTAGTGATGCGATCGCTGCAAATTCACAAATGGGAGATTTGGGAGCAGGTATGGTATCAACATTCTGGCCGGCAATGATGATGGGATTTGGAATTACAGGAATGGGTTACTATGTTCAAAAAACATTTCCAACCTGGCTATCAGGATTAATGATGCTGTTGGGAGTTTATGGATTTGTTTTCTTGGGAATAATAGGAGTTGAAGAAGATTCAATATTAGAATTACCCCTTTGGCTAGGATTCACAATAACTAATGTAGCCTTGGGTATACTTACAATTCGAAAAAAGAATTATAAATAATAACATATGTTCAAAAATTTTAGAGATAAAGCTAGGGATAATCTATGTCAAAATTTGATTGATTTAGGAATAGATTGCGATATGTCTGAAAGAGGAATTCGAGCTGACAAACTTCAAAATCCTTGGCATCGCAAAAGTCTAGGGGTTATAAAAATCAATTCTAAATCCCCTGTTGAATTCATTAACATAATAAAACAAGACAGAAGTAAGGATCGTCCAGCTAGATGGTGGTATTATTTCGCTGTCCCTGATCAATCAGTGAAATCAAAACCAAATCAAATAGAAGTAAGATCAATCAGGAAAAAAACTTTCCCAATCTTTGGTAAAGTCCAATCTATAGAATGGAAGCATAATAATTATAGCGAAAATTTAGCTAACGAATTCACACAAAACACTAACATAAATTCTTTAGCTATGGATATTGGGAATGTGAAAATAGAATCTATCAATAAGGATTTTTCTGGATATACATTCACTGGTTATACAATTGAAATTGAAAGAAAGACTTGGAAAGACTGGGGAAACAACAGAAAAATATCACTTGATAATAATCAGTGGGAAACAATAAATAAAATTGCAGATCTTTGTAAAAATTCATAACATTTAATAATTTATTAACAATTAATTATTAAAATAAGAATTATTTAGTATGAGGCAATAATATGAGTTCTTTCCAAAAACAATTATTAACGATTAATAATGTACAAAAAGAACTATCCTGTTCAAAAAAATATGTACATGAACTATTAACAAACAAATTACTGAAAAGTAAACGTATTGGCAATCATACACGAATAATAGAATCCTCATTAGAAAAATATATTTCTAAATATGCTTTATCTTCATGAAACTCGGACTTAAGTCTGAGTTTTGCGGGGGTTTATGTATAGACCAATGGTGTGTGGTTATCCGTTGATAAACCCCCGCTAATTAATATCATTTAAGACTATTAATTTTAATTTTCCTTCATGTAAAATGAAGTATGGATTTTTTGATTGTCATCTCAAGTTTTATAGTTGTGTGGTCATTTATAGAAATTGGATTTCTAATTTCCTTTAAGTTAGCCACCAGTAATAATATGTTAATTTCACATAATTTATTCATGTGGAACTTAAGAATAATTGCATTAGTGCTATTTTCAAGTTCTGTTTTTATGATAAATCATTTTAATTTTAACATCAAAGAATTCTTAATAATGTGTTTCTTATAAATTTGTAAATTGTTTTCCTTTTTCAACAAGATAGATATACCTTTTTATACAGTACTGATTGGTGGGTGTGCTCTTGTAATGATTACCCTAGGTATGAATCACGGGTTGGGATTATATCTTGTTCCAATAACTAAACACTTAAATATTGGCAGAGAATTATTTGGTTTGTCCATAGCTCTACAAGTTTTATTTGCTGGAATTGGCGCACCTATTTTTGGTGGCCTTGCTGATAAATATGGTCCTGGGAAAACAACATTATTTGGGACTGTTATTCTAATCATCAGTAGATACTGGATGGCAAATATTAATAATACTTTTGATTTGTTTGGCTCTTTGTTTTTATTAGGTTTTGGAGGTGGTGGTTTTTTGGGAATTGCGCTTGGAGCAGTAGCAAGATCGTCTAAAAATCATAATAGATCTCTGTACGTAGGAATCATAATGTCTGCTGGTTCTTTTGGTCAATTTATCATAGTACCAATCATAAACATACTTATACAAAAATTTGGATGGGTAGATTCTCTATATTACATGATATACCTATCCTTAGTGCTAATCTTATTTTGTTATTTTTTAAGTTTCTCAAAAAATAATCAACAAACTAATATTGACTCAAAACAAACAATTACCGAAGCACTAAAAGAAGCATTATCAAATAAAAATTTTAACCTTTTAGCACTTGGTTTTTTCGTCTGTGGATTTCATATTGTTTTTGTTTCAACACATTTACCCGCATTTTTAGAAGATCAATTTTTACCCGCTTGGGTTGCAGGGTGGGCTTTGGCTCTAATAGGTTTGTTCAATATTATAGGAACTTTAATGTATGGATATTTAGGAGATAATTTCTCTAAAAAAAATTTGCTTACAGGATTGTACTCCTTAAGATCAATTTTATTTCTTTTATTTTTTCTATCTCCAAAAACTGAATTTACTGTACTCGTTTTCTCTAGTATGCTTGGAATATTATGGTTATCCACTGTCCCGCTTACTAGCGGACTAATAACCGATATATTTGGTCCAAGATATACATCAATGCTTTTTGGTGTTTCTCTTTTGTCACATAATATCGGATCGTTTTTTGGATCATGGATCGGAGGTCGGATATTTGATATCTATGGATCCTATGATTTGATGTGGGTTCTATGTGTATTTATGGGGTTTGTGTCAGCAGGGTTACATTTTCCTATAAATGGATCTGCTTTAAATAAAAAATCAAAATTAATATCAGCTAACTGATTATACAACTCTGAATTTTTCTAAATTTTTCTCCTTAATTTCCAATCCTAACCCAGGAACGTCAGGAGGCGAAACCATGCCATTCTTTAAACTCAAATCATATTCGTATATTTGTCCCCAAAGAGGATCAGTAGTACTTACATAATATTCAAGAATTAATCCATTTGGTATTGCACATAGTAACTGAACATGAACATTTTGATTACCGTGTGGTGCGATAGTAAGATGATTAATATCTGCTAATGCAGCTATTTTCATAAATTCTGTACTTCCTCCTAACACAAGAGCGTCAGGTTGAATTATAGTTGCGCCATTTTTTTCTATTAATTGGTTGAATCCATATTTGGTATATTCATTTTCACCCGTTGCAATTGGCACAGCACTTTTTGATGATAGTATTTGATAACCATTGTAATCATCTGGCAACAATGGTTCTTCAAACCAAAATATATCATATTTCTCCATCTTGTCTGCGATTTTTATGGCGTCGTTCAAACTGTACGCACAATTAGCATCTACCATTATATCTACATTACTCCCAACTGTATTTCTAACAGTTTGAATTCTTTTTATATCCTCATCAACAGACACTCCACCTATTTTCATTTTTACAGCTGTAGCTCCAAGTTTTAAATTATCTTCCATTTCTTCAGCAAGTTCTTTTTCTCCTTTGCCGTCTTCATAATACCCTCCAGCAATATAAGCTCTTACTTTATTTGTGTAACCTCCAAGTAATTTATATGCTGGCATTTGCGCTAATTTAGATTTGAAATCTAAAAGAGCAAGATCAATTCCAGATATAACTCTGGTTGTAATTCCTCTTCTTCCAACTATTTTTGGTTCCCAAAGTAATTTCCATATCATTTCATTATCCAACGGATTTAAGCCAATCAACTTGGGTTTGAAATATTCAACAATTTCTTTAACTATTTTTTCACCATCTTTAATTCCAGCACTCAATCCAATTCCTTTTATACCTTCATCAGTGTGTACCTCTATTATATTCAAAGATACACTAGTGTACGTATGTAAACCATTCGTAATAGGCTGTGGCAAATCCCATTTATAAATTTTAGTTTTAACATCAATGATTTTCAAAATATTATTCTCCCAACATTTCTGTTATTAATTTTGAATATTTTTGAATCACATCTTTGTACAATATTTCACCTTTTTCTTTTGATGCATCTTGTTCAGTGTCTAATGCATTATTTTTTATTGAATTCACATCAACCAAATCAGGAAACAAATGTAAAGCAACAGAAGATTCATATTCGCCTGCATGACCAGGAGATGCTTTATCTTTAACAATGCTTCTTAAAAATTTCAAATCATGCATTTCCCAATAGCTAGTAAATCTTATGTCAATTTCTGTGTCTTTATTTAATAATTCTTCATAATCATAATGCGTTTGCACATTTGAAAAATCTGCATGTTCATGTATCCCTTTCATTTGAAGATTGATATTCCTCATAGCAGTTGCCATTGGTTCAACATTTCCGCCATGACCATTAATAAATAATATTTTTTTTACTCCACCTCTAACTAAACTCTCAGCTATATCAGTTAAAACTCCAATAAAAGTATTTACTCTCAAAGTTATTGTTCCTGCAAAAGCCATATGATGCTCTGCAATCCCCGCATTTAGCGGCCTATAAAATAATACTTGCTCCGAAAATTCATTTGCCAAATCTTCAGCTATGTAACTAGCAGTGTTAATATCCATTCCTATAAATAAATGATTCAAATGCTGTTCCACTGACCCTGTTGGAATAACTGCCATTGGTTTATTGTTGCTTATAAATTTACTTGCTTGATTTCTATTAAAAAATTCTAAATTGTTCATTATATAAGTTCCTGTATTACTAATTTGATTATAACACCATTAACATTAAGTCCATTTCTTTCTTGTTAGCAAGAGAATACCATTTTTTTATTCCAATTTCTTTAAATCCTAACTTCTTCAATACATTTCCTGATCGAATATTATCAATAAAATAACCTGATTTAATTTTAGGAGAATCAAGATTGTCTAAAGCGTAATTTAACAAAGATTCGCTAGCTTCTGTTGCATAACCTTTGCTCCAAAATTCTTTTCCAAGAAAATAGCCTAAATCATAATAATTATCCTCTTTGTCATAAGTTAATCCTACTCTACCAATTATTTGATCATTAATAAAAATATTCAAATCTAATTCATATGAATTACTTATTAATAAATAATCTTCCAAATCATTGTAAGTGTATGGATAAGGGACATTTGTTAACCATCTTGCTACATCCCAATCATTAAGTAAGGATACAAGTGAATTTTTCTCTGTTTCAGTTATTGCTTTTCTCAATACTAGTCTATTTGTAGTAATTTCAATCATTCAATAACTACTTTATCAGTGTGTGCCTTCTTGCATTAATAATGGATCCATTCCTTGCATACCTCTCAAAAGATTCATTTCTCCTCTATGTCCATTAAAATGACCTAGCATATGTAAGGATATTGATTCGTCTATAGATTCAGTCCCCGTGCTAGATTGAACTTGTCTTTCAAGATCTTTATCTGTCAATGATTGTAGTAAGTTATCCGTAGCTGCCCAAACTGTATCTTGATAATCTTTAAATGCATCCATGTCAGTAATAGTAACTTTTTGAGCATCTTCATCTGACTGTCCAGTACCAAATCCGTCAAAAGGTAATCCTGTTTTCTTTGCCCAATCTTCACTCCATATTGGATCAGTTTCCTTTATTCTAAAATGTACAATCAAATCTTCTATCCGTGTTGTATGCCATAAGCACCAAGCTATAGAATGACTTCCAGATTCAGGTACAAAATGAATTTGTTCATCGGTACCATTACAAGCATCTCTAAGCGCTCTGTGAACAAAGTCTAAACTCCATTTTATATGTTTTATTCTACTCATATTTTTTCCTTTAAAATTAATTATTATGATTATAAAATAGAAACTATGAATAAACCAAATTGTATTGTAAATATTTGCTTTGAAAAACAAATGCATTCATCTGATAAATTTTGCCAAAAGCATTATGGCTTAGATTTAAAAGGTCATATAGGAATATGCACTACAAGAGGTTGTCATCATATCATCGACAGGAATCTGTACAGAACATGCTCTGATTGTATTAATTAATTCTTTACATTATTAAATTTCGATTAAATTAGGTAGATTAATAAATTTGGTTAACATATATTAACTTTGGATTATTTATGTGCTAAATATCATTATGAATACAGAAATATTAAATTTAATAAAAAACAGAAGAAACACAAAAAGATTTACTGACAAAAATATAAGTAAAGCTGATATTGAAACGATATTAGAGTCAGGGACATGGGCTCCAAATCACAGAAATACTGAGCCATGGAGATTTGTAATAGTTTCTAAATTTTCAAAAATTAAAGAAAAAATATCAACCCAATTAGTAAGTTTACAGGAGTCAAAAAGTAGCACCTCTTTATCGCAAGAGCAAAAAACTACATTAATTAATACTGTAAATTCTGCCCCATGCTACATATATGTATTTAGTACTCCTGGTGAAACACCTGAAATTACCGAAGAAAATTATGGAGCAGTTTGTTGTGCTATACAAAATATGCAACTAACTGCAACTTCTATGGGGCTCGGAATAGGTTGGTCAACAGGGAAAATGGCTAAAATTAAGAACTTGCATTCTATTTTAAATATAGACCAAACATTTAAAATTGTTGGAGTTCTGACACTAGGATACCCTAAAGAAAACTCAGAAAAAACACGTGAAGACTTTAATAAAATTACAAAATGGTTATAATCACATTTATTAAATAAAAAAATGTGATTAAATTGGCTGATGAAAAATTCATGCAAATTGCAATTAATGAAGCAAGCGAGGGCTTCAAAGTTGGAGAACAACCATTTGGATCAGTTCTAGAAAAAAATGGTCAAATTATTAGCGTTGGAAGAAATCTGATTAATTCAACATTTGATATTACAGCACATGCAGAAATACAAGCAATAAAATCAGCTAGTATATCTGAAAAAACACTGGATTTTTCAGGAGCAACAATATATGCAACATGGGAACCATGCCCTATGTGTTTAGGAGCTATTATATCTGCCAAAATAAGCAAATTAGTAATTGCTGGTAGAGCAGAACAACATAATAAAAAATATGGAAATTATTCCGTTGAAGAATTCGTAAAATTATCAGAATATAATAATAAACTTAAAGTTATTACGGGAATGCTTGAAAAAGAAAGCAGGTCAATTGTAGAACAATGGACCAATAAAAATAAATAACTATATTTCTACAATTGTATTTGGTGAATCAGCTTTTTCAAAAAGATCTATGGCTTTTAAAATAGTGGCAGTTTGCCCGTTTATATCATTGGGAAGCCCGACTGTTCTGCCCACATAATTATTAGTAATTAATACCCTTGGAATATTCATTTGAGTAGCTAAATGTTGAAAAGATTTAGATAACAAAGTAACAGTAGGAATACCTTTGTTTTCAAAAATTCTAGCAACATGTCCAACGGACATGTGACATACGGGTCAGGCAGGAACCAATAAAACTCCATCAACTTTTTGAGATATCATTATATCTACCCATTGTGGTGCAGCTTTTTTGATTAAATTAGATTGGCTACAAGCTCCTACAAAAGAATAAAAATTATCTGTAACCGATTTAATTAAATTATTATTTTTCAATTTTGTTAATATCTCATATGGAAACACGACGTTTGGATCAGTTAATGCAGCACTAATATCATAACCTGGTTGCCTGATAACCAAGTTTTTTCTTAAGGTATTATTAGGTATTGAAGACAATATCACAGGACTTCTGAATATTTTCCCTATATTTTTGATTGCTTCTTGTTGAGTCATCCCTGGAGGGTCCATCGGATCGTCATCTTTGCAAAATAATCCTCCTGTCGAAATCATAGACAATTTACTTTCTGATAATTTTTTAGAAAACTTTGTCCATGGAAAATCTTCGTAAACATATCGATCAGGTTGTTCTAAAGGTTTGTAACCTTTTATTTGAGCTTGGAATACAAATTCTTTCAAGGAGTCAAAATTATTAGCGTCTAAGTTTGATGCTAAAATATTAAGAAGATTTTCTAAAAATTGAGCAAATTCTTTTTCTGAATATTTGTCTCCTCCTAAAAATTTAAAAAAAAGATTGTTTCTTTCACCATAAAATAATGATTTTTTAAATTCTAATAAAGTCTCTTCACTTTTTTTGTTGTCTTTCATGATTAATTTAGTACTTTTTAAATTTTATTTTACTGGTTTGAATCCTAAAACACGTGTTGAAAATTTGAATTCCCCAATCCACAAATGTGTTCCATCCCATCCAATAGTATTTGCCATTTTTATCGAATTGCTTGCTTTTGTTCCATCACCGGACCCTAAAATAGTCCTAGGGGATTTACCATCTAATGCATCTTGAATACTTTCCCATCCTAAAACTTGATGTTTTCCTTGTTGAGTTATAAAAAATCCAATTTCAGTAAATACAGCACTTTGAGGAAATGAATCATGCCTCGGTATATTTTTCAAATTACCTGACTCTAAATCTGCAAATTTAATTGCTTTAACACTAAATCGATCTGCAGGGTATCCTGCTATTACTAGCCATTCTTTATTTGCATCTAATCTTCCAGGTCCTTTAGGAATATCTAAAACATAAAGAGGCTCATCATCTTTTGTAGGAATTCCTTTCCAAATCCAAACTTTTCCAATTTCACTTGAAAGAGCAAAATATTCACCGTTGTATGCTACTCCTCTAAGATCTTTTAATTCAGCTGATCCAATTTTATTTGAAATAACAATTTCAGGAAGTGCTCCAGTCCCATCAAAATTCTCCCATCCATAAATTCCCTTCTGTCCTGCCAAAAATACAGTGTCTCCGTAAATAGAAATATCCCATGGAGCATTAGAAAATCTTCTATAAAACAAATCTGGCTTCACACCCGATTCGCCAGGTATTTTATTCCATACTGATAACGAGCTATCAAAATCTGAAGCAATAAATAATTTCTTACCATTTGAGGCAGGAACTCCATTTTGAATAATCCAGTTTTCATAATAAGGATTTACTTCTGGGCTACTTGAACCTAATGACCAATCAGGTTTAACTCCAGGTCCAGAAGGGAGTTCATCGTAAACTGAAACTCGCCCTCCATTGTATTCAACCACAAAAAGTTTACCATCTACATAAGTTACATCATTTCCATCTCCACCTCTCCAACGATGTCCCTCTCCTGGTAAAACTTTAATATTATTTTTACCTTCTTCATTTGTTTTTGGTAATTTATCCCACCATTGCAATGCTTCTCCGTGGCCAGATATAGCAATTAATTTATCATTAACTATGGTCCCGCCAACCCAAGATTCTAAACACGCATTAGGTGGTTGATTATTTTTTGTTGGCCAGTTTGACCATATATGGCTACTTGAACCATTACTGCAATCAGTTTTTCCATTTTCGTCACCAATTAAAATATAATTTCCATCAGAAACTATCCCTCTTGGAGTTCCAACACTTGCGTGTTTCAAGCTTAAATCAGGCCTAACTGAACCTGAAGCAGGAAATGAATTCCATATCAAAATTTTACTACCGTTATCTCCACCACTAGTTACCGATATTATAAGTTTTGTACCATCTGTCCATACACCCCAAGGCCAAGCTCCCTGTGTGCTTATCAATCTGTCTATATTGATTTCAAAATCTGCTGATTGACCAGATGTTGTAGGGATATTTTTCCATACTAAAATACGATTGTTATTAGAATCCGCAACTAACATTTTTCCATCCTTAGACAAACTAACTTGTCCAGGAAAATCTAATTCAGACAAACTTTTTCCTTCCATATGGCTATCAAAATTAGATTGCCCAATAACTAAATCTGGAGCAGTATTACTTGTAGGAATAGAATTCCAAATTAATATTCTATTATTATTTCTATCGGTTAAAGCTAAGATTTCACCATCAGAATCTATAGATACCGGGTGGTTAAAAAGACTAGCTCCTCCAGATTTATTAAATCCATAACCAGATATCCAAGTAGATGCATCTTGGTAATTATTAAACAAAGATTTATTTGTAGGAATTGCTTCTGAATAATCTGATGACTGTTTAGTTACCTTCATTTCTTGAAGAGGATCGTCTTTTGGAGGGCTTCCTATCTGGCCTTTAGATTGATGACCTTTCGGAGGTGTCCCTGCTTGTCCTGATGGGGGCATTCCCTGATGACCTTTTGGAGGCGTACTCTGATGCCCTTTTGGAGCTTGCCCCATCGGAGGTTGTCCCATCGGAGGTTGTCCCATTGGGGGTTGTCCCATTGGGGGTTGTCCCATTG
>CEQQ01026969.1_pt1 | contig 10817 bp, 5 predicted proteins | sample 531041 | NCBI WGS metagenome assembly CEQQ01 (sample SAMEA2621222, study PRJEB7988) | marine metagenome | biome: marine biome (ENVO:00000447); feature: deep chlorophyll maximum layer (ENVO:xxxxxxxx); material: "saline water (ENVO:00002010), including plankton (ENVO:xxxxxxxx)" | depth 150 m | reverse complement strand
ATGTCATCAAAAACGGCCTATTTCACTGCAAAAACAACGATTGTTGGCATCCTTGCCCTAACATTGGTAACAATTCCCCTACTTGGGGATGGAGAAGAATACGGACAAACAGGTATTCACACAACATCAACTTGCTCCGAAACGGGCGCTGATTCAGATAATTCTGAGGCCGCCATCAGTACAGAAAAATGGACAAAATCGCGACTATCCGGCAGCCCTGAACCGGCAGCTCCTTATGAAGTCATCCGTGTCTATGAAAATCTAAATTTTATAAACCCCGTAATTATTACTGGGGGGCCAGATAACAGGCTCTATGTTGCTACCCAAAAAGGAAAAATCTACAGTTTCAAAGAGTCCTGCTCAGCTTGCGATGCCCCGGATTTAATCTTTGACGTAAAAGAACTTATCGACGCTGAAAATGCGATCTACGGGCTCGCTTTCGACCCTTCATTTGAAGACAACCGCCTGGTTTATATCTGTTACGTCGCCAAGGGAAATGCTGATAACGGCACGCATGTCTCACGATTCAGGCTTTCCGAAGGTGATGTGCCGCGAATCGACCCACAAACCGAAGAAATTCTCATTCAATGGCGCTCAGGCGGCCACAATGGTGGCTGCATGAAATTTGGCAATGACGGTTACCTATACATAACCACCGGCGATGCCTCACCCCCATCACCACCAGACCAACACAACACAGGGCAGGGCGTTGATGACCTACTTTCCTGTGTACTGCGTATCGATGTATCGCAAAAACCGACAGCCGACCAGCTAGCATACGCTATCCCCGAAGACAATCCATTCGTCGACACACCAGACGCCCGCGGCGAAATCTGGGCGTTTGGATTCCGTAACCCGTGGAAGATCAGCTTTGATCGCGACACCGGTAAACTCTGGCTTGGTGATGTCGGATGGGAACTCTGGGAGATGATTTACGACGTCCAGCGAGGTGGTAACTACGGCTGGAGTGTAACAGAAGGGCCACAAGCCGTTCAATCCTCTGCAACCCCTGGGCCCACACCAATCCTGCCTCCTGCCGTTTCTCACCATCACAGCGAATCCAGATCCATAACAGGTGGCTATGTCTACCGAGGCAGCCAATTGGACGGCTTGGTGGGCCAGTATATCTACGGTGACTACGTCACCGGAAAACTTTGGGCGTTGCCGACCGCATCCAAGACACCGGACGTAAGAGCAACGGAAATAGCACAAAGCTCTCTAAGGGTAATTTGCTTCGGGGAGACCACAGACAAGGAACTGCTGGTTATGGATTATGCCGGCGGCATCTACCAACTTCAACCGAATGAAAACGCCGGTGCTACCACCGACTTCCCAACCAAACTCTCTCAAACCGGTCTTTTCAATCCGGACGACCTGACACAACCGGCACCTGGAGTGCGAAGCTACCAAGTCGCTCAATCACAGTGGATGGATGGACTATCAAGCAGTCGCTTTGTCGGCATCCCTGACGGAGGATCATGGACCGTTAATCCAAAGAACGGAGCACTCACTCCGGCTGACGGCACAGTCCTTGCCAAAACTGTATACAACGTCAAACCAAATCAGCCTATTGAAACACAAGTACTCTTGTATCAAGGCAGTGAATGGCACGCTTATAGCTATCTCTGGAACGAAAAAGGGACGGATGCTCAGCTCGTGGGCAGTGATGGCACCTTGGTTGCCGTTGAGAATGGCTCAGCTACCCTTAATTGGCGAATCAACAGCCGCAGCGAGTGCCTTGCTTGCCATAACACTCGCACAAATCAGGTCATCGGGTTCCGCTCCGAACAACTCAATGCCGGTGAAGACAATCAACTTCACTCACTGATTCGCAGTGGTCACATCCGTATCGCGGGCGATAACCTCAATGAGGCCGAGGCATTTAATCCGGAGAATCTGCAACCAAGCCTTCCGGCAATGGCTGCCAGCACTGCGACAATCGAGACACCGGAACAACTCGAGCTACAAATCCGCAGCTACCTTGCATCGAACTGCAGCAATTGTCATCAAGTCGGTGGTGGCGGTACGGCAACCATCGATTTGCGTTTTCAGCTCGAACCAAACGCGATGAAGATGCTCCAGACTCGACCAACCCAGGGAAGCTTCTCTATTCCTGATGCTCGGATTATTTCCCCTGGTGATCCACTTGGAAGCGTTATGCTCTATCGACTGCTCACCGTTGGGAGAGGACACATGCCACATCTTGGTGCCAAAACGCCTGACACATCTTTCGTGCATTCGCTGAGCAGATGGATTGAGTCGCTTGAATCGCTAGATGATTCCGAGGCTACACCACAAGTCCAGGCGTCGGTGTTAGAACAACGTGAAGACCTCCAAATGAGCCTCAAGGCTGAATCATTGAATGGAGATAATGGCATCGCGATTGTTGAACAATCGCTAGAAAGCACCCCTGCATCTATTGGCATTGCTCTGGCAGCATCATCAGATGCAAACACCAAACTGCACAAGTATATTGCAGAGAAAGTAACTGACCAGGCCGATGCGCACATCACAGGACTCTTTGAATTGCATTTACCGCCTGGAGCGATCCCAGAACGATTAGGCGATCGAATCAACCCACAGACAATTCTGGCAATTAAGGGGGATGTCGCGCGCGGTCGTGACCTCTTCGCCGTTGCCGAAGGTGTTCAGTGTCGAAATTGTCACAAGATCGGCGACGCAGGTAAAGCACTTGGACCGGACCTAGCGGCACTAAAGTCGAAACAGTCCAAAGCTGAAATCCTTGACAGCATCCTTTATCCATCACGTCGGATTGATGCCAAGTACGCATACTATGTCATTGAGACTACGGAAGGTCGTGTTCTTAGCGGGATGGTCAAGGATCAAACTGATGAGCATGTGACAATTGTTGACCCTAAGGGTGAAGTGCAGAAACTTGCTAAGGAGAGCGTCGATCGCATGGAAAGACAAAACCAGTCGTTGATGCCGGAATTGCTGGTTAAAAATTTAACCGCACAACAACTTGCTGATCTACTTGAATTCCTCACCAACTAAATGCAGTGCTGTTACGTATTGAAGTCAGTGACTAAGGTGGAATCATTGGAAGCATGTCCAAGACCGATAGCCACGTCAGACCCAAATCAAATCAGTTACCACGAGAAACGAACGAGACAGAATCATGACAATTAACCGAATCGCCACATTCTTTTGTGTATTAACTCTAGTGTTCACCGGTTGTGGTGAGTCCAGCAGCGACAACACCGCCACGGATGACGGCGGCGGTCATGGCCATTCTCACGGACACGATCACAGCCACGGGCATGGACACAGTCATGCCAGTGAAGGTCCACATGGCGGTCATATTCTCGAGATTGGTGAAGAACAGTATCACCTGGAATGGTCGCACTCGGACTCGGGAAAACTCAGTTTCTACCTGCTTGATTCTGAAATGAAGAACGATGTAACAACAAATGCTGATGCAATTTCAATCAACGTCGCAGTCTCCGGCAAAGCGTCTGAAACGCACGAGATACCTGGAGTGAAACTGGAAGATGGCACGTATAGCCAATTTGAGAAGACCGATCCTGTGCTCGCTACTCAATTGCAAAATGTCGGACCAGCTGTGATCGCAACAGCAAACGTCAGTATTAATGGCGAGGATTTCGAGGTCATCTTTGAAGAACACGACCACTCCGGTCACAGTCACTAAACGCTGACTGAGACAACCTAATTCCATTCGATCGGCAGGTAGGCAACAAAACCATGCGTGTTTTGGCAATCGAGCCCTACTTTGGTGGCAGTCATCGCGCGTTTCTAAAAGGATGGGAGACGCATAGTGCCCACGACTTCACTATCGTCGACTTACCTGCATTTCACTGGAAATGGAGGATGCGTCACAGCGCGATCACATTAGCTGACGAGGTCAACCGTTTGGCATCGCAAGGCGAACGATGGGATGTCATTTTCTGCAGCGATATGCTCAATCTTGCAGAATGGAAAGGCCTAGTGGATTCACAGGTCGCTAGTCTTCCAAAAGTACTTTATTTTCACGAAAACCAACTCACGTACCCCAGCCAGCAACCAAGAGAATGGGACTATCATTTTGCCTTTAGCAATTTCACATCTGCAATCGCTGCGGACGAGATTTGGTACAACAGCCGCTTCAATGAAACTGAGTTCCTGAGAGAGCTTGACGCATTCTTACACCGCATGCCGGACTTTCAGCCATCACACCACATACCGCTACTGCAAGAGAAATCTTCAATTCAGCCACCGGGAGTAGATTCGGTGTTTGCGAATAAGCTTGAGGAAGAAGCGACAGATCTAAACACATCAGGTAGTCCGCTTGTTGTCACTTGGGCAGCTCGCTGGGAACACGACAAAGATCCAGAAACATTTTTCAAGGCCATCCGCCTTGCGATCACCAACGGAGTAAACCTGCGGCTTAGAGTGCTGGGGGAATCATTTAAGAACCAGCCGCCCGTCTTTGGACTGGCCAAACAAGAGTTCGCGACTTATATCGATGAATTTGGCTACGCCGAATCGCAATCGCAATTCGTTGAATTAATGCAATCAACTGACGTATTTGTATCAACAGCCATCCATGAGTTCTTTGGCATTTCAGCTGTCGAGGCTGCACTCGCTGGAGCGTACCCCCTTTTGCCACAACGGCTCGCATATCCGGAAGTATTTGATCTGGAAGAAAATCCTGACCGGCAGAAATTCTTTTACGGTGGTACTGCCGAATCTTTGGCTTTGGCACTCGGACGATGCCACGACTTAAAAAAGGCTGGAACGTTATCGACCGGCAATCTAAAAGTACAGCTTCAGAGGTACACTTGGCCAAATCGTGCTCCTATCATGGATGAAGCCATTGCTAAACTGGCGCACAAGTAGATTCCAATCTAATAACTTCAGGTGATCACATGACAGTGTTTTTACGTGTCGCGGTATTGTTCATATTGACTGCATTTGCAAGCACGGCAAAGGCGGACAGTAATCCAAACGTGATTATCATTTTCACTGACGATCAAGGCTACTCCGACGTCGGTTGTTTTGGCGCAGAAGGATTCACTACACCACACCTTGATCGCATGGCACGACAGGGAATGCGATTCACTGACTTCTATGTCTCGCAGGCTGTATGTGGAGCGTCACGTGCCTCGCTGCTGACAGGTTGTTATGCCAATCGCATTGGCATGTTTGGCGCACCGAGCCATGCTTCAAAGCACGGCATTCATGACGACGAATTGCTGATCCCCGAGTTGTTGAAGAAAAAAGGCTACGCGACAGCGATGTACGGTAAGTGGCATCTTGGTTATCAGGAGAAGTTTCTGCCGATGCAACATGGCTTTGATGATTACTACGGATTGCCTTATTCGAATGACATGTGGCCGTTTCATCCAACCGCCGGCGACCGTTTTCCGCCACTACCGCTAATCGAGCAGAATAAAATCATCGGCCATAACCCGGATCAGACAAAGCTAACTACGGATTACACTCACCGGGCCGTTGACTTTATCAACAATCATAGTGACCAACCCTTTTTCTTATACGTCGCTCACAGCATGCCACATGTGCCCCTTTTTGTTTCTAAGAAGCACGACGGAATATCAGAGCAAGGACTTTACGGTGACGTCATTCGTGAAATTGACTGGGGTGTCGGTCAAATCATGCGTGCACTTCGCAAAAACAAGATCGATGACAATACACTTGTGATCTTCACAACGGATAATGGTCCGTGGCTTTCCTACGGAAACCATGCCGGATCAGCACGACCACTGAGAGAAGGAAAGGGTACTGCATGGGAGGGCGGTCAGCGAGTGCCATGCATCATGTGGTGGCCTGGTCAGATTCCGGCCGGCACCGCTTGCAATGAAGTGGCAGCTACGATTGATATTCTACCGACGTTATCCGAGATCACCGGAGCATCTCTGTCAGACAACAAGATTGATGGCCTGAGTATCCTACCGCTAATGCGTGGTGAATCCGGCGCAAAGTCGCCACACGACGTTTACTGCTATTACTGGGGCAAGGCGTTACACGCTGTGCGTAGCGGACCGTGGAAACTTCATTTCCCGCACGGCTACCGGTCGCTCAAAGGAGACCCTGGGAACAATGGAATACCCGGGCCATACATTCAAAAGAAAACAGGTTTGGAGTTATACAACCTGACAGAAGATATTAGCGAATCAACTAATGTCGCCGAAAAGTACCCCAACGAAGTTAAACGACTCATTGAGCTTGCCAACCGGTATCGTGAGTCGATCGGCGACACGTTGACACAAAAAACCGGAAGTGAGTTGCGCGAGCCAGGTCGTGTTGAATAACTCACACGTCAGGTAACATTATTGATAGCACTGCAACCATTCTGGGAATGTCCATCACGCTTAATCGCACGAGTCAATCGAATAACACCACAATTCCAAACAGGCCGCAACTTAAACGTTTTTGTAACCGATGAATGATGCGGGTCTAGCAAAAGGCTAAATACATATGAACAAGTCTTTCCATCTCTCGTGGGCAGTTTTCCTGACCATAGTCTTGATCACGCCATTTTCTGCCCGGGCGGGCAATTCACCGCCAAATATCGTACTCATCTTTTGCGATGATCTGGGATACAGTGACATTGGTTGTTTTGGTAGCGAAAAACATCGCACGCCACATATCGATAGCCTTGCCAAGAACGGTATCAAACTAACAAGCTTCTATTCAACCTGTGGCGTATGCACGCCAAGCAGAAGCAGTCTGATGACGGGCTGCTATCCACGCCGAGTGAACATGCACGAAGATGCTCGCGGGGGATGGGTGCTATTTCCCGTTGCGTTCAAAGGCCTCAATCCAACTGAAATCACCATGGCAGAAGTGCTTGGGGCAGCCGGTTATAAAACAGCATGTATCGGGAAGTGGCATCTGGGCGATCAGGCACCGTTCCTGCCAACCGAGCAGGGATTTGATTACTACTTCGGTATTCCCTACTCAAATGACATGGGTAACCACTTCAAGAATCGCAATTATCCGCCTTTGCCACTGCTTAGGAATTCTACGGTCATCGAAGAAGAACCGGACCAATCGTATATCACGAAGCGATATACCGAAGAAGCAGTCAATTTTATTAAGGAAAACAAGAATCGACCCTTTTTCATTTACGTCCCACATACAATGCCGCACAATCCGGTTTTCGCGTCACCCGAATTTGCTGGCAAAAGTGCGAATGGTGGGTTTGGTGATAGCGTGGAAGAAATCGACTGGTCAACTGGTCAAATCCTAAAGGCTCTCAAAGCAAACGGGGTGGACGACAGAACGCTGGTGATCTTCACATCCGACAACGGAGCGTCGCGTGCCTGGGGAGGCTCTAACACGCCTCTCAGTGGCTACAAGGGCAGCACAATGGAAGGTGGAATGCGTGTCCCGTTTGTGGCAAGCTGGCCCGGCAAAATAACTGCAGGCTCCGTCTCTGATGAAGTCACAAGCACCATTGACCTTTTGCCAACCTTTGCCAAATTAACCGACACTACTGGTGAATTAACCAATGAAATAGACGGCCACGACATCAGTCATATCCTCAACGGAAAGCGCCGAGCTAAATCTCCACACGATGCCTTCTATTATTACTTCAGGGCCAACCTTCAGGCCGTACGGAGTGGTCCATGGAAACTTCACTTTGCTCGCCAACAGCGGACACGCGGGCAACAAGAGCCAACGCAATTGCCCGACCGGCTTTACAATCTCGACGACGATATCAGCGAGTCAAAAAACGTGGCTGAACAACATCCTGAAGTCGTTGCGAAACTAAAGGAACTCGCTGAAACTGCGCGTACAGAACTCGGCGATGGCAACTCCAAAGGTACCGGCCAACGAGAAGCTGGGCGAGTTGACAAACCCGTGGCGCTTCGAAAGCAGCAGTAGCCACAATTTGGTAACGTCACAAAAAAGGCCGCCGGTTACAAACTGTTGCTACCGGCGGCCATAAGATATTCGCTAAAGGCTTTCTAGCCTTACTGTTGTGGATTAATCCGTTTCTGGATATTCGTTTCCAAAACACCAAATACCGCTTCATGTCGTTGTATGGACATTTGCAGTGCTGCGAGTAATCGTTTCGCAGTATAGAAATTCATGACAATCCGCTCGTCAATCTTTATGGGATTATTTGGCACACCCATAGGTTGAGGATTAAGAGCGAAATCCACAATCAACTCTTCCGGTGATCCCGTTACCCGGCAGAAGTTCGCATAGGAGCATGTTACTCCTACATCGTCCACTTGAACCTGAACAGGTTGTTGGGGTGGAGCAGCCGGTGCCGGTTCCGCAGCTGCGGGTGCCTCTGCCTGAGCTTCGTCAGCAGCTGCATCTTCAGCTTGTTCTGTGGTTTCTTCTTCTGGTGCTTCTACAGCTTCGTCTTTGTCCTTGGCCATGTATCTCTCTCCGTATGGCTAACTCGATATTGCCGTTTGGTTATTGCGATCGTTTACCGCAGGTCACGCGCAACCAGCAGGGCAGATCACGCGAATTTGCGATGCAGGATGATACCACATAAGGCGATTTTTCATCAACCATATGGCAAGGTTAACTGAGGTAAATGTGATAGAACGCTGACATTACATCGAGAAATGGAACGTACGCGTCACAAATCGCCAGATTCGCCACCCCAGTGACCGGCTTACGCCCGGATAAACGCGTGCACGCCCGCGCAAATCAACCTGATGTAGCAGCCGACTGGAGTCCGGAATCTGGGCTCTAGCATAATAAGACGTGCTGATTGGGCGTGCCGCACCACTTTGGTCCATAACAGTACCGAGCTGGCCACCTGACTGGCTGGATATAGAAGTGGGGCTTTCCTTGAGATTTCCAAAAGCCAATCGAGTAATCTCGCTTTCAATCACGTCGTTTGGATATAACTCCAGGCAAATCTCCACTTTATTCTGAGGCTGAATCAACTCAATATCACCCTGATCTATGACGAGTTCCGCATCAAGTTGAAATGAAATCCCTGCCATTGCTTCGCCTGGCAATGCCTGACGGGCAGCTTCTTTATCAGCTTCTCGTGGCGTGACAACGGTACAAATCGGATCATCCGGTGAAACGAATGCCCCGAGGTTACGATCTTCCATCAGCGACCCGTGCCATTGTGGCAGGCGACCATCCTGACCACCCGACTTTGGTCGATAACTAGCCGGGATCACTACTCCTGATATCGGTGACCTCACGTCAAGCTTGGCAACCTTGACGTTCTGCTGCTCAATTTGATTGGCCAAGGCTACGATTCGCTCGTCCGTCTCGTGTAGCAATTCAGCAGCCTGTAGATCGACGCTGCGCTGCTTGCTTAATACCACGCGTTGCTGCCGTGCTTCTGCCAACTGACCTTCTAGCTCAATAAGTCGAATGTGCTCGTCATCGTTTTCCAAATGCGCAATTACATCTCCTTGCTCAACCCAATTACCCGGTTTCACGCGATACGACAATTCACCGGAGACCTGTGCATAGACAGTAGCTGACACCCGATATGTTTCACCAGTGGTTACATCTGTAACGGACTCCCGGGCAACGATACGCAGCGGACATTCAATGTGGTACGTATACGGCACAAATAGGATTGCCATTATGATCGCTCCGACCACCGAAGCGGATATGATAAGTCTATGACGCTTCACTTTATACAACCTCCCAGGCGTATAGAAGAATTTACACAATTGTATGAGCGGCTGGACTACGAGACCAAACACACCTAATCCACCGAGTATCTGACCGAGTACTTTTAGCCCATAGGGTTCGAGAACCTGATTCAGGAACATAAAAATCGAAAACACGATAAACCAGCGGTATAGTACGGCCGCCACCGTATACAAACCAAAGAAAAACCGATTTCGCTGTGGCAAGAACGGATTTTCCGGCTGTTCCAACCCAAGACACAATCCAGACAAGAATCGTTTTAATACTTCGGATGACTTTTGACGCAGATTGGGAATCTCCACCAAGTCCATCAGGATGTAATAGCCATCGAAGCGGAGCAGGGGATTACCATTAAATAGAATCGTGCTGACCGAACAAATGAACATAATGCTCAGTGCTAGCTGATTCACCAGTCCAGGTCCACTAAACCACCAGACAAACGTCGCAGCTGACGCCAGAAAGATCTCCACGTAAATCCCAGCTGCACCGATAAAGACTCGGTGCCACTTATTCGGAAGCATCCAGGAATCAGATACGTTGCAATAGAGCGCAGGCGTAAAGACAAGCAACATAAAGCCCATCTCGTGGCACTCACCACCATATCGTTTACACGTTAGCCCGTGACCAAATTCATGAATCACCTTAACCACACCCATGGTAACGGCGAGATAGATCCAGTTGCGTGGACCAAAAAACTGGTGAAAGGTCGGTAGCTTAGCGGAGAACACATCAAACTGAATAATGACCAGCATCAGGGCACTAACAGCCAACAGCGCTGCAAAGGTGACTGTTACCCAGGAAAAGAACCAACCTGTATACGGATAGATTCGATTCAGAATTCGCTCCGGATCAATACCTCGCCAGCGCACTGCAAATACGTTCGTGAGTTTCCCAAGAAATTCCTTGCGACGCTTCGTGTCTCCACGATGCTTAAGCTGTTTGCCTTGTCCCGTAGACTCTGAAATCACCAGTCCGCTTCGATGTAGCATGCCGATAAAGTGCTGAAGATCTTGAAACGTAACCTTTTGTGGTGCGAATTCCCGCTCGAACTGTTCCTTGATGGCATCCATGCTGGTATGACCATCCAGCATATTGAGGATTGCATACTCCTCTTCGTGAAATCGGTAGTACTTCAGGCCCACCGGTTCCTTGATTACCCAGTATGCGCGGCCTTGATATTGCTGGCG
>CEQQ01143319.1_pt1 | contig 10829 bp, 10 predicted proteins | sample 531041 | NCBI WGS metagenome assembly CEQQ01 (sample SAMEA2621222, study PRJEB7988) | marine metagenome | biome: marine biome (ENVO:00000447); feature: deep chlorophyll maximum layer (ENVO:xxxxxxxx); material: "saline water (ENVO:00002010), including plankton (ENVO:xxxxxxxx)" | depth 150 m | reverse complement strand
CAGCGCCGTACCGATGTCACCCCCTGCACGAGCGTAACCATCAGCCATGTAGGTAGTTGCTTGCTCGTGCCGGGTATTTATGAAACGAATCTCCTCTTCACCATGTAAACCATCGAGAGCATGATAAAGCTGCACTCCTGGGAGCCCAAAGATTACGCGAATACCCTCCCGATGTAACTGTCGAGCGAGTGCCTGACCACCTGTCATTAACGCCATAATTTAATAACCTCACAAAATAAGGTTGTCGCTTTACCTTGAAAAGTTCGTTTGCTTCCTCTCTGATGTCTTTGCTTAAAGATCGTCATAGGTGAGTAAGACGATAACATGGTCGACCAGGACAGTGTTTGTAGGGTTTAGGGTGAATCAATAAAGACACTATGAAACCCCGTGGGTTTGGAGCTTAGCTTGTAAGATTATTACGTCCTTGGTGCATTTTCGCGTGAGTCAATCAGGTTCCTGGAGCTTTGTAATGAGGTGACTGAACTCTAGAGAACGCCTCGTCAAGCGAGTCCCATATTCTATCGGCCATCGCAGCGGTATTCAGGCCTCCTTTGATAGATATTCTGATTCCCGGTTTGGGGTCACGACCGTCACCTTTCGTTTGGATGACTTTAACTGATAACACTGTTTCGTATTGCTTACCCCAAGAAATACCAATAAAATTCTTCATACAACACATGCTCGCTTCTACTTCCACGAAACCATTTTCCACATCGTCTTGGGACACTACCCAATTGTCAGACGAAAACTCGGCAGAGGCTACCGACACCGCCCCAAGAACAACTGCATAAACAGCATCCTTTTCACCTTCGTAAATTCTATTTGACGATCCCAATTCTTTAGGTGCACATGAGGCCAGCACAATTAAAATGCCCAAAGAAAACAACGTGATGATAATTAGTCTCATTGCTCGCCCCTCCCTTTAACAAATAATGATGAATCAACTTTAACTTTACACCCTGGCCAAGCATCAGCGTTACCGCTTAACGGTAGTTACACCATCTGACCGGTGTAGTCTTTAAAACGTGAAAGAACCATTAGCGCTTACCGTAAATGGGCACCGGCACACCATATTTTGTGAGCCGGAAACGCCCTTAATTTACCTGCTACGGAATCATCTTAAGCTATTTGGAACCCGAGTGGGATGCGGCATGGGTCAATGCGGCGTTTGCACAGTACTAATCGATGAGGTACCAATAAAGGCGTGCCTTACGCCAATTGAGGAAGCTAATGATCGTCAGATAACTACGGTCGAGGGTCTCGCTCCTGAGGGAACTCTTCACGATTTGCAACAGAGCTTTGTTACTGAACAAGCTGCACAATGCGGGTACTGTCTGAGTGGCCTATTAATCTCTTCGGTTGCTCTCTTATCAAAAAACCCAACACCCACTCGGGCTGCGATCGAAGAACAGTTAGTAGGTAATCTCTGCCGGTGTGGTACCCACGCACGTATCGTCCGAGCCATAGAGCGAGTTGTTAGTACTTCCGATAAAGGCTCATGAGTAACCCGGCTGCTCCGAAAATATTAGAAGCTTATCCAGCTGTTGCCTCTTGGCTAAACTTAAACGACGATGGAGTTGTCACCGTTAAAACGGGAAAGGTTGAGATTGGACAAGGGATTTGGTCGGCTCTGGCCCGAATGGTTGCTACAGAGCTTGGAACTTGTCTTTCCGAAGTAAAGGTTGCTCCTGTCGACACGAGCACATCGCCAGATGAAGGTGTTACAGCGGGGAGCGGTTCAATCGAACAAAGTGGTGCTGCCCTACGGTTAGCTGCTGCCACATTGCGAGAATCCTTAGTAACTATTGCTGCGACAAAAACTGCTTTACCTCAGTCAACAATCGAGTCGCGTAATGGCGCCTTATACCAACTTGGCGGAACACAGCTGTTTACTTTTGGAGAATTAGCTAGTTGCGTCCCGGAAGATCTCGAGGTAAATACTAAAGCTATTTTGTCGGTGTCCCCTGAGGGAGAACAGCAAGGGGGTCGCCTTGATCTCCCAGCTAAAGTAACTGGTGCAACCCAGTACATTCAGGATTTGGACTTTCCAGGAATGGTTCACGGTAGGATTCTACGACCACCTCATGAAAAGGCTAATCTCCAAGACCTCAATGACGGATTAGCCTTGAGCGTGCCTGGCCTCATCGCGGTGATTAGGGACGGATCTTTCGTCGGTGTTGTGGCTGAACGAGAGGAACAGACGTTGCAGGCCTTATCAAGTCTGGAAACAGGTGCAAAATGGGAGATTCCCCGGTGCCGAGCGGCACCGGGGAATCTCTATGAGTACCTTAGGAACCTTCCACGAGAATCGGTGTTAGTTACCGAAGTTGGAAAACCAGCCACAATCCTTACCGAGGAAAAAGGTGTAATTAATGCTACCTATCTGAAGCCTTACCAAGCTCATGCCTCGGTGGCGCCTTCTTGTGCAATAGCGCTTTCAGAAGACAACCTACTTACAGTTTGGACGCACAGCCAAGGTATCTACCCACTGCGGAGAGAGCTCGCCACGATGCTGAGCCTAGACGCAACTAATGTTCGGGTCGTACACATCGAAGGTGCAGGCTGTTACGGTCACAATGGTGCAGATGATGTCGCTGCCGATGCTGCCTTGCTTGCCGTGAAACTCCCGGGTCAACCAGTCCGGGTGCGTTGGAGCCTTGAAGAAGAGTTACGTTGGGCGCCGTATGGTTCAGCAATGATCACTGATATGAAGGGCGTCGTTGACTTGGAAGGTAAAGTGAGCGCCTGGGACTTCCGAGTCCTTACTGACACTCACAGTAGTCGACCTAATGGTGGGGGCGGCCGTCTCTTATCTGGACGATACTTAGAAACTAACCAACCTCTAGTGTGGCCTGGGCCGATGCAAGGAGGATATCGGAACGCACGTACGTTATATCAATTCCCTCACCAACGGATCCGAGCAGAATTTTTTGATGGGCCTTATAGGGTTTCTGCGTTGCGTACTTTGGGCGCGTTCTCAAATACCTTTGCCAATGAATCGTTTATGGACGAACTGGCCTACTCTGCCCAAACCGATCCATTATTCTTCCGCCTCAACCATCTGGAGGATTCACGTGCCATAGCTGTTTTAGAAGCTGCAGCTGAGGCTGTTGGGTGGTCCCCGCACATAACTCCTAGTGGTCGAGGATTCGGAATCGCTTTGGCCCGTTATAGTGGTGATAAAGCTTATGTGGCACAAGTGGCAGAAGTAGAGGTTAATGCGAACTCAGGCCACATTCGTGTTGTACGTGTTGTAACCGCGTGTGATGCGGGACGAATCGTGGATCAAAATGGTGCGAGGAACCAACTGGAGGGTGGTACTTTACAAGGAATCAGTCGCACCTTGTTCGAGCAAGTTCCGTTCGACCCTGCAGGTCCGCCCATCCGATCTTGGGATGATTATCGAGTTCTCACTTTCAACGATCTTCCTCAGTTAGAGTCAATACTAATCGACCGTCCGGAATTCTCGTCCCTTGGCTTGGGAGAAGCTTCCACTACTCCTATTGCAGCTGCTGTTGCAAACGCTATCTTTGACGCCACCGGAGTTCGCCTTAGAGAATTACCTCTCACTCAAGAACACCTTCGCTTGAAGTTAATAACGAATAGCAAAAAGATGTTGGAAAGCTATGAACCACGTTCATGATTTAGAAACCAGTCGTAGAGGTCCTGTCCACCGTACATCCGGGTCCAGCAATCGTGAGCTAAATCTTCGTGGATTGTTAATCTAACAGAGTTATGACCGGCACTTTCCAAAGCATTCGCCATGTCATATGCCCAATGAGGTTTTATGAGGGTATCTCGGCCGCCGTGGAAGATCCAGAACGGTGTTTGGGCTGCCGCCAAAGCTCCAACCCGTGCTGAATTACCGTCTCCACAAAACGGGGCCACCGCTGCCCATTTCTCGGGATATTCAGTAGCTAGATGCCAGGCACCGTAACCACCGTAGCTTAAGCCAGTAAGGTAAACACGATTAGGATCTGTTTGATAACAACTAAGAACCTTTTCCAAAGATCCCATGAGATCCTCTTCACACAGTTGCCAACCGCCTGGCGGACCATCATCTCCCCAGGCTTCAGTTACGGATAACTCGGTTGGTGACAGATCAGCTGTTCTCGCCATCGGTCGATCGGGGCGCTCAAAAACCCTTCGTTGAGGCGGATTAGAATCACGCACGGGCTTCTGAACATCATTACGCAATTGAACGTGCTCGTGCATGCCGAAGATCGGTAACTGTAGTGCCACAATAACGAAGGGTAAATTGCGCCGATAAATCCACGCTTCGGCCTGGGGCCCGTGGCACAGAATATAGTCGAGATCCGCTCGACCGTTACCCCGCTCACCAGTACCGTGCAAAAAAATGATTGCTGGCCAACGCTGTGATGAATTAGAATCGTAACCAACTGGTAGGTATACTAGAAACTCGCGATCCTGATCTGTCGCCAAACTGTGATAAGGCACACGGAGTAATTTAGCGTCATTTATTTTTTCGTTCATTATTTTCACCTCGGTAGTAGGTTTATGGGAACATCTGCATGTTCAGCGCCTAACAGTTAAGGATCAACATGGACACAGTGCGTTCTCCTTGACCTTAAAACGTTACTGCTCAGCATACCCACCAACTCCTCAAGCGTTGCAAGCTTTCACTTGATAGAATTACTGGAAACCATTTGACGGGAGGCTACAATGGCAATCACAAAAGCACACGCAGTTTGGGACGGTAACCTCGGTAAGGGAAGTATGACGCTACCAAAAGGAGGGTTTACTGGCCCGTTCACTAAAGCCAGTCGTTTCGAAAATGGAGAAGGAACCAACCCAGAAGAACTAATCGGTGCAGCTCATGCTGGCTGCTATTCTATGTTTTTGACGGCGTTGCTAAGTGGCCAGGGCCACACCCCTAACCAGGTATCAACGAGCGCTACCGTCACAATCAGCGATGGACCCACAATTACTAGAATTGAGTTAGATACTGAAGCTGATGTTCCCGGCCTCGACAATGAGACATTCCAGGACCTTGCTAATCAAGCTAAGGAAGGTTGTCCTGTGTCTAAAGCCCTCGCTAGCGTAGACGAGATTATTCTCACAGCTAAGCTCGTCTAAGTACAATTTTTAAGTCTTAACTCGTCTTTACTTACCGGAGTTAATCCGGTAAGTTTCTGACTTGGATTAATTGAGGTTAATACCAAAAAGCAAGACTCACCAATCCAGTACAAGTAAATCTTTGTCAGTATTGTTATTTGGGTATACCTAAAGCAAGTACTTGTTTCGGGTAATCAGGTAGTAATACGGTCACCCTGATGGCATAAAAGTGACTCTCTCTTCGTTGATTCATTTATTTCAGAAAAACGAATCCAAGTTCAGGGACACCTTGTTTGAGAAGCTTCAGATAGCCGAAGCTTGATTTTACTTTGGATATATACCAGAACGGCTTAGTGATTCCCAACCCTGTTGCGGTGCTTCATTGAGCATTGCAAGGAGGTTCTCCTTTAAGTCACCAATAAATGTTGCCTCTTCAGTACTTACAGTGGATAGACTAGCAAGACGGGTCAAGGCGTCCATAGCTAATCCGACACTGAAAAGGTTCTTGTCCTCCCGAATGACAACTTGCAGAGCAGCAACGGTCTCTTCTAGTTTGGTGCCTATGACATTTGAACCGTGCGAGCAAAGAATCACCATGGACCAAAGTGTGTTTTCTCGGACTGCCGAACGAACCGGTTCGTATCGCTCAAATCCACGATCAAATCCGTTTCCTTCACACACGTCAGATTCATCATTAGGCCTCACAAACTTAATGGACCGACCTTGCGCTAAATCCATACTTAAGCGATTTTTCTCATGCTTAAGTGTTTCCAGTAAAGCTCCAATGCAGTCAGGAATCAACTCGGATCCTACTCCTGAACCTATGGCTCTGCGCCCTAAGCAACCTAGAGTCCCTGCTGCTACAGATCGGACGTAGACCGACGGATCAGTCCGCAAACACATCACAACAGCCTTAAGTACTTCTCTGGTAAGGTACGCGGCGTCACCAAGACCATATACGCCGGCTTTCCGTACCCATTTGATGGGTGAGGTGGTCGCCTCAAGGAAAATAGCTGTAGCTTCCTCACCCATTGCAACAAGACCGTAGGTCGCAGCTCGGCGAACGCTCTCACGGTGATTGTAAAGGCCTTGCGTAAGATACGTTCTAGCTAGGTTAGTAGCTCCATTACCTGCTAGCTGATAGGCCGCACCAATGCGCATCGGCTCAGCATTCTCTCCTTTGGTTAATAGTCGTTCGTAAAGACGCTTAGCCTTTACTTCTTCTGCGGGGCTTGTTGGCGTACGCCGTGGCAACGTGTTGCCTGTCTTAAGCCAATAATAGTGGTAACGCCAGACGGCCTTCAGGTCAACTCCGGCTTTCGACAAATCTATACCAGTTAGGGGATCCAACCCGAGTTCGTCCCAACAAATTTCTTCCGGTGGTGTACCCCCCATGTCAGTGGTGCGGTACAAGTAGAAGCGCCACATGAATCTGGGGTTGTCAGGCCATGATCGCCAGTCATCACGCCTATGATTACCCCTGTGGAAGGTGTTGTGGGAGTAAAGCACTACGCTTCCAGCCCTAAGCGGGGCAACCTCAAACTGTTTCACCAATGGCCAGCCTGTCTTAGTGACAGACTCTCGCATCCTAATATCATGCGCTGTTCGGGAATGAACAATTTCTTCTTCGCTGTATTTTGATTCTGGTCCACTAACCGGGATTCTTTCCATTCCACTTAAGACATAATCAAAGTCTAGGTGGTCAGCACCTGCAAAGTTGTCATGGTTTTCCTCGTGATCAAACGTCCAATAGTGCGCATAAGGTATCGTGCCAGTTGGCCCCATATCTTCTCTTACGACCTGCGGGAAGTAAAGCATCTCTAGTTGAATTGATTGGTGATGCCGTTGTTTACGGGCGTTAAAAGGGGCGTTGTCATCCTTATGCCAATGCTGATCACGAGCACCACTTAAAAATGGGGCATTATGGGTGAATGGAACGATAGCCCAATTCTCACCAATCAGTTGGTTACAGGCAGCAACTAAGCCGGGTGAGTTAAGTACTGTGAATATGTCAGGAATGCTTTCCGGTGAAATACCACCTTGATTCTCGCTGAGGTTCCTGCGTTGGTGAGCCTCTACTTCTTGTGCATAAATCCGGTCGTGAATCTCAGGAGAAAGTCCCAAACTATCAGGAGAAAGTACCACTAGACCACGGCAAGCAAAGTCCTGTACTAAGCTATTGGGATTGCTGTACTCGATCGAATGAGACCTATTAGCGGCATGACTTACCTTGCCTTTGGCCACAGTTTTAGTCCTGAACTTCAAAAAATTCTATTATCTCACCACTGGGGCCCTCAAAGAACGAGATTGTGGCTTTCAGTCCTGCCAGGTCCACATCCCTAGGCTCTACAGTTATTTTGTATCCTGCTCGCCGCACGTGTTCCGTAGAACTGCGAGCATCAGTAGTAGCAAGAGCAAAGTGTAAGACTGGATCATTAGGTGCATCACTACCGGGAACCGGAGTATCATCTAACGGCTCAAATAACTCCATATGACTCCCATCACCCATGTCGAGAATTAGTACAGTCCGACCTCCCGGCCCGCCCGCCTGAAATTCAGTTACCTTCGTCATACCAAGTACGTCAACATAGAGAGCAAGCGAAGCTTCCCAATCTCTAGCCGCGACAGCAATATGATGGCAACCGCCACCAGCAATAACAGAGTTCCTCGTCCCTACTGGCATACAACGCACCCCTTATCGACTACTGAATTGTCCATGCCTTGCTCACACATGTCTAGAGCACATACTAACCTAACTTTTCGGGGCACTTGATTACAGTACTTGGAGTAGGTTTAAGCTTGGACTTTTCAAATAATTCGTATAACTCTTAGTCGGTCAAACAGTTACCTAAAATAAGCAAGTTAATGCGATGCCTAAAGACAACCCGTGTGTTAGTTAATACGCCACCGCTAAACTACGGTGAACCTGGGGCGAGGAGAACCAAGACGAGAATATAAAGCATACCTAGAATCCAGGGTGCTGCCAAACCTAAAGAGGCAGGCCAAAAAAATTTTCGAAACCACTTAGGTCTGGCCATTCTTAGTAGAAAGTGCACTAACTCATTCACCCCCCCGATACCTAGAAGAATCACTGCCCCAACAAAGAACGGAACTGGGTTAATCAGAACCAGAAGAGCAAAAGGAACGCTTAGTAAACCAACAACAAGAAAAATAAGAAAAAGAGCGAATGGCTTCATGCGTTCTCCTTACTGGAGAGCATAGACCAAACTACTCAAGGTTTGCTAACGACTCAGATATATGTCTGTACAGTTGAAAGTGAGAGGAGAAAATGTTGCGCACAACCCCGGTTCTGTCAATAACAAACGTGACCCGTTGGGACAAGATTCCTAAAAACCTGCGAACACCGTAGGACGTCGCGACCTCACGATTTCCGTCAGAAAGAAGTCGGTACGGTAGTTGGTACCGTCGGGCAAAACTTAAATGGGAGTCAGGCGAGTCCTCGCTAATACCAATCACGATAGTATCCGTCTCTTGGAAGGCTGCGTACTGATCTCGAAACCCGCATGCTTCACGAGTACAACCCGGCGTGTGGTTCCTAGGATAGAAAAATAGAACCACATTGCTGCCACGGTAATCGTGTAATCGAACAATCTTCCCATCCTGGTCAATTAACGCAAACTTAGGAGCCTTATCCCCCACGTTTATTTGAGGCGCGTTAGTTCCCAAAGTTAAAACCTCCGAACACTTATGAGGAATAGAATGAAGCTGCTTTCCTATTCTTAGGATTCAGGATAATACGAGAAGATTACAGTAACCTCCACCGCAGTGATCTTAAACATCACTTCCTCGTGACTGTTATCCTTAGAAGATGTCGCCTAAGCCACGAAGTACAACCTCTGGTGAGTTTGATTTTGAGTCTGACCCCATCGCACTTGAGGTTCTATGGCAAAGACTCATCTCTATAATGAATGAAGTTGACAACGCGATCGTCAAAACCACATTCTCAACCATACTTAGTGAGAGTCGTGACTTTGCCTGTCTGCTGACTGATTCCCACGGTCGATCGTTATGCCAATCAGTTTGGAGTACTGCAACTTTCTCAGCAGTTTATCCACGTACTGCCAAGGCGCTTCTAGAACATTTCCCTATAGAGACCCTTCGACCTGGGGACGTTATAGCTACTAATGATCCTTGGTTAGGTACGGGCCATCTCCCTGATTACATTCTTCTCGCGCCAATCTTTTACCAAGGCCGTGTTGTTGCCTGCATGGGTACCGTCTCTCACATGTCCGATGTTGGTGGTCACCCTGGAGAGATTGAAGGTGACGATGTTTTTGCGGAGGGTTTAAGAATGACCCCATTTAAGCTTTATGAAGAGGGTCGCGAGAACCCACTGGCGTTCAATATAATTGGTGCGAACTGCCGAGCGCCGGACCTGTTGCTGGGTGATCTACGAGCTATGGCTGGTGCGACGAAGGTTGGTGGTGACCGATTCCGGGAACTCCTCGAAGATGCTAGTTTAACTAACATTGATACTGTTGCTGCGGCAATTTCAGCTCGTTCCGAAAAGCACATGCGACGCCGGATACTTGAACTACCCGATGGAATTTATCACTACGGGATGGATATTGACGGCTATATCGATACTGCGCATCTTGAAGTGGCTGTAACTATTGAGGGAAGTGAGGTGTTAGTCGATTACACTGGTACCTCCCCACAGTCGACCAAGGGGTCGATCAATTCTTCTTATAACAGTACTTTGGCCTCTACGATGTACCCTTTTAAGTGTGCATTAGCCCCCGACGTGCCTAACAACGAAGCTCTTTTTCGCCCTATAAAAATTCAGGTGCCAGAAGGTTCAATCCTTAATACTCGGTTTCCTTCAGCTGTAAAGGCTCGTGCGAAAACAATTAATAACCTTAATCAGGTCCTCTTTGGTGCTCTCTGGCCCCTGTTCGGCGATCAATCACAAGCTAGTAACGGGGGTATATGGCCGCTAGTCCTTAAGGGAGACGAGCCAGGATACGGTCGTTACATTATAGATATGCTTCCCCATGGAGGACGAGGAGCATTACCAGCAATGGACGGAATGGTACCGGTTTCGTACCCTGAGAACAGCACCATTACTCCTTGCGAGGTCATTGAATCGCAAGCACCGGTGCTTTTCCACGAAAAATCTCTACGTCCTGATACAGGCGGTCCCGGGCAGTACCGTGGTGGACTCGGGCAAACAGTTACCTTCCGCCACGTCGGTGATACTCCTATTACTTTTAGTCTGACTCCTGATCGAATCACGACTCCTCCGCACGGCTTTGGTGGAGGCGAGAATAGTTGTGTCGGAGAAGTACTTATTAACAATGTCAGGACCTTCTTGTTTCCGGCAATTGAATTACAACCTGGAGATACTGTTGAGTTGCGACTTGCTGGCGGAGGAGGTTTCGGTCAAACATCTGATCGGAATCCGGCTCAGATTTCACATGATCTAGCTATGGGTTACATTACTACGGAAGCTGCACTAAGAGACTACGGAACTGACTCGGAATAATAAAGTTGGCGGTGGGGGCCGTTTAATTGATGGACACTAACGCTGAAAACCATAAACATAAACCGAAATTCAGGAGTAACAAGCACCAAAAGCATATCAAGCGACTTGCTCGATAATCGTGACCAAATAGCTAACGAATTGCTTTATGAGTTGGCACTAATGTTCAACTTTGTTGACTTTACCTTTACCTACTCGTTCATGAAATCAAGCTGCTCCTGCGTAAGACGACCAACCAACTCCTCGCTAG
>CEQQ01027070.1_pt1 | contig 10832 bp, 12 predicted proteins | sample 531041 | NCBI WGS metagenome assembly CEQQ01 (sample SAMEA2621222, study PRJEB7988) | marine metagenome | biome: marine biome (ENVO:00000447); feature: deep chlorophyll maximum layer (ENVO:xxxxxxxx); material: "saline water (ENVO:00002010), including plankton (ENVO:xxxxxxxx)" | depth 150 m | reverse complement strand
CTTGCCGAATCCAGGCTGCGATTAGATCGTTTAGTTTTTCGTTGTAGATCCAAGAAATTTGGGATTTCCGATGTTCTTCGGAGTCTCCGAAATGGATTCCTTCGATTTGTTGCTCCATCGCAGCGGCGTGTTGAATCTCGTCGCACTGCTGTGGGGTTAGCGCCTCTGGAATCCACCAATAGTGGTTGGTGAGCATGTCAAGTAGATTAGCAGAGCTAAAGCAGGAAGCAGAATGGAGAAAATGTGTCCGAGATGAGAAACATTTTTTACAGAACTATTGGCACATTGCTCACCCTGCTCATGGTCGTATTCTTTTTGCTTTACGTGAAGCTCAAGCGGAAGCTATCGACCATTGGGCGGAGAATAGATATTCACTTACCTTAAAGGCCCGTCAGATTGGGTGGAGCACACTTGTAGCTGCTCACCAGTTTTGGTTGGCGTTTTTTCATCCAGATCAGAACATTATTGATTTAAGTCGTACAGAACGTGAAGCTGTGCTGTTGTTGCGTAAAACAAAGTACGGATACCAGCATTTACCGAAATGGATGATTGAACGTGGACCTAAGTCTTTGGTTGAGCATCAGCAACGGATGGGATTCGACAACGGAAGCCAGATTACGTCGATGCCTTCTGCTTCAGATCCTGCCCGTGGTGAATCAGCGACACTTATTGTCGTTGACGAATGGGCATTCCTACCAAACGCAGAAGAAGCATGGGCGTCTATAGAACCCGTGGCTGACGTAGGAGGCCGCATTATTGGGCTTTCTACTGCTAATGGTTCAGGAAACTTTTATCACCAGTTGTGGGTTGGGGCTACTACGGGGTCAAACAAGTTTGAGCCTATGTTTTATCCGTGGTCTGCTACTGAGGATAGGGGTGAGTCGTGGTACATGGAGAAAGTGAAGTCCATGTTGCCTTGGCAGCTTGCACAGGAGTATCCGACTACGCCCGAAGAGGCGTTCGTTAAGTCGGGTAATCCTGTGTTTGATTTAGATATTCTTGATGAAATGGAACGAAATGTAATCCATGGGGAAACTGGGTATTTGTTTAAGGCACCTGGGGTTTTGGAGTTTCGTTCACGATGAGTTTAGAAGTTTGGGAACAACCAGAGTCTCGTAATGCTTATGTGATGGGTGTTGATACTGCTGAGGGTTTAGGACACGGTGATTACAGCGTTATTCAGGTTCTGAATGTTCGTTCTGGTGAACAGGTCGCTATTTGGCACGGTCACATCGCTCCAGATTTGTTAGCGGATGAGGTTGATAGTTTGGGGCGCTGGTTTAATAAGGCTTTGTGTTGTGTTGAGTCAAATAACCATGGGCTTACAACTATTACTGAGTTGCGTCACCTGGGGTACCCGAACTTGTTTAGGAAACGCCAATTAAACAGTGTGAACAATCGAATTGGTCAAGAGTACGGTTGGAAGACTACTCGTACGTCGAAGCCTTTGATGATTGACGATTTGAGTTCTGCGTTGAGAAACGAAGAGCTAATTATTCGTGATCGCCATACGTTGGCTGAGTTGCGAACTTTTGTGCGAAACGATAGGGGAAGCATGAATGGCTCTCCGTACGATGACCGTGTTATGGCTTTAGCGTTAGCTAATCAAATGCGAAAGTATGCTTACGAACCAGAGTATGCGCCTGAAGTTAATGATTATTGGACTGTGGACTGGTTTGCTCGTTTAGCGATAGGGGAGCCTGAAGGTCCAAGCATGAGAATAGGTGCTAGCACTATTCGTGGGACACGCTAACCTTTCTATAGACATGTCAATTTTGGAGGAAACCTTTAATGGCTTCTAAATTTGTTTCCCATACGAATGGGACTCGTAGTGTAGATGGCAAAGGCGACGGCGCTAATGCCAAAATGGAACGTGGCGGATCTGTTTCTGCTAACCCGATTTGGGAACCTGGTGGTGCTCAATCACCGAAACAGCGCATGACTGCAGGTAGGTATGCAGGCATGACTGGTGATTATGGTCAAGTTTCTGAGCGGATGACGCCAAAGAACCAGCACGGTACAACTGGCAAAGTTGAACCAGCGGCAACACAACCAAACCTTCGCGGTTCCGAAGCTGGTTAAAACATGGCTGTCCTCCCAGATGGGGCCAGCTTTCAAGAGTTCGCTGAATATGTTCTGGCACGCCGAGATGTGCCGTTATCAGAACTCAGGGAACTTTACGAACGCCGTTTGCGCCTAAAGTCGATTACTGTTTCCACGGGGCAGGGGTATCAATCTACCCTTCCCCGTGAAGAACAGGGCTTAACTAATCGTGAGCGTGAAGCAAAGGTGTTTGCAGAAGCTAAGTCTCAAGGACGTAATATAGAGAAGCTGCCACAGAAAGCTCAGTTTTAATGGCTAAGAAGTCTCGTCAAGAACTCTTGTCCGAATATGTAGATCATGTTGAAAAGTGTTCAAGATGGCGTGACCAGCAAGGTTACGAATACACTTGGCGTCGTCTAATCGACTTGTACAGAGGCAAACACTGGCCTTCAACAACTTCTAATGAGCAAGACCTTATAGCTGTCAATTTAGCGTTTTCGACGGTCAATGTTATAGCTCCAAGCGTTGCAGTGAACTACCCGAAAATTGTTGTTCAAGCAACCAAAGAAGAAAATGTTGACAGAGCAGTATTTGTTGAAGCAATTATCAATTACATGTGGAAACATCACAACTTTCGTGATCCTTTCCGTCACGCAGTCAAAGACTTTCTCATATTTGGTCATGGCTGGTTAAAAGTAGGTTGGAAGTTCTTAGAGCAGCCACAACTGGTTAGCGAAATAGAACGAGAATCTCTTATAGATCAAGCTTTTACTGAAGTAGCTGATTTCGCAGCAACTAGCCCTGAGCTAGCTGCGGACCTTCCCACAGACGAAGATATTTACGCAAATATTCCTCAAACAATTATGAGGGTTGTGGAAGATCAACCGTTTGTGGAAAGGATCTCTCCCTTCGATGTTTACGTTGATCCACAAGCCACAACGCTTGAAGAAGCATCATGGATTGCTCAACGTCTTGTAAGACCTCTCGAAGAAGCTAAAAACGATAACCGTTATAAGCCTTCTGCGAGGAAACGGTTATCAAACAACTACGTTCCAGACGTAGACAAAGAAGAAATAAATGACAAAGCCCAATATCTTCCAGAACAGGTAGTTATTTGGGAATATTACGACATAAAAGCAAACACGCTTTCTGTCTACGCAGACGGAGCCGACGAATTTCTGATTGACCCTGTAGCAATGCCATACGCTTACGGTCAACCGTTTGTAATGGTCAGAAACTACGACGTTCCAGACCAGTTCTACCCAATAGGAGATTTAGAAAGTATCGAAAGTCTCCAGTTGGAACTCGATAAAACTCGTTCCCAGTTGATGAACGACAGGAAACGATACGCACGCAAATGGTTGTACCATGAGCGTTCGTTCGGGCCTGAAGGCCGAGAAGCTCTCGAATCAGAAGACGACGGGCGAATGGTTCCTGTTGTGGACGAGAACAAACCACTATCAGAAGTGGTTGTTCCAATGCCTCAAATACCTATGAGTGCCGATATGTACAACTATTCGGCAATTATTGAAGACGATATAAACACGGTTTCAGGTATTTCTGAGTATGCACGGGGCGCAATGCCTGAAATACGGCGTACTGCTACAGAAGCAAGCATTATCGCTGACGCTCAGAATGCTAGGGCTGCAGATAAATTAGCCATTGTAGAGATCTGTATTTCTCATGTAGCTAGGCGAGTCATACAACTGATGCAACAGTTTATGACGGGGGACCAAATAGCTAGAGTTACAAGTGTCGGTGGCGAAGATATGTTCGTCAACTACACCCGAGATGATATTACTGGGGAATACGATTTCTCTGTTCAGGCTGGTTCTACGCAACCTATGAACGATACGATTCGCAAGCAACAAGCTATTTCGCTTATGAATGCTGTAGCTCCGCTTGTTGGTACTGTTATTGACCCTGCTGCTTTAGCAATGCACGTATTAGAGAACGGTTTTGGTATCAAAGACCCAGCGAAGTTTATTATGCAAGCGCAACCAGCGCCGCAAGAGGCAGAAGAAGCCGTGGGCGAAGAACAGATGGTCCCTCCACCGCCAGACTTAGGTGGCGTACCTATGCCAGAAGGCCAAGCTGGGGCGTTTGCGCCGACTGGTGGAGTGCCTCCAGAGCTTCTTTTGCAACTTCAAAACCAGATGGGGCTTGAGCTTCCCTCATTGTAGTGGGACACTCCTCTATAGTTATTAGGAACAATCTCGCAGAGAACTCCTAGGAGGGGCTAGTGCCCGAAGAAAATGAAATTGATACGGAATCCGTTTATGCGGAAGACCCTGATTCATTCATAAATGAAGTTCCACAGGAACCTGGCGAAATGTACACCATCAAAGTTGACGGTGTAGAGGAGCAGGTCACCCTTGAAGAACTCCAAAACGGCTATCAGAGGCATTCGGATTATACCCGAAAGACTCAAGAGGTAGCTGCTGAACGTGAGCGATTGCGTCAGGCTGAACAAATAGTGTCTGCTTTGGAAAGTAACCCAGAGGAGACACTCAAAACTTTGGCTCAATCTTTCGAGTTAGAGCTTGGAGGACAACCTTCTTCCAGTGACGAATACAGTAACTGGGACGATGAAGACCCTACACAGCAAAAGATTGCAGCTTTGGAGAGAAGACTTGAACAGTCTGAAGCGAAGCAACGTCAGGAAGCCATAGAGCGACAAGTATCGGAGCTACAGGAAACATACGGCGAATTCGATAGCCGCGAATTGATGAACCATGCGTTAAAGCACAAGATTCCAAATCTTGAAGCTGCTTATACACATTGGAGATTCAACGAGGTTAAAAGTACTGCTGACAAACTATCTAAGGAACAAGAAATTGTTGCTAAGAAACGGGAAGCAGCGGTAGTCGAACCAGGTGGGTCAACCCAAACGGGAACCGATGCCAAGCCAACATCACGTCCTTCTAGTATCCGAGAAGCATTCGCTCAGGCAAAAGAACAATTAAGCACTTAACCTTTTAGGAGCAAATCAGAATGGCTGCAGGAAACGCCAATTTCGATCAAATATTGAGCACCACGCTCAATAACTATATTCCTAAGTTGCAGGATAATATTTTCAGTGCTCGCCCACTTTTCTATGCGTTGACCAATGGTTCAACGATGAGAACAGTGTCTGGTGGCGCTAAAATTGTTGTCCCGTTGATTTATGGAACAAACTCAACCGCTGGTTCGTACGCTGGAACTGACACTATTGACATTGCTGCTCAAGACGGCATTTCAGCAGCCGAGTATGACTGGAAACAGTATGCGGCTACTGTAACGATCAGTGGTATAGAAGAAGCCAAGAACAATGGTGAGGCTCAAATAATTGACCTGTTGGAAGGCAAGATTTTCCAAACACAGGAAACAATTATCGAGAACCTCAACAAAATGTTCTACGAAGATGGTCAAGGCAACGGCCAAAAAGACATGCACGGCCTCAACGAACTCGTTGGGACAGGCATGACTGTTGGCGGCATTGACGCATCCGACGCTGATAACTCATGGTGGCGTTCACAGCTAACCGATGAGGCAGGAGCGTTGACAACAGCTTCAATGGCTACTGTTTACAACAACTGCTCAGTAGGTAATGACCAGCCCACGATCATGATTGCATCGCAAGCTGTTTATGAAGCCTATGAAGCAAGTTTGACAGCAAATATTCGGTACACCGATACCGACATGGCAGATGCAGGGTTCCAGAACCTTATGTTCAAGGGTGCTCCAGTGACGTTTGATAACCAACCAAACCACTTGGATGGAAAAATCTTCTTCTTGAACACTAAGTATCTCCAACTTGTACGTCATTCGGATGTTTGGTTTAAGGCCACTCCGTTTGTACGTCCAAACAACTTGGATGCTGTGTACTCACAGATCCTCTGTTACGGCAACCTTACGACGAGCAACCGTTCTCGTCAGGGTATGCTTTACGGCATCACCTGATAGCCGTATAAACATGGAGGGGTGGGGGCTTTGGTCCCTGCCCCTCCCAAAAGTTCTGAGGATTCATGGGTAGAGAAATACAAATCGCTTACGGACAAAACACTCGACTTTACGGGACTCCTCCTGCGGAGGGTCACCGTCAAGAAATACCTCGTTCCGATTATTTCGGAAAAAGAAATGTTCGTCCCTTGAATCACGACATGGAAACCTGGGAAACAGTTAAAAACCAGTGCGTAGCTACCACCAAGAGCGGTGCTCAGTGCAAAGCTCGTCCTGCTGAGGGAGAAAGTCTTTGTACTTTCCATAAGGAGTAGGCGTGAACATTGAGGACATGAGGTCATACATTCGATCTGTTGTCGAAATTGACAGCAGCGATATTTCGGATGCGACCTTAAACCGTTTCCTTGGTGAAGGCTACGACCAAGTTGTTTACAGCGAGAAACGCTGGCCTTGGTATGAAACAGAAACAACATTTACGACAGTTGCAGGGACTAAGGATTACACGTTAGCCACTGTTGGGGCTAGCGTGCAGAACACTGCTGCTCCTCCTGCCAATGTGGGGTTGAAAGAAATTCAGGCTTTGCGAACTGACGACGAAATTCTTCAGTTGTTAGGTCGAGATGAAGCAGACGCAATGTATCCGCTGAGTACGACAACTAGCGGTACGCCTTCTTATTGGAGTTATTGGGCTGACACAATACGGATGTACCCAACTCCTCCAGGTGGGGAAACTATTTATGTGCGTGGGTACAAAAACCCTACGCACTTTGGGGTAAATACCGTTAATGGGCTTGGTCCTGTTGATTTCCCCGAACCGTTTCATGTTGTTATAGCCACATATGGGATTAGTCGTGCATACGACCAACAAGAAGATCCTGAAATGGCTGTTACCTATTTCAATACGTTTATCAGGGAACTTGATAATCTTCGAGCTAGATATCTTGATGCCCCTGCTCCGCAACCAATGATAATGAACTCACGTTCTTCTTCACGTTGGTTGCGAAACAGTTACTTACCTAACCGTCTTCGGTATTCCTGGGAGTAATAAGTGGCACGTCCTGGGTTTAAGCTGGAAATGCTTCAAGATTTTAGTGGTGGTCTGAACTTGCGTTCTGACCAGTTCAATCTTGCGCCTTCGGAGAGTCCTGCGATGTTGAATGTTGATGTGGACCCTCGGGGTGGCATCAAAATGCGTCTTGGCGTAAACGTGCGTAACGGAACAGCGTTGAATCAAGATGTTACTGGGTTGGCGCAGTTTACTCCCGATGGGGGTACGTCCCGAGTTATTTGTTCGCATGGCACTACTGTCGCTGAGTCTGCTACAGGTGATTTCACTGCGCTTTCGGGGGTGTCGGTAACAAACGGTGATCGTTTGTACGGGCAAACAACTAATAACAAGTTTTATGGAGTTTCGGGAGATGCTGCGTCGTTTGTTTACGATGGAACAACTGCTTCAAACCTTGCGTCGAATGTCAACGGTTCAGCAGGAAATTACCCTATAGCTAAATACACCTGTCATTGGAATAACTTTGCTTGGGTTGGTCACACTAAAGAAGGTGGCACTGAATACTCGAACCGTATTCGGTGGTCTAAAATTGATGACCCAGAAACATGGTTTGACTATGACTACATTGACGTAAACGTAGGTGAACGAGGGGACGAAGTGTCTGCTCTTTTGCCATTTGCTGACAGATTGCTGGTCTTTAAGACCAACAGCATTCACGCTTTGTATGGCAACACTGGTCAATCGTTCCAGATGGTTCCATTGACTCAAGATGTTGGTTCGATTTCGATGTCATCCCCAGTTTCTACTCCGTATGGGGTGTTCTTCTGGTACGACCGTCAAGGCGTATGGATGTACAACGGGCAACAGTTTGTTTGGGTGTTTGAGAAACTTATGCCAGCCATTGACGATGGCAGGTTACAGTTCAACAGCCCACCGCAGCTTGCTTGGTTTAAGAATCGTTTATATGTTTCTGTTGACTGGGATGAGACAAGTGGTGGTAACGCTAAACGTCGAGTGTTGGTTTATGATCCGACGTTAGGCAACAACGGTGCTTGGACGATGACTGACATTGATGCAAATATTTTGTTGACGTTTGCTCCGCCGAACGCTCCGCAAGCGCTTTTGGCAGGATGTGAAGAAAACACAGGTCGTGTTATTCATTTAGAACAGAATTTAGAATCAGATTACTATGGTTCTGCTTCTTCTCATATAGATAGTTCATACACATCGAGTTGGCTTGTGGGTGGCAACCCGATTGTTAGAAAGCGTTGGGGAAAACCTCGTTTTGTTGTGAGTTCAGACAATACGGTTGCTTTGACAGCAAAGTTGTATGTCGATTACAACAGTTCTGATTACACGAAACAAATGCCTTTTGGTGTTCAAACAGAAGCATCCACAGGAGGCAGTTGGAATACGAGCACATGGGCAGCTACTCCACCAGCGGCTGGCGCTGTTACATGGGCTGGAGAACCAAACACTAGCGTCACAAACATTGAACGCCTACCAACACTTGGGACAGCCAAAGCTATACAAGTGAAGATTGATGGTCCTACTACCAACGATGAGGCTTGGGAAGTGAATGCTATGGCGTTTACATATCTACACAGGAGACTGCGTTAATGGTCGATTTCTCTTATCCGCATAGCGCTACCGCAGGTACGGCTATTGAAGCTTCAAAGCACAACGATAACTGGAATGAAGTAAAGAACTTTATTAACGGGGATGCAGGTAACCCTTCTACTTATCCAGGGTTGTTGAGGGCGGTTAATCCTAGTGCTACGGGGACGTTGACTGCTACGGGAACTGTTTCTCTTGGAGCAACAAACCACCTGTATCTGAACAGCACGCAACATAGCGTTATCGGTTTGAGCACTGGTACTGATATCAATGCTCAAACTGCTGGAAGTTTCTTAAAAGACTTGAACTACCGAGCGAACTTTACAAGTTCTGGTCCTGGCAACAACACTCATCAGCTTTCTATGGGGTCAGACGTAGCTTCTGGCGCAGATGCAGGAAACTATTTAACTGAGAGTCACCGTTATTCGGTGTACTCTCGTCGTGCTGGCGATGGATGGAGTCCTGGCGGCGGCGCTGCACATCCAGGCCGTCCTTCTTCTGAATATCGTCTAGTTATCAACGGCTCAATGGCGATCCGTGGAGACATTATTGGTTATTCAGCTTTCAACGAAAGCGTGCCTGGAACTTCAACTGATTATTTAGAAGGTGAAGGTACTCGTATTAATTGCCAGTGGTTGAATGTCGCAGCGAATGTTGACGTAAATGGCTACATCAGGGTGATGACCAAATACGATTATGCCCGTTTGTTTATGGGCAATGACTACGATCATCCTGGTGAAGATTGGTTGGAATGGAACGATGATATTCATTCAAGTCAACCTGGGTTTGCGTTTCACATAAACGGCACTTCTGCTACAAACATGAGTGGTCGTATTCTTTCTATCTCGAAAGATTCGAGCAACTATGTGGATGTTCGTGCTCCTGTAGGCACATATCCTGCGAATCAACCAACAACAACAACTGCTGGTTGGCCGTCGATCTCAGGCTCCCCAGCGCACATAGATACAAGCACCCAACGCCTTGGCGTAAATACTTCTTCTATTCGTTTCAAAGAAGATGTAGAAGATTTGGGCACAGAAGAGAACTGGGACAAACTGCGTTCGTTGAAGCCACGCACGTTCCGTTGGAACCGTGAAGTAGCTGATCGCTCTAGCTTGGATTATGAAACTCAGATCCCAGAGCCAGGGTTTATTGCTGAAGAAGTTCATGAAGTGGCACCTGATATGACGTTGTATGACGCTGAAGGTGATCCGATTGTGTATCGAGAGAAGTCGATGCTTGCGATGCTAGTTAAAGCAGTGCAAGACATCGACGAGCGGTTAGGGGCGCTTGAATAATGTCCACAGGAACCACGTATACCAGTGACGTAGGAAGAGGCACAAACCTCATATCCTATGCTGACGGTTTCCGTTATCAGGGAACGTGGTCCTCTGGCACCTCCTATTCAGTAGGCGACCTTGTTGAATACAGTGGCGCTTCATATGTTGCAAGAACAGCACACTCAGGGCAAACCCCAAGTTCAGGTAGCGCTTACTGGCAAGTCATATCTCAAGCTGGTAGCGCTGGCGGTCCTGGCCCTGCAGGAGCCGCTGGACCACAAGGGCCATCTGGCCCGACAGGCCCAGCAGGTTCAACAATTCTGTACGGTATTGGCGACCCACAAGGTGTTACTGGTGTTGACGGGGATTATTACCTAAACACAAACAGCAACTATTTCTTTGGGCCTAAAGCCAGTGGTGTGTGGCCCCCAGGTTTTAGTCTTGTTGGTCCTCTTGGGCCTAGCGGTCCAACTGGACCGACGGGGCCGACTGGTCCGACGGGTGATCCTGGTGGACCTCCTGGGCCAACAGGCCCAACTGGCCCCACGGGAAGTGTGGGTCCAGCAGGTCAAGCAGCAGGAACCGTAAATGGTGGTGTTGCTGAGTCAAATACAAATGGAGATTATGGAGGCGTCACACCTATTGACGCAGGAGGGCCAACGTAGTGCCTATTCAGATTCAATTCCGCCGAGGAACCCATGCTCAGTGGACGGCTGCTGATCCCGTTTTGGCTGACGGCGAAATGGCTATCCAAACTGATGCTGGTGGCGGTCAACCAGCCATGACCTTAAAGATAGGTGATGGTACTACGGCTTGGAGTTCGCTGGCTTACGGCGGACTTGTAGGCCCGACTGGACCGACAGGTCCTCACGGAACTTCCGTTAATAACCTTGACGGTGGCGAAGCGGCAACTAACTATGGAGGCATCGGAGCTACGGCTACTG
>CEQQ01041679.1_pt1 | contig 10845 bp, 6 predicted proteins | sample 531041 | NCBI WGS metagenome assembly CEQQ01 (sample SAMEA2621222, study PRJEB7988) | marine metagenome | biome: marine biome (ENVO:00000447); feature: deep chlorophyll maximum layer (ENVO:xxxxxxxx); material: "saline water (ENVO:00002010), including plankton (ENVO:xxxxxxxx)" | depth 150 m | reverse complement strand
CCCGTTCCATCACGTTGCGTAACTCGCGGACATTGCCCGGCCAGTTGTGCGAAATCAATTTGCTCTTTGCATCAGCGGAAAGTTCCGGAACCGCCCTACCCGCCTTTCGTGAAAGCGTTTCAAGAAAGTGCTCCGCTAATAAAACGACGTCCTCACCTCGTTCGCGAAGTGGTGGCACCTCGATCGTCACGACGTTTAGCCGGAAATACAGGTCCTCCCGAAAACGTTTCTCTCGCACTAACTCTGTTAACTGCTGATTGGTCGCTGCAAGTACTCGTGAATCCGTGGAAATCGATTCGGAACCGCCCACACGTACAACCTGCTTTTCTTCTAATACACGCAGGAGCTTCGCCTGACCAGCCAGACTCATATCACCGATTTCATCCAGCAGTAATGTGCCGTTACTTGCTAACTCAAACTTCCCAGCACGGTCGTCATGTGCATCAGTAAACGCACCTCGCACATGGCCGAACAACTCACTCTCGAGCAGCGTGTCCGGCAACGCCGCACAATTCACCGCCACCATCGGTTCGTGACATCGCTCACTGCGATAGTGAATCAGTTGCGAAACCACCTCCTTACCTGTGCCGTTCTCTCCCAAGATGAGAATGTGCAAATCCGTATTAGCAATGCGATCAATCGTGTTACGTATCGCTTCAATTGCCGGACAGTCACCGATTAACTGGACGGCATCTGCTGCCTGCTCCGTTCTCACCGCACGCGCACTTACCAGTGACTCTAGCTGCTGTGTCTCGTCTAACGCCACAGAAGCGTGCAACGCTAATTCCCTGGCTATGCTCAAGTCACTCAATATAAAGTGGCCGTCAATCTTATTAATCAATTCAAAAGCACCAATAATCTTGCCGTCGTGGTCAAACATCGGACAGCACAGTAAACTGCGCGTCACAAACCCCAGTTTCTCATCCACGCTATGATCGATCCGATCATCTGTCTCTCCGTGATTAATCACAACAGACTCACCCGTTTGAATCACGGAACCAACCACCCCACGATCATCTGGAAGGCGTAACTCGCCCGACTCAATACCTAACGCCGGCCTGGCAACGAGTTCACCACGCGCTTCATCTCGCAAAAATAAACTTGCCCGTTCGGCACCAACTAACCGAGTCGACGCTTCTGCAATTTCCTGAAATAACTGTCCGGTATCCTGATACGACAGCCAACGGGCTGCGATATCCACAACAGCTTCTAATTGCTGTATCCGCTTGTCACTGCACTGCCGCTCCCACCAAATCTGAAATGCTGCAATGGCCTCTTCACCAACGTGATCCGGAATCGACTCTGTAGCAGAAAACACGACAACGGGAATCGACTCGCCCTGCTGGGTCCCTGAGTAAACAAATTGCCGACCGTTTGACTGATTCCCCTGACTGTCAATGGCCGCATGCAACAAGTCCGTGTCTATCGACTCCATCGATAGATCCCCGCCACAGTAAATCCAGTCACCAACCTCAGCAATCAGGAATGCCACCTGCTCTACATTTGCCAGGCGGCTCAGTATCTGTATCGCGTCCGTTGCAAAAGAATCATTCCTATTAATAGAAGCGAGTAAATCAGCCCCAATAGTGCTACTAGCCATAATGCACCTGTTTCAATCTATGATTCATCTAAAACACAACGAAACAACCTTACTGCATATCGTTTTGATAACATTAATTATAACTAATTGGTGTATAAATGATACACCCCTTCAGAATAATTGTTCATATGACTTCAATAGGGGATGTATATTCCTGCTGGAACAACCACTGTGAACCACTAATGGTTTCTAGCTCATGACGAATGGCCTTACATCAAATAGACTGACTACTAGCAAGTCATGAAAATCGCGCAAACCTAGCAAACTGTCGGAGCTACACAATCAAGACAGTCGTAATTACCATCGATGGGCTATCTACCTCTGCAATTAGTGCATACGGCAACACATGGGTAAGAACACCGACTTTTGACGACCTTGCGGCCTCTGGTCTGGTGCTTGAGTCAGCATATTGCAGCGATCCTCGCCTTAATTCCTCACTAGAACACCTCTGGTGCATTAACAACCCACAACGCGGTACTACATTAACCCCAATCACCAGCCACCTAATTACGGATGACGCTGAAGCTGTTCGCATCGCAGAACAAGGCGGATACGACGCAGTAACACCGATCACACCTGTCATAAACAACGAAGCCGCTACTGAAGTGGAGGATACGGGATTTGCGAATCTCACTGCCGAAGTAATTGATTATCTGGAATCCGGTGAATGCGCAGATCTCCTCTGGATCCACTCCTCAGGACTCTCCGGAAACTGGGATGCACCTGAAACCCTGAGAGATCTTTACCATGACGAAGAGGATCCCGAAATAAAAATCGGAATAACAGCACCAGTTTCAGGCGTGGAGGACAAGATTGATGAAGACTACCTGGCTGCACTGCAACAAGCGTATGCCGCTCAGGTGACCATGATCGATTCGTGCCTGTCCGTTTTGATTCCTCTCCTAGAAGCCCGAGTTGATCGAATCATCATCACTTCGCCTCGCGGCTATAACCTTGGTCGTCACGGCCAAATTGGCATTAACACGGGCCAGCTCACCGAAGATGTAATCCATGTTCCGTTCATTTTGGTGGACAACACATTTCGCAATAACTTCGTTCGCAATCAATGGTTATTCTCAACAACACAGCTCGGTGAGTGGATCAATAGTTGCGATGATAACGAGAATCGAGATTTGAACTGCGGCGTTTTTCAATCAACAGACAGCGTATCACCACACATTCATGACGCTCCGGTGATGCATCAAGTGATTCAACTGCTATCTGCAACTGAAAGAGCGATTAGAACACCGGCCTGGCACGCGCGGTATGATCTCAACACTCATGAAGTCATCGGGATCTTTGCTAAACCGGATGATCGATGGGAAGCTAACGATATTTCGGATCGATGCGGACAGGCAGGAGAGCTACTTGCCGATCTGGCGACCTCCAGTGATAACATCACAGAGTTGGATAACAGCCTAATTCTGTTTTAAAACCAAATGGCGTGAGCTGCTATCACCGCTGGTACCACCCAAAAAATCACCTCTTTCAGGTACCATAGTTAGGAAGCATTAAAGCCAATTAACAAAGGTCCAGCCGCATGAAATTCATGAGCCGTTTGCTCGTCATAGTAGCCAAGCTACTGAGCGGCTACAGCGTGCGCTGGTTGGACTGTCAGCCGGACACTTGCCAGCGAGTCTACTTTGCAAACCACACAAGTCACTTGGATGCACTAGTACTCTGGGCGTCATTACCGAATGATGTGCGAACGCTTACACGCCCTGTTGCTGCCAAAGACTATTGGGAAGGTGGTCCTGTTAGGCGTCATGTCGCCGCATCGTTTAACGCTCTATTAATAGACCGGAAAGAGATTAAAGTACACCAAAGCCCAGTGGATCTCATGATCAGAGAAATGGGCAACACGTTTTCGCTAATCGTCTTCCCCGAAGGTGGAAGAAATTCGAGCGATGAAATGGGACGATTCAAGAGTGGACTTTATTACCTTGCCAAGAAACGGCCGGATCTCGAGCTCGTACCGGTGTATCTGGACAACATGAATCGAATTCTGCCTCGAGGCGAGGTGCTTCCCGTACCGTTACTCAGTTGCATCACGATTGGAGAACCGATTTGGCTGGAAAACGGCGAAGGTAAAGCGGAGTTCCTGCGACGAGCGAGACAGTCCATCATTGATATCCGTGAAGCAACCACTTAATGCAACTCATTCCTAACAATCTGATAGGGTTCTTCAACGATCCGCTCAAAACGCTCAGCAGCGTGTTCGATGATACGAGTTTATTGCTGCTGATCAGTTGCGTACTTGGGCTACTGTTCATCGCGTCCTTCATTGGCAGGATGCTGGAGCGGCAAACCGATGACCGAGTCAATATAGCCGTTGTTCGCGCTTTTAATCATCGCATCCGCGCGTGGTGGTTGATGATCGCCATCTTGGTTGTCGGTTTCGTCACCGGGAAAACATGCACCGTTGTACTTTTCGGTTTAATCTCTTTCTGGGCACTGCGTGAGTTCATCACGATGACGCCTACACGCCGAAGTGATCATCGAGCGCTCTTCTGGAGCTTTTTCATCATCACTCCGCTCCAGTTCGTCATGGTTGGCATGAAAGAATATGGTCTGTTTTCAACCATCATCCCTGTCTATGCATCACTCCTAATCCCTGCACGCATTGCTGTCTCCAATGACCAAAAGCAGTTTTTGGAACGTTCTGCCAAAATACAACTGGCATTACTGATCTGCGTCTATGCACTGAGCTTCGCCCCGGCAACTCTATATTTAGAATTACCGAATTCTGACAACGAGGGTGCACGACCGGAAGGACTTCTATTCTTCTTTGTCCTGATTACACAACTAAATGACATATTCCAATACGGCTGGGGCAAACTACTGGGCGATCGCAGGGTTATCGCACCGAATATCAACGCTCGTCGTAGTTGGGAAGGATTCATCGGTGGTGCAGCCACAACAACATTAGTCGGAGCGCTGCTTCACTCTGTTACTCCATTCGAATATTGGCAAGCGGCATTGCTTTCATTAGTCGTCGCTATCATGGGGTTCTTTGGCGGCATGGTCATGTCTGCCATAAAGCGTGACCGGGGTGTGAGTGATTTCGGCACATTAGTACAAGGGCATGCCGGAGTTCTGGATCGAATAGACTCCATGTGTTTCGCTGCACCGATCTTCTACCATGTCGCCAAGGCAATACTGGAGCACTCTGACAAAGTCACTGGGTAAAGCAATTAGCTGTGAGCGTCATTGTCAGGAAATGGGTAAGGCGATTATCCTAAAGGACTAACCAACTCAGATTTCTAAGTCACTAATCACGGTATCACAAGAACAAATAGGAAACGCATCTCATGGGATTGTTCGAAGGCAAAAAAGGTCTGATCGTAGGCGTAGCGAATGACCGAAGTATCGCTTGGGCAATAGCACGCACGATCATGGAAGAAGGCGGTGAATGCGGGTTCACCTATCTACCTGACCGTGAAGACGACGAAAAGCAAAAGAATCGCCGTCGCGTCGAAAAATGCACGAGAGACTATCCGGAACAAACCAAGTTTCTTGTCCCGATGAATGTTGCAGACGACGAGAACATTAAGCAAGCCATCGACAAGACCGTTGAAGAATTTGGAAAGATTGATTTTCTGCTTCACAGCGTGGCATTCGCAGATCGTGATGATCTAAGTCGCGATACCATTGAAACGAGTCGAGAAGGCTTCAAGATGGCAATGGAAATTAGCGCTTACAGCCTGATTGCCATCGCTAATGCCGCCAAAGGTATTTTCAACGAAAACGGTTCGATTGCTGCGATGACATACTATGGCGGCGAAAAATGCGTGCCGGGTTACAACGTCATGGGAATCTGTAAAGCAGCTCTTGAAGCCAGTGTCCGCTACCTATCTCATGATCTCGGTCCGCAGGGTATCAGAGTCAACGCTGTCAGTGCCGGACCACTGAAGACACTTGCCGGTTCGGCAGCAGGTGTTGGTCCAATGCTTCAAATGTACGAACACATGGCACCGCTGGCCCGAAACATCACACATGAAGAAGTCGGTAGAACTGGTGCATTTCTACTCTCAGATTTTTCCGATGGTATCACTGGCGAAATCCTCCACATCGATGGCGGTTACAACATCATGGGACATCCAGGCCGTCTACTAGATAAGCTCGAAACCGAATAATACATCGGTGATTTGGTAAGTCCAGCCATGCCCGGAATAACAGACATTGCCATCGCGATCGTTGAGAACGATGGCTTGATTCTGGCTGGACCACGACCAATCGATAAACCACTTGGAGGACTCTGGGAATTCCCGGGGGGCAAAGTAGAAGGCACCGAATCCGTCGAAGAGGCTGCCGTTCGCGAATGCCATGAAGAAACGGGAATCGATGTGACAACTGAGTCCATCGTCTTAGTCCATGAGCACAAGTATGAACATGCGATCGTCCGTTTGCACTTTGTGAAATGTACTGTAAGCGACTCTCTCGAACCAAATTCACCATTTCAGTGGCTAGAAAGAGATCGACTAAGGGAACTAGACTTCCCTGAGGGAAATAAAGAAATACTCGAGTGGTTACTCCGAGGCAGCGACACGAGGGACTAGCGACCAAAGCCTAAAACGGCAGTAGCTGATCGGGGATATGCTGTCTAAACAGGTCAAGCACATTGGTAGGTGATGCCGTATCGCCTGTCTCACGGTTCTCTTGAAGTTCATCGGGCACATTCGCAACTCTGGAGAGACCCAGCGGAACATATTGCTGCAGATACCGCGGCCAGTAGCTCTGCAAGTACTCCTCACATTCAAGAAGGTTTCCGTGTTCCTGAAGTGAATACACCAGAGCAACATCTTTAATAAGCCCATGGAATTCCTGTTGCTGGAACCAGATGTCAAACACTTCCACCTGATCTATCCACACTTCACCGGCGCTCATCAGGTCGAATCCCACGCGCAGCTCACTCAGCCCATCTTTGGGTAGATCATCGAGAATCAACACGAACCGCGACCATTTTTCACCGATAGCTGTAATATTTCTAGCTTGTTGACCTGATTCTTTACGGCCGATTGTTCGCGGCCGGTAATAGACCTGGCCATACAGTTTGCCTTCCACAGCAATCCGAAATGACGGTTGTTGAGATTCATCGGGAATCCGAACCCACGCAGAAACGGCTATTCGCCCAGTGTCAGGCGGTGAAAACGGTTCACTGCGGACCCATGTCACATCACGATCTGCCGGATGCCGATGTAGCACAAGATGTTGTTGCCCATGAAACGCATCACCGGTTCTTGTTTGGATCTTGTTCTTTGCAGATGCGTTGTGAACCCATCCACTTGGGAATAAATGTGTTTGCGTTGCTTCAAATCCAGGGTTTTGAAGCACTTGCATATGCCGCGGTTGAGTGAGGTTGTTTACGCGGCGATTAACTTCTCTTATTTCTTTTTGGATTTTTGCGGCGATGGCCTCATCAGTGGTAACCCGCACATCAGCTACAGTTGGAACACCTCGCTCAACCTTAACCGCAACAATGTCATACGGTTTTAAATCAAAACTCCACGTAGCACCAATTCGATTCCATTGAATCGACTGTCTACCGTGGGGATTCGTTGTAAGCGGCATACGGTTTAAGCGGCTTTCCTGCTGAGCAAGTAAATTAATCCTCGCTGACGGTGCCACCTTGAGCTCAACCGCTCCTCCAATGGGCCACGGTGAGTTATTCAGTAAATAGTAGTATGTTGCATCGTCTACACGAAGCTCTCTCAACGTGATTGGACTCTTTCCAACGGAGTCCGGCAGTCGCACCGTCTGAAATCGATCCTTCGGCAGTCTCTTAATCGTCTCGAACATATCCCGTAGCGACGACTCGCTTCCAAGCGGCAATAGCCAACCACCCTGCAATAAGTGAAATGTATCTGAATTAACAAGCGATTCGATAAACGGTTTTCTCGCATCGCCATTCGTGGCAGCGAGTGTATTGATTAACCACGTGTCCGCCGATCCAACGCCAAACGGACTGACTTTATCAAAGCCTGGAAGAGATCTTGAATGAGGAGTGTGCTGTATAACCGTTGCCGACTGCATATGCGTTCCCGACCAGCGTGAGAATCTTGCATCTCGCTGAATGGCAACATCACTCGATTGCTTAGATAGGTCGTGAATGGGAACGCACTTATTTGGGTGCATCCAAACAAGTGAGCTACTCGCTGGAAAGGCATTTGGCTTAATGCCTTTTTCCAACATCACTTCATCAAACGGCACGTCAACTGCCAGACGCGGTTGCAACTGACGCTTGACCAGCGGGTCGTTGAACAATTCCCCCGGTGACAAATACAACTTAGCTCCTGAAACCTGCTCTTGAACGGTTTCAGCGATACGCGAATAAAACTCACTTAGCTTCTGACTTCGCCAGGTTAACCACTGCTGTCGCAAGTCACCGTTAATTGCCTGCACACGTTGTTGATGGCTCATTAGTGAATCTGCACCACTAGATTTCAAATGTCCCATGAACTCGCTGACTGTTTCCGTATCCTGACCCCAATGCGACGAAGGAAAATGGGTATAACCATTTGGGGTCATGGCGACCATAACACCACCAAAGCTCGGATGATGTCCATAGCGGTCAACCATTTCACGCACAACGTCGATCATGGCTTTTTGCACATGAATATTAAGTGGGTTGTAATAAGGACCGAGGCCTCGTTTTGTACTGAACCTCTGATTCCAGGTTCGTCCGACACCATCGCGCAACAGCACGCCTTCCATTCCGTCGCTACTGCTTGTCAGAGCCTCGAGTTGGGCCAGTGGCATGTTGAATTGGATCGAAGGAACGAGCTTTAAGCCACGAGCGTCGAACATTTTGAATAGCAACTCAACGACGTCTTTTTGGACAGGATCTTGACCGCTACTTAACAACGCACCGCTTTCATACTTTGGAGTGGACCCAATTTGAGCGGTGGGATAAAGCGTACTACCTTCGCAAACAACAGCCACCGATGCGCCGCTGTAGCCAGCATACTCCAGATAATCCGTGAGGCGTTTGCTACTGGTGTAAAACGTGTGCCAGTCATCTAAGACGGCTCGCGAAATTTCGTCCAAGGTACCCGATACACCAAAGAGTTCCGGAAAGAGCGGTTTTTCCAGCATTGCCAGAACATCACGTGAGTCGATTGTGGATCGCTCGAACTGACGATTAAGATCCCCGAGATTCCCGAGTACCTGCTTTACAACAACTTCTTTGAAAACAGTCGACTTGGACGGATGATGATTCGTAAGGAGCATCACGGGAGTTTGTGTTCGCGGCCAAAACACAATACTTTGGACCTGCTGCCCGTCTGAATTAGTCCATCGGGTTGAATCCTGAAAGAATCCGAAGTCACGATGTACAGGATGTAGGCTCCCGGATGCATCCGGCTCCAGAATGGAAATACCAATCGATTGCTGTATCCCCGATGGAAGAACGACCTCCAATACATGCGGCTGATATAAGTCTTCACAATGCAGGGGATATGATTGCCATCCACTTACACCGATCGCGGTAAATAGCTTGCTGTCAGATTCGGCTTTTTCCAATGCGACCAATTTTCCATTCAATTGGGCAATGGTCGAGGTTTTACCATTATTTCGCGGTTGGATTTTGACACCTGCCAGGACATTCAGATGATCTAGATGATGAAGGGCATTGAACTTATCCCACCAACTAACATCCGTTGGATCAAACCGCATCACTTCAACCAACTCTGGTCGCGCCTCGCTACGAACGTGTTGAGCAGGTACTACAACGAATTGAATACGTCGTTGAGCGATCGGTGTTAGCCTGACAAACGAGTCAACGAATCGACTGCTTCGTACACTCACGTCAATGTTGTAGATTCCCGGTTTATGAGGAATCGGCACCGTCACATTCGAAATCGTATTTCCGATTTGATTTGCGACCGTATTAAATGCGATGCTCTGTGTATTGATTACATCACTGCTGCGATACGGTATCACGTTAACATCCAACTGGTACTGTTGGCTTGGCCGCAGACCAATTGCGTACGGTTGAACATTCATGACGAGAGACTCGCCTGGTGAGAACACCAGGTTATTGCGTTGTAGCTGCACATGGATTTGATCGCCGGGCGACCGTCGCACTTTGATTCGATTACCTTCTTCATCAATCACACGTTGAAACGGCGTGGTGAGAATCTCGGTAACGGCCAGCTTATAACTCACGCGATTTGTTTTTCTGGCTTCATCAACAAGTTCAACCATGACTTTTGTATTTACCGATCCGGCAATAAACACGTCGAATCCGTCGTAGCTCCGCTCGCCTACTTTTTTGATAAGAATCGATGTACGTGATTCTTCGATCACAGCGGAAGAGTTAGCTTCCATGGACAACGAAGTCAGTCTGGCAAAACGGCCCGATTCCAGTGACAACCGGCCAGTCCAGGACTTCGGTGCCTTACCGCCCCACATAACACGCATCCGCACATACAAGGTGTCTTTGTTAGCAACATTACCTTCTCCATCAAAGACTGGAGTCTTGTCGATATAGGTTGCGGGAGACGCCATAGGCGGGCCGGCTCGACCACTATTTGCACTCGACTGCATTGGCGAGACCATCGGATTCTGAGACATGGGTCGATTCATTGGTTGTTGTGCAAAAGCTGCGTATTGGCTGACGAAAGACATTACACAAAACAAAAAGCATGCCAAGATGTATCGGCGCAGCGGTGGGCGCGTATCCGCGCACGATCGAGATTGGTACTCATCGAGAGTAATCAAAGGGACATCCTTGTCCAAATCAATGACCTCATGTCATAACCAGAGCACGAATTATATCTCGTCTGGACATTTTGATACGAGACCGATTTTCGACGTATTTCAACAATTCAGAAAACCGCTCTAGGTCAAACTACAGCAAATAGATTACCTTCTAGCATTAGCCGTGAGCGGTATTTGCCGTAACATGTGCAACTGCAAGCAAGGATGCGATGCAGTCCTATCCTCAGGGGGGTGGAATGAGCATGGAAGCTCGCTTTTTTTCATTCGTGTTAGCGCTCGTCGTGTGTACTTGCACCGGTGCCAGCTATCGCACAGCCAACTTCATTGTCACCGCCTCTACGGCGACAATGGCAAAACAAGTAGCTCACGCTGCAGAATTCTATCGCAAGAAACAGGCGATCGAATGGCTAGGTTACGAAATCCCGAAGTGGCAAACACCGTGCCCTATTCATGTCAAATCCGGTCGCGCGATTGGAGCTGCAGGTTCTACAAGTTTTTCGTTTGAACATGGTCTGCCATCTGAT
>CEQQ01126298.1_pt1 | contig 10848 bp, 10 predicted proteins | sample 531041 | NCBI WGS metagenome assembly CEQQ01 (sample SAMEA2621222, study PRJEB7988) | marine metagenome | biome: marine biome (ENVO:00000447); feature: deep chlorophyll maximum layer (ENVO:xxxxxxxx); material: "saline water (ENVO:00002010), including plankton (ENVO:xxxxxxxx)" | depth 150 m | reverse complement strand
TTGATTTAGAAGAAGGATAATCTACTTCTTCAACTTCTTTGGCAGTAGTAAGTATAGTTGTTCCCAAAAATAATACGGCTACAAAAATAATTAATGTTTTAAAAATATTCATATACTCCCTCTTTTTTAACAGATTATTTAACTTAAAATCTTCAATGTCAAGCTACTCTAAGGTCTCTGACCATTAAACTTATATTGGTGTTTCCATTATAAGTATCTTTTTGAATTGTATAAACTACATTCACGCTTTTATTCAATATTGATTCAACTTTTTGGCCCTGTAAAATGCCAGTATTGTAATTAAACCAAATAGCTCTTCTATTAATGTCATTAGAGTTTAAAACAACTTCTAGATGTTTTTCTTTTAAAATCTTTACCCCTACAACTTTAGTATTTTTAGTCAAAAAAATTGGAGGGGAATTTTCCTTACCATATGGCTCAACTTTTTTAATATCAGCTAATAAATCATTATCAATCTTATCAAAGGAAACTTCAAAATCTATGTCAATCTTTTCGGAAAAATCATATTCATAGTTTTGTATTGAAAGCTTAAAGAGTTCTTTAAAGTTATTAATTTCTAATGTCTTGATTGTAATACCTGCTGCACCTGCATGGCCACCGAACTGAATTAATGAAGATTTACAATCCTTTAACACTTCAAATAAGTTAATATTATTACTCGTTCTTAGGCTTCCCTTCGCAACCTCATCTTTAATTGACAAAACAGCACAAGGTCTTTTGAATCTATCAACTATTTTGGATGCAACAATCCCAATCACGCCAGGGTGCCAATTTTCAGCATATAGAACCAGTGAATTTATCTCAGGATTTTCTTTAATAATTGATTCTGCTTGAACCATTGCTTCTAAAGAAACCTGATCCTGTATCAACCTTCTTTTTTTATTATCTTGCTCTATTATGCCTAGGAGAGAATCTATTTTTGTTTCATCATCTTCTATTAACAATTTTACAGCATTTGAAGCCTTTCCTACCCTGCCAGTTGCATTAATCTTAGGTGCAATTTCAAAGGAAACATCTCTAGTGGTATAAATTTCTTTTTCATTTTTCAACATGGCTAGAAGTCCGATTCTTTCTGTTTTGGGAATTTCTTTTAGGCCATTTTGGACGAATATTCTATTCACACCTAATATTGGCATACTATCTGCAATGGTGCCTATTGCCACTAAATCGAGATATCTTGCTAAATTAGGCTCTTGAATAAACTCAAAATACCCTTCATCCCTAAGCTTGTGTCTTAATGCCATGATAAAATTGAAAACAACACCAGCCGCACAAATTTCTTTAAATGGATATTCGCAATCTTCTTGCTTTGGGTTAACTATAGAAAAGGAGTTTGGTTTGATTTCAGGCACTGTATGATGATCAGTAATTATAAAATCTAAATTTAAATCTTTACATCTTTCAACTAATTCACTCTCTGAAATTCCACAGTCAGTCGTAACAATCAGTTTGGCCCCTTTGTCTGCTAAACTTTTTATAGAATTTAAATTTATTCCATAACCCTCTTCGATTCTTTCTGGTATATAAAATTCTACATTGGCATCTACCGCTTTTAGAAAGCTGAAAAGAATTGTTGTAGATGTTACGCCATCGCAATCAAAATCACCATAAATAATTATTTTTTCACCACTTTCAATTGATTGAATAATTCTACTAGTGCTCTTTTCCATATCCTTTAAAAGAAATGGGTTAGGTAACTTATCAAGTGTTGGTTTTAAAAATATATCTGCATCTTCCAAATTAGATATATTTCTGTTCACTAAAAAAGCAGACAAGAATTCTGAAATTTTAAGTTCAGAGGAAAGAAGCTGTACAATCTCCTTTTCAGGATTTTTTAAATTCCATACATAATTCATTAAATTTATTTGTTCAAACTACTTAAGGCATCAAGAGCCATTAAGTATCCCTCATGTCCAAAACCAGATATAACACCAAGAGAGATAGATGAAACATATGAATTTTGTCTAAAATCCTCTCTGCTAAAAATATTAGAAAGATGGACTTCAACAAACTTTGACTGGACCGCTAAAAGTGCATCTCTAATTGCAATACTAGTATGAGTAAAAGCAGCAGGATTGATAACGATAAAATCTACCTTTCCAGAGGATTCTTGAATCCTTGATACTAACTTTCCTTCTTCATTAGATTGAAAGAAATCCACTTTGATTCCCATATTATCTGCTTTTTTTTGAATTAAATCGTTAATTTCATTCAAAGTAAGCTGTCCATACAAAGACTCTTCTCTTTCCCCTAGCATGTTTAAATTTGGTCCATTTAGAAATAAAACTCTCATATTTCTAAGGGTAATGTAAAAAACAAAACATGTACAATTTAAATTTACTTGAATATCATTCTTAACTCTTTCAACCTAAACATTTTTGATATGAATGTAAAAAAGATAATAGACATAATAACTGTCATGATTAACAAGAATAATATGCTTTTACTATCAAAGAGTAAATTAACTATATAAATTCCAGCAAAAATGGAAGCGAAAGAAATAAGAGCGATTATGATTAAATATTTAATAAATTCATAAATTTCAATTCCTTTAATTAAACGCCTTAGCCTAAAAAGAAGAAATAAGAATAAGAAAATAGAAGATATAGATGAAGCTAGAGCTAAACCAAAAAAACCAAGATTAAGATAAAAAGCTAATATATAACATAAAAGGAAATTTATACCCAAATTATAGGCACCATATATCACAGGTATTTTAGTGTTCCTTGCAGCATAGAATCCCTGTGTTAGTAATCTTACGCCAGCAACAAATATTAATCCAAAAGAATATGCCATCAATGCTTTATAAGTACTTAATGAATCCTCAATGCTAAATTCACCTCTAGCGTATAAAACAGAGCAGAGATCTTGGCCTAAAAGGATGAAGGCAAGGGCAAAAGGAGTAGAAAGAAATATTAAAAATTTGAGTTTCTCATTAATTGTCTGAGAAAAAGCTATATAATCCTTTTTCAGATATTGACTGCTAAGGCTGGGAAGAATAGTTGTTGCAACCGATACAGCAAAAACTCCTAGTGGAAATTCTATTAATCTTTCTGCTAAATAAAGGTATGTTATAGAACCTTTCTCCAGAAAAGAAGCGAATTGAGTATTCACTAATATATTCAAGTTATAAACTGCTAAACCAAATATTTGAGGGAATATTACTAGAAATATCTCTCTAGTCTTATTGTTAAAAGGGTTAGTAAAATTAAAAAAGTATCCCAAGTCATTTTTCAATATAAAAGGAACTTGAAATGCATACTGCAAAAGAGCGCCAAATAAAACAGCATATGAAAGAACTTGAATATTCAAAGAAAAATAAAAATACGAAAATAATATTACAGCTATAATGCCTAAGTTCATCAAAACTGGGGAGAAAGCTGGGGCATTGAACTTATTAATTGAGTTCAAGAGTCCCATATTTAAAGCAGATAATGAAATTAGAAAAAGAAAAGGTGACATATTTTTCAATAAATCTGCTGACAATTCTTTGGTTTTTAAATCAAAACCGAATGCAAAAATATTGATTAACTCAGATGAAAAGTAATAAAAAATTCCTGTTATAAAAAGAAGGCCAAAAAAAACTAAAGTAAAAATATTATTTCTTAAATTCCTGAAAATATTAGTGTCACTAGATAGCTGAGCTTCGGTAAAAAAGGGGACAAGAGTTGTACTTAGAGTGCCTTCAGCTAATAATCTTCTAAATAAATTAGGAATTCTAAAAGCAACATAAAAAGCATCCGTTTCAAAATTAGCCCCAAAGAAAAAAGTAATTATTAAATCACGAAGGTATCCAAAAACTCTACTGATAAAAGTAAGAATTCCTACTTTAATAGATGAAGAAAATATATTAAATATTTTTCCCCCCCTTTACTTGAAAATATTACCAATTAGAATTATAAATTATTCTCATGGAAAAAAATATAAGACAGCTAGACGATATTATATGGCAACTAGATTTGCGAGTTGATAATGAAACTGAATTTATTGCTCCTTATTTAATTAAAGCAAATGAAGACTATATAGTAGTAGATGTCGGTCCCACATGTGGGATACCAGAATTAATTAGACAATTAAAAGTTTTAGGTGTTAACAGTTCAAACTTAAAATATGTTTTTTTGACTCATATCCACTTGGATCATTCCGGGGGCTTGGGAACCTTCTTAGAGTTCTTCCCTGATACTCAAGTTTTAGTTCATAGGAGGGGAACTCCACATTTAATTGATCCCGATAAAGTCTTATGGCAATCCTCACTTGACACTTTGGGGTGGGTTGCGGAGATGTATCAAAAACCAGTTGGAGTCAAAGAAGAAAATATAATTTCTATACATGAAAAAACTTTTAATATTAAAGTGAACGACTTAGAGTTTGATTGGATAGAAACTCCTGGTCATGCTAGCCATCATTTCAGTTTTCTTTTAAAAAGCAAAAACATCATGTTCTGTGGAGACTCTGTAGGAATGTTAGTTCCAAGCTTGGATTCAGCTATGGTTCCTACGACACCACATCCCTACCGAATGGATTCCGGTATTGATTCAATAAAAGTTATGATTGAAATGTGTCCAGAAAAACTAGCATTTGCACATCATGCTATTATGCCTGATGCTGTTAGCTTATTAGAAAAACATATAAATCAGCTGAATCAGTGGAAAGAATGCGTATCAACTTGCCTAGAAAAGAATATCGAAGAAGAAGAAAAAATTGCAATAGAGATTGCTAAAATAGATGAAGAGTCCAATAGGTTAATAAACGGTCCCAAAGAATTTGGTGGTCTTAGAAAAGCTTTAATAGGAAGTATTACTGGATTTAAAAACCTTGTGATGAGTGAAAAAACTTAAATTATATCAAAACTAACCCAATTTTTAATACCAAAAAGAACTTTTTTATTAATATCGAATAAATCATCAGTTGTATAAATATAAATTTGCTCGGGATTGTATTTATCAGATCTTGGCCACCCTAGATGTTGATGAAGTGAATATAGAAAATTAAATCTTACTATATCTTTTCTTTTTTTTAATTTAATTTTGATAAAACCCATAAAATGACATTACCACAACCTTGACTTTAATTAAAAATGTTAATAAAATTAGTTTTAAGGCGTATTTTGTCATATTTTGGCATAATATAGGTTTATTATGTTTAGAGGCCAATTTATTCATAAAATTTCAAAAACTGGAAGGATTAGTGTGCCCTCAAAATTTCGTGAAAATCTCAAAAAGAAATATAAAACAAAAAATTTGATACTTTCAACATTTGAAAATTCTATAATATGTTATCCATATCCAGAATGGATAAAACTTGAAGCAAAGATATCTAAACTACCTCAATTTAAAAAAGAAACAGTTGAATTTGAAAGATATTTAGTTGGTAATGCTCATGAGTGCGAAATAGATAATGAGGGTAGAATAATGATTCCTGGAATTTTAAGAAGAAATTTCAAAATAAATAATAATGCAATTTTTATTGGGATGCTATCCAGGTTTGAAATTTGGTCTGAGAATAGTTGGAATAAAAATCTTAAAAGAAGTTTTGATAAGTTTCAAAACAGTAGAGAGGTTTTGGATGGAATCTAATCTTCACTTTACTGTAATGAAACAGGAAGCTGTAAAAAATCTGAAAATTAAAAATAATGGAATTTATCTTGATGCAACATTGGGGATGGGAGGCCATACAGAAGAAATATCAAACACTAAAAAAAATATAAATAAAATAATATGTATAGATAATGATTTAAGTTCAATTGAACTTGCTAAAATAAGATTGAAAAAGTCTAGAACTAAAATCGAATTCATATGCGCTAACTTTAAAGATATAGATAAAGTAATAAAAGAAAAAGTTGATGGTGTAATTTTAGATTTAGGTATTTCAACTTATCAGCTATTGAATTCTAAAAGAGGATTTAGCTTTAATGGAAACAATAAGTTAGATATGAGAATAAACTTAAAACAAAAACTAACAGCAGATAAGATTGTTAATTCTTATTCCGTTAAAGAAATATCAGATTTACTAAAAAAATACGGGGAAGAAAAAAATCATTTTAAAATTGCATCAGAGATTGTTAGGTATAGATCAAAGAAAAAAATATCAACATGTGAGGACTTATCAGAAATAATAAATAAAATTAATAAAAATAAATCTAATATCAATCCCTCAACTAGAACATTCCAAGCATTAAGAATAGCTGTTAATAAGGAACTTGACGCTATAGAAGAATTTCTGGAGAAAAGCGAAAAGATATTAAACACAGGGGGCCGGTTGGTTATTATTACATTTCATTCTTTAGAGGATAGAATTGTTAAAAGATTTTTTAAATCCTCCGAATCAAAATGCATATGCCCTCCAACACAACTAATTTGTGATTGTAAGAAAAAACAAACTTTTAAAGTAATAAATAAAAAACCTATTAGACCAACTGAACAAGAAATTCTTTTAAATCCTAGTTCTCGAAGTGCAAAAATGAGAATAGGGGAGGCAATTTAATGAAAACTGAAACAATATTATTACAAAGAAATAAAACTCAATTAGTTAGTCTCATCAAAGCTAGTAGTAGGCCTATTATCATTTTAGCATTGTGCGTAGTTCTTCTAATATCAATCATTGGATTAAAAGCCTATAAAACTGAAGTGGGCTACGAACTAACAAAATCTAAAAGTAGTTACTCAAAAGTACTGATGAAAAATAAAAAATTAAAAAGTATGACTTTAAAGCTTAAGTCACATGAAAGAATTGAATCACATGCAAGGAAAAACAGTATGAAGTTTCCAAGCCAGAGAGATATTATAAAAATCAAAAATGAATAGTTTTATAAAAGAGTTTAAAGAAAAGGATTCCAAATTAAGAAAAAGGGTTAACCTAATAAAATATTGTATTTTCTTGTTTCTAATTGTAATAACTATCAAAGTTTTTTCTTTACAACTTATTTATAATGAAGAGCCTCTAAAATTTTCAAAGATACAAACCAACCCTTTCCAATTGCTAGGTAATAGAGGTGAAATAAGAGATGCTAATGGAAAAATTCTAGCTGTCAGTGTTGCATATCCTTCTATTCATTTAAATCCTAGGGAAATAAAGGATAAAGTTTACTACGCAAAGATATTAAGTAAAACTCTTAGCCTTCCAAGGGAAGAGGTTCTAAAAAAACTAAACAAAAGAAAATATTTTGTTTGGATTAAAAGATTAGCGTCTCATAAAGAGGGAGACAAAATACTTTCATTAAACCTGCCTGGAGTAGGAATAAAAATGGAGTACAAAAGAGATTATCCCTTTGGTCACCTAGCTGGTCAAGTATTAGGGCATACCAATCTGGATCAAATTGGCATGGAAGGATTAGAGTATAAATTTAATAGTGAACTTGCAGGGTCAAAAAAAATTATCACTCTTACAAAAGATGGTAAAGGAAAAATAATCACAGATAATTTCTCTGCAGTTGAAAACCCCGAAGATGGTTCGAACTTAAATCTTACTATTAAAAGTAAGTATCAATTTATTCTAGAGAAAGAAATTGCTAGGGCAGTTAAGAAATCAAAAGCTCTAAGAGGCTATGGAATAATAATAAATCCTAACACCGGTGAAATATACGCTATGGGGAGTTACCCATTCTTCAATCCAAATAAATACTCAGAATACGAGGATTTATCGAAAAAAAGGAATCTTCCTGCATGGAATACCTTCGAACCAGGCTCTGTAATGAAAAGCTTCTTGGTCGCATCTGCAATTGAAGAAGGTGTTGTAAATGACAAAACAATTATTGATTGTGAAATGGGGAAGCGTAGAATTGGAAAATATATAATCCATGATGTAAATAAAAAAGGAAATCTTAATATATCCGGAGTACTTAATTTTTCCAGTAATATAGGAGCTTCTAAAATAATAGAAAAAATATCAAACAATAAGTACTACAGTTTTCTTAAAAATTTAGGATTTGGATCAAAAACAAATATCCAACTACCAGGCGAAGCAAAAGGAATATTGATAAACCCCGAGAAATGGAGCCAAATACAAGCCGCCAATATAAGTTTCGGACAAGGAATGTCGGTAACTTCTTTGCAATTAGCAAAGGCACTGTCAATTATCGCTAATGGTGGAGTTAATGTTGAACCATATTTAATTAAATCAATCACAAATTCTAAAGGGGAAGTAATCTTCAAAAAAGAGCTTAATCCTGGTAGAAGAGTTATATCATATACAACAAGCAAAAAAATGCGAAAGCTTTTAAAATCAGTGGTTGAAGATGGTGGTGGATTTAAAGCACAAATTGAAGGAGTTAGCGTTTCAGGAAAAACTGGAACCGGTCAGGTGGCCACCAAGGGTGGTTATTCTAAAGAAAGATTTATTGTCTCCTTTATAGGATTTGCCCCTAGTGACAGTCCACAGCTTGTTAGTGTTATCACAATAGATTATCCCAAAGGTGAGAGGGCTTACGGCGGAAGATGGGCAGCACCTGTCTTTAAGAAAACAATTGAAAAAATATTGATAGATGAGGAAAAGGTAGAGAAATTTGTAAAAACAAAAGATGTTCCCTCTTTTTTGGGTAAGGCAAAGAGGGAGGTTATAAAAATCGCTAAAGACAAAAACTTGAAAGTAAAAATAATCGGCAATGGTTTCGTAAAGAAGCAGTCACCCAAGCCAGGAAATATCTATCAATTTCAAGAAGAGATTAGTTTGTTCCTAGAACCTGGAATTTAATCAATGGGTATATTAAAAAATAATCAAATTTCAACCTTGATGAAGAATTTTGGTAAACCATCAAACAATTCAAAGAGAATTAAAAAGAATGATGTTTTCTTTGCAATCAAGGGGCTTAACAAAGATGGAAATGATTATATTGATGATGCAATAAAAAATGGTGCTGCCGCTGTAGTAAAAGAAAATGATAACTATAAGAAATCAATAAACACAGATGTATCTTTATATATAGTCAAGGATTCAAAACAGTCATATTCTATTGCATGTGCGGAATCACATAATAATCCCAGCAATAAACTAGACCTATGTGGAATAACAGGTACAAATGGAAAAACATCAGTGACTCACTTATTAGGTGAAATTTGGAAAAAAAGTGGAGTTGGCATAATAGGCACCATCAATATTAGTTACGGAAAAAAAAATATTAAATCTAGTCTAACAACACCTGATGCATACGAACTAAACCAATATCTAAGCAAAATGAATGAAAATAGGATAAAGAAAGTCTTTATGGAGGTTTCTTCTCACTCATTAGCATTATCAAGGGTTGAAGGAATAAATTTTAACTCGGCTATATTTACTAATATCTCACATGATCATCTAGATTTTCATAAAACAATGAAAAATTACTATCAGAGCAAGGCAAAATTATTTTCATATTATCTAAATAGCAGTAAAAAGAAAAATAAGCTAGCTGTAATTAATATAGATGACAAGTATGGTGCCATGATTGCAAATCAAACAAAAAAAAATATAAATTTAATAACTTATTCTACAAAAAATAAGGATGCTGATTTTTACTTAAAAAAAATAATCAAACTAGATTCGATTAATCGTTTGATAATTAAAAATAAGAATAAAGAACTAATTTTGGATACAAAATTATTTGGCTTATATAATTTTCAAAATATTCTTGCATCTGTTGGATTTTCAAAGAATAAAGGTTTAAAAATCGAAGATATATATAGTGGCGTGAAACTATTCAAGGGGGCACCGGGTAGATTAGAACAAATTTCTGAAAAAAACTCAAATATATTTATAGATTATGCACATACACCTGATGCACTTAAAAAATCTATAATTTCGTTAAAAGAAAACTTTAAAAATAAAAAACTTTTAATTTTATTTGGCTGTGGCGGAGATAGAGATAAAGGAAAAAGATCTAAAATGGGAAAAATTGCAGCAAGCCTTGGGGATAATATTATAATTACATCTGATAATCCTAGGCACGAGGACCCTAATGAAATTATAAAAGATATAATTTCGGGTATAAGTCTAAATCAAAGAAATAAAATTATAGTTATAAGTGATAGACGGAAGGCAATAGAATATTCAGTCAAAAAATTAGAAAAAGATGCTCAGCTACTAATAGCAGGAAAAGGACATGAGGACTACCAAGATATAAAAGGAAAAAAAATTAAATTCTCTGATAAAATGGAAATAAAAAGATGCCTGAAGAAATAAATTTAGCTAATAGCTTACTAAAAAATTTTTTAAAAAACTATAAGGGCGTTAAGTATATTGATTCCAAAATTAATCTCTATGATTGGAACACAATATCAACTGATTCCAGAAAAATTAAAAAAGGTGACATATTTATTTCTTTAAATGGGGAGAATTTTAAAGGTGATAATTTTATTATTGATGCATTCAAACTAGGAGCAAAATTTTGTATAACAAGTAAGGAATCAAAAGGAAAAAATCAAATAATAGTAGCTTCTACTCTTGGTTTTATTCACGATTTCGCATCTTACATAATAGAGTCTACAACTAGATTAAAAAAATTTGCGATAACCGGAACCAATGGAAAAACTACTACTAAAGAGCTTCTGAAAAACATTCTTTTACAAAAATTCAATGTTTTAGCTAGCGAAGGAAATTTTAATAATCAAATAGGAGTACCAATAACAATTTTTAATTTAAATAAGAGTCATGAGATATTAATATCAGAAATGGGAACTAATTCCCATGGAGAAATTGAAAAACTATCTAAGATAGCAAAACCTGATTTTGCAACTATAACGAATATTGGTACTGGACACACAGAGGGATTAAAGAATAAAAAAAATATTTTTTACGAAAAATCTAATATAACAAAATACTTCAATAAGAATTCCCTTTTTTCATTTAATCTTGATG
>CEQQ01144782.1_pt1 | contig 10875 bp, 7 predicted proteins | sample 531041 | NCBI WGS metagenome assembly CEQQ01 (sample SAMEA2621222, study PRJEB7988) | marine metagenome | biome: marine biome (ENVO:00000447); feature: deep chlorophyll maximum layer (ENVO:xxxxxxxx); material: "saline water (ENVO:00002010), including plankton (ENVO:xxxxxxxx)" | depth 150 m | reverse complement strand
CCTAAGGGGATTGCCGTTGATGCAGATGATATATTTATTGCTGACACAGAAAGTCATACGATTCGTGTTATTAACAGGTCGTCTGGTCTAATTTCCACGGTAGTTGGCGATGGGACGCAGCATGATGGACCGAATGGAAGTCCTCTAAAATGTGGTCTTGCCCGACCTCACGGTGTTTGTTTAGATGCTGAGGGTAGGTTATATATTGGCGATAGTGATAATCATAGGATTAGGGTTTTGAGAAATAATAAGCAATAGGGCTTCGTTCAGCATCAAGGATGTGATCAAGCTAGGCTGGTGTTTCTTGTGAGAATTTCATTACCTCGGGCAAATTTGATTTCCACGCTATTTTCTAGGGTTAACATTGATGTAACGGAGAGGAGCTGGTCGATCCTCAATATTCGAATACCCTGAATAGTGATAAGTAAATCTTCTCTCTGGATGTCGCACTTTTCGGCAACAGTATTATGATCGACCTTAGTTACGACTAGTCCGATCGAGGTTTCATCGAATGACATTCCTAACGTCACTGGTGGTTTGTAAGGAGGGCATATAACATTTCGCTCTAGGTAAAGGTGATAATTCACGACGAATTCTTTCCAGAGAGAATGGTCGGAGGTACCGGGCGAGTCAGGATGGGAGTCAGATTGAAGGTGGGTTAGGGTGACCTGAGTTGGCCATCCAGATGCATTGGATGGTTCCAGGCGAATTGATATTTCGGCACCTATAAAGGGGTAGGTGGCTTTAGTAACTATTAGTAATCTTTCTGGGTCGATTTTGATAATCCTGCCTTCCGATCCGTAATTATCTGCGTAGTTTGGCAAGACTGGAATGTGACAGATTTTTCCGGGTACTAAGACTGTGTGGCTTTTTTCCCAAACGTGCCGAGGTATTTGATTGATCGTAAATGAATGGGACATTTTGCCTGATGACATCTGGGCATATCTAAATATTGAAATTGGTAAGTCAATCTTATCCTGAAAATGAATACGTTTAAATTTAATGTGCGCGTGAGATTTTTGAGATCTCTACGGAGTTCTGTTTCTGAATAATTGGATTAGTACTAGGTACTATCTCCTCGGATAAGGCCAATTAGCTCTTCGGCATTGAGGCGTGATGCTTGACTTGAACCTGTTAGTAGAGAGTCAGCAAGTGCTCGCTTACGTTGGTGTAATTCGACGATTTGATCCTCTATGGTGTTGCGAGCGACAAAGCGATAGATGGTGACGGGTCTTCTTTGTCCGATCCTGTGAGCTCTATCAGAGGCTTGGTCTTCCACTGCGGGATTCCACCAAGGATCTAAATGGAATACGTAGTCTGCCGCAGTTAGATTAAGGCCGGTTCCACCAGCAGTAAGCGATATCAGAAAAACATCGCCTTGCCCTTTTTGGAATGCGTCAATACGTTTCTGACGTATATTCCTTGGGGTTTTTCCGTCTAGATATTGGTAGTTGACGTCTAATTCACTTAGTTTGTTTTCTACGATCTTGAGATGCTTGACAAATTGCGAGAACACGAGAACCTTGTGATCTCCTTCTAACAATTCCAAAAGAGTTTCTTCGAAAACTCTTAGTTTACTGCTGTCGGGTGGATTATTGGATTGCACTAGTTGAGGATTGCAACAGGCGAGTCGAAGTCTCGTGATGTGCGCGAGTATTTGTATACGTTGTTCACCTTTATGCGATACAGACGGCGTATTAATGTCGTCCATCGCGCGTTGACGTAATGCTTCGTATAGCACTTGTTCTTCTTCGGATAACTCTACTGATAGAGTTATTTCGGTCCGGGGAGGAAGTTCTTTTAAGACATCTTTTTTTAGGCGTCTCAATATGAATGGTGATATCAATCCTGATAGTTGGTTGCTGATCTCTTGGATTTCGTCACGTTCGATTGGCAGAACAAAACGTCTTTGGAACTCCCTGGTGCTACCCAGTATCCCGGGGTTTGCGAAACGAAAAAGCGAATAGAGATCCATCAGATTATTCTGAATTGGTGTTCCCGTGGTTAGAAGACGAAACGAGGCAGGTAATCGGAATGAAGATCTTGCTCGCTTTGTCGTAATATTTTTTATTGCTTGTGCCTCATCTAGGACAGCAGTGCCCCACTGAATTGAGCTCAAATATTCAATGTCATTTTGCAATATCCCGTAGGTTGTAACAAAGAGATCGTTTGGCTGGGGGGACCCTAGTATTTGACGTCGAGTTAAAGGGTCTCCCGCATATATCTTGATGTTTAACGTCGGAGCAAACCTTTTTGCTTCATGAATCCAATTGTTTACAACGGACGTGGGGGCTACTACTAATGCTGGCCCCAATGCTGATCGATATAAGAGCAGTGCAAGGGCTTGAACGGTCTTTCCGAGTCCCATGTCATCGGCTAGAACGCCGCCGGCTGTCCAAGTTGCGAGTTTTACGAGCCATTCAAACCCCTCAATTTGGTAGGGGCGCAGATCTGCTAGAAGTGTCTTAGGAACAATTGGACGGAGGTCCTGAGCAATTTTGTATTGAGCGATGGTTTCTTCCCAACGTACATCGGTAATGTAGTCGATGTTTGTTGTTGTGCTGTCCAATAGACCAGCTGCAGACGGGTCTATTCGAATAGACTCGTCCGGATCAATTATTGAGTATGTCCGTAATTTATCCAGTTCCTCTTTAAATGTTTCCGTTAGGGCGATAAATCGACCGTCGTCTAATTCAAGAAATCGGGATTCTGGTTGTGCGTCTACGAGTTCGAAGATCTGTTTTAAGTTAAGGACTTTATTTTCATCGACCTTAACCTCTGCTGACGCTTGAAACCATTCGCTTGCGGATTTAATTGATATTCGTAGTTGTGATACTCCGACTTGTCCGGCTATCTGTAATGCTTGGCCGTTTGGCCACTGACAACGTACATTTGAATTCTGCAGTTGTTGAATAAGCTCAAGGCAGTGCGTGGGACCGCTAACAGAAAGTGGTTTTGATGCGTTGTGATTCTTCGGAATTGTCGGACATGATTCGAGGAGAGACTCGTAATTCTCGTGCTCTTTGTACAGGCGCCGTTTCACAATGACGACTTTTTGGTTTTTCGAAGGAAAATAAATTGACGATCCGCCGTCTCCTGGAGAAAAGTAGATGCCTGAATTATCGACCGGTTCCACCACAATGTTGACAGTTAGCCCATTACTAGAACGCATTAGTTGAACGCAGATTTCAGAACTACCGACTATCTCTTCGTAGGTGCTATCTGCGTCGATATTTGATTGGATTCGAATATCTTGTGCGATTGATTGAATAGCTTCCATGAGCCGGTTTTTGGAATTTTGGGGCAGTATTAATCCTTCGGACGGGATTATCGATCGCAAGGCTTTATGACTTTCCAAGTATTGCGTCACTTCACATCTATTTCCTGGTTGCATGACCGCTGCAAAAGCAGTGCTGCTATCGCCATAGGGCTCGAGTGTAATTAGAACTTCTTCTTTCTCATCGTTATTGCGAATATTGAGTTCAGGCGCTCTCTCGACGACGGCTAATTCAATACCATTTGCCGAAATTACGTTTTCTGCACCAATTAATGCATATAGACATTCGAGGTCTGCGTCACCACTCTCCCATTTTGCTTGGCTTTTTTGTAATTTTCTTAGAATGAGATGCTCTTTGTCGCTGATATTAATTGGCGTGTCGAATTCGAGTAATTTTTCTTTCGAGATTTCTTTTCCCTTAGACCAACCGTTCCTGCCAAGTTTTTGAATTTTTGGCTGTATCGGCGAATTCCAGCGGGTAAGGTCTAATTCCCAAACTAGTCTTTGCTGTGTATCGATGGAATTTTCTTTAGCTATATCGGGCTCTTGGTTGCTTTTGAAGGCTAGTCGCTCCAATTGGCTTAAAGCCATTTCCCAATCTTCTTGAGGCTGGATCAGGTTGACGAATGAACGTGCATTTACGTGGGAATTATTAGTGGAATGACCTGTTATATTATTTTCGAGTGCTTCTGCGACTTCATGCAGTTCCTGATGTAACCAGGTGTAATCCGTATCTTTTATGCCATCTAAGGCGTGTTTTATTCGTTTTTGAAATTGTTTTGGATCGAATGAAACAATATTGGGATTTGACCAGCACTGTGTATATCCAAGGACCAGTAATTGAAGTGTTGAAGTGCCGGTAATGCTTAGTGGGTGTGCCGTTCCCGAAACCGTTGCCAATGCTATTTGTGCTATTTCAACAAGCCATGGAAATTGGTTCTTTGAGGTGGTTCCACGAAGGATCTGTTTCAATCGGTCTAGGTTTGAAGCTTGCCCTAAACGAATAAATGACAATAAGGCAAAACAGAATGCTTGGGAATTTGGAAAAAAATATTTCTTCCGAGAACTGTTTCCTATGATCCGGATTGTTTTTTCTATGTGATCTAACGCGCTGGGATCGTTCCCCTCCATTGTGGCTATACATGCTTCTGTTGCGGTACTGTGCATTAGTAACTGAGTGTTTTTTCCAAGATCAAGGGAATCGTTCGAAAAAACTTTGCGAGCACTTTCGAAATCATTCTTTAACAGGTAGATGAAAGCGACGTCTCCTGCATGTTTTTGAAGTAGTCTTGAGTCGTTCTTAATTTCACTTATAACTTTTTCTGAGGGAATTGCGTTTTCGATGACCTCTTTAATTGAGGCGGACAAAGCATGCTTTCTAAAGACTTCTGGTAACTCACTACGATAGTCCCCGGTTTCGTCGTAAGCGAGAAAACTCCATGCATTATCAGGTATCTTGCTCATGGATTCGAGAGTTCTGAAACTCTGCGTCACTGTGCTGTAACGTGCCAACATTTCGAGGCGTGACGAGTTCATGAAATAAGAATGGTGAGGTTGGATCCGATCAAAAGCCTGCCAAATTGATTCGAGAAGATTGTTATTGAAGGCTGCTTGCGTGAGAACTAATGCCCAGTTGTTTCGGAGTTGGTATGTGGCGTCGGAACTCGGAATAATCAGACCGCCCTCCACTAGGTGACGATTTGCCATCTGTGCCATATCGTTGGTAAATCTTCGCCAATCCTGTTGCGGCTGTGCTGCGCTACAGATCCGAACAAGATTTGTCTGTGAGACGGAGACAGGGTGTAGCACTCCATAAACCTGGGCTACGTATTGCGCGTACGACGGAAGAGACTCAAATATATGCAAATTGTTTACCATCGCGGGAGCGTCTAATTTTCATGAACGAGAGTCAACGATAAATGTCAAAAAGGGGAGACTTTTTGTCTTCGATGAGGATATAACTGTGGTTTGTTCGAGGAGGTATTGTGTATGAAATTGGGAGTATTAGCAGGGGCGGGTAAAGACTGGCGTACTTCGCTTGAGAACGTGAAAATTGCAGAATCGATAGGTTATGAGTTTGTTGGAACCGGAGAAGCATGGGGACCATCGACGATTCCTTGGATGAGTTTACTTGCTGCACATACCGAGAAGATTCAAATCGGCACGGCAATACTGAACGTCTACTCCCGATCACCAGGAGCGATAGCGCAAGAATTTGCCATGCTTGAAATGCTATCCGGTGGTCGGATGGTTTGTGGTTTAGGATCCTCGGGACACCGCGTAATTGAACATTTTCATGGAGTCAAGTTTGATCGACCTTTGCGGCGCATACGCGAATACTGTGAAATTATCGATCTATTACTGAGGGGAAAGAAGTTGGAATATGAGGGGGATATTTTTTCTCTCAGCAGGGGCTTTGATTTAATGGGCTTCGAACCCCAGCGAGATCATGTACCTATTTACATTGCAGCAATCACTCCTAAATCCATAGTTCAAACAGGAGAGATTGCTGATGGGATTATTCCAATACACTGGCCGCGACAGCATTTCGCCTCTTTACGAAAAAGTCTTGGGAAGGGTGCGGCCAAGAATGGGAGGACAGGTGACGCGATCACCATAGCCCCCATGACAAACGTATACATACTCGGTGAGGGCGATGACGAAGCGCAGTGGCAAAAAGCGAGACAGCCTCTTTTTCATTACATCAACCGAATGGGTGATTTCTATTGGAATATGTTGGCCAGTAATGGTTATGAGAAAGAAGTAACTAAATCTCGAGCTGCCTGGAAAGAGAGAGATATGGAATCAGCAATGAGTGCAATCTCGAAGCAAATGGTCCAAGATATTCAAGTGATCGGTCCAGTAGAGTCTATAGCAGAGCAGCTAAAAGCGCGGTCTGATTTAGGCGCTGATATTCAGTTGATTTCGATGCCCAGCGGGTCGACCGAGGCTATAACAAATCGATTGGAAAGTTTCGTTAAATTTTAAGTGAGTAAACAACATGTCTAAAAAAATTGAGTGGTATTACTTTCGTAACGGATGAACCAGCTGTAAACGTGCATCCAAGTTTTTGGAAGCAAGAAATATAGAGATAAGTGAAAAGATACCAGCAAGTCGGAAGCTTCAGGCTATAGACGCTAAGAAATTAATCGATACCGCTAAGATACTCGTTGTTGCCAAGGGCAAGAAGGTAACTGAATTTAATTTAACTGATCGCGACAGTGAGGAGACGGTCTCAGCGATGCTTGGTCCGACCGGCAATTTGCGTGCACCAACGGCAGTATATGGAAATACAGTTATGGTGGGCTTTAACGAAAGCGCATATTCCGACCTGTTCGATTAAAAGTAGACGCGGCCATCCATCAGAAGGCGGGCGGTTCGTTCTATCGTTGTAGATTGGATGCCAGATCCTGTTTTATGGGCGTAGGCTGTGGACACACCTGATAGGTGACCTATTTTCAACGGGGACGCTTCCGTGGTGTCAATTTGCGCTAGCTGGTTCGGTATCGTTCCTGTTGTTGCCGTAGCGGCTGCTAAGCACATGGATCCAGTGAGCGTAATCGCACGGTGCACCTTTCCCATTGAGAACATAATGATGGCTATGTTGTGGGAAGTATCATCATAAATTTCGCCACTGATCGCGTGGATTATGGTTGGTGGAAACGCCAGTGCGATCTTAGGATTGACCATGGGTACATTTTGGATATCTTTTGCCATGCCCATACGGACTGCAGCGAGACGCCGAATAGACTCAACTTCGTTCATTAATTCTGGTTGTTGTTCTATGTTTTCGGGGCCGATAACAGTTTCCAGACCTAACGACCGGCCATCGATAAAAACAACGGGGCTTGTTGCATCCACTAATGAAGCTTCATAAGTTTGTTTTCTAGTTTTAATGGATTCTACAACACTGCTAGTGGGTAGGAGATTTCTGGTCACAGCCCCTCCCGGGTTTAAAAACTTGAGGTCTATTTTTGAGCCACTGCCTGTAACTCCTGCAATCTGAGTAAGTCCGTTCGGGTTAAATTGACCTTCCGAAACGTCAAGTGTTACGGCAATGACTTTTTGAGTATTGGTATTGAGCAGGTGGAAAGTCTGTCTGCCGTCCGAGCTCTTTATCAACTTCGTATGGAGTCCAAACGGCACTACCGCTGAGGTAAGATTTCCGCAGTTCCCTGTGTATTCTACTGCTGCCTTGTCTACGCTAACCTGGGCAAATGTATAAATTAAATCGATGGATGGTTCGGAAGCCGGTTCTACAAAAACGACCTTGGAAACGGATGACATTCCCCCACCCATCCCATTGAGCTGTCTTCCATAAGGATCGGGACTTCCCAGAATGTTAAGAAGTATTTGCTCCAATTTTGGTTCCGGAGGTAAGTCGGCTTTGTTAAAAAAGACACCTTTGCTCGTCCCTCCTCGATAATAAGCGGCGGGTAAGAAATTCAAATAACACCTTTTTGTTTTAGTTCGTCTATCTGTTGGTTTTCTAAACCTAGCCAATCACTAAAAATCTCGTAATTGTGCTCGCCCACGGAAGGAAAGAACTCTGTGTCTGGAGTGTCGTATTCACTATATCGAATGGGACTACTCGGTAGTGTGATATCACCCATTTCGGGATGAACCATGGCTTTGAGCATTCCTCGCTCGTGCATATGTGGATTGGTTTTTACTTCTTCTAGATCTCGAACTGGGCCGACGGCGACCTTAGCCGCTCTCATGCGGGCAAAAGCTTCGTCCCGTGGAAGTTTCCTGCTCCAGTTTTCGATCATAGTGTTTACTTCTTGTTCCCGCTCACGGCGGGCTCCTACTGTCGAGTAGTTGGCATCGCCTATGAGGTCATCTCTTCCGATGACTTTGAGAATACTTTCCCAGTGTCTTTCGGATACACAAATAATCGCTATGAATCCACCGTCGGAACATTCGTAGCGACTGTAAGGCACGGACCCGGCGGGAGATCTTGCGCTATTCCGCTTTGGCATTTTGCCAGTGGCATGGTACGTCGTGAGTTCAGAGCACAGCGTGAAATACATCGCTTCAAGCATGGATACTTCAACCCGGGTACCTTTCCCGGTTTTGGTCCTACCCATTAATGCTGTGATAGTGCCGGAATACATATGTATCCCTCCCATAATGTCACATGGCGCTCCTCCAGCTCGGGCGGGCGGTCTGTCGGCATCCCCAGTCATATTCATGATTCCTGAGGCTGCCTGTATCGTGTGATCCATAGCGAGTAAATCGCTGTCTTGCCCTGATATGCCGTACCCTGTGCTCGTAACGTAAATTAAACGCGGGTTGTCTTCGCGCAGGACATCCCAACTAAGCCCAAGCCGGTCCATTACTCCAGGAGCGTAGTTTTCCAGTAAGACATCAGCGGTTTTTACGAGTTCACGCAGCAGTTTTTTTCCCTCGATATGTTTGAGGTTAAGGGTGACGCTTTTTTTGTTCGAGTTCAGCATGGCAAACGCTAAAGATGTTTTAGGACCTCCGTGCCCACGAAGTCTTTCGCCTCCGGGGGGCTCTACTTTGATAACGTCTGCTCCCCCCATGGCCATTAGAAAGGCGGCGTAAGGACCGTTGTAGATTTGTGTTAGATCAACGACGCGAATGCCATTGAGAGGGTTGTCTGAGCTCGTCATTGCATGTCCTTCTTTTAGCTAACATTGGTCAAGGCGGACCATACCATTTAATCTTTCTCTCAAAGCGAGAAAAGACTAGTCTTTTGAATCAATCAATATCGTCAGGAATCGGTTTAAGGAGAGAGTTTGTGGATCGGAATCAATTTAAAGTCGTCATTATTGGCGCTGGTCCTGGTGGCATTTGTGCTGCAATCAAACTGTTGGAGGCAGGCATCCGTGATTTTGTGATGCTTGAAAAAGCCGGAGGGGTAGGTGGTACCTGGTGGCATAATCGCTATCCTGGGGCTGAGTGTGACGTTCCATCTCACCTATATTCTTTTTCTTTTGAGCAAAAGAGAGACTGGTCTCGTCCGTATGCCCGCCAACCGGAAATACTCGATTACATGCAGCATGTCGTCCAAAAATACGAGCTGATGCCTCATGTTCGCCTCAGCTCAAACGTCGAAGAAGCTCGGTGGAATGCGGGTACCGACACGTGGCAACTACAAATCGAGGGTTCTAGTGAGCTGGTTGAAGGTCAATTTTTAATCAGTGGTGTTGGTATGTTCACTGAATTGACCTATCCCGACATTGGTGGAATCGACGACTTTCAAGGAACTAAATTTCACACTGCGGATTGGCTTGACGGACACAAACTTTCCGGCGAGAAAGTTGCTGTTATAGGATCGGCGGCTAGTGCGGTACAGATGATTCCAGAAATAGTGGATGAGGTAGATCAATTAACTGTTTTCCAGCGACGGGCACAATGGGTTTTGCCGAAAGAAGACGAGGCGTTTTCTGAAGAAGAAATCAGGACATTTGTAGAGGATGATAGTGTCGCTGCGAAACAGCGCGCGTCGATTCGTGAGGGCTTAGAGAATTTCATTACTTTTTCTAACAAGGAGGTTTTGGAAAAAGCTGAAGTACGTGGTCTCGAAAATATAGCAGTTGTCAAAAACCCTGAAACCCGACAGAAGTTGACTCCAGACATGGCGTATGGTTGCCGGCGGCCGCTTTCGAGTAATCTGTATTATCCAGTGTTTAATCGTGATCATGTCACGTTAGTCACGGATGCTATAGATACTTTGACCGCTAAAGGAGTGTCGGCAGGAGGTCGTGAGACTGAGGTAGATACCATAATATTTGCGACCGGATTCCAAACTACCAGGTATCTGTCCTGTATCGATGTTTATGGGAAAGAAGGGTTGAGCATACATGACGCGTGGAAAAATGGAGCACAGGCTTATTTGGGAATAACGACAGCCGGTTTCCCGAATCTTTTTATGTTGTACGGTCCTAACACGAACAATGGCTCTATTCTCGAAATGCTAGAGCATCAGGTTGAATATAGCGTAAGGCAGATTCGTAGTTTAGAAGCGAGGGGTCACAATTGGTTGTCATTGAAAACTGAAAGAATGGGTACTTACAACACATCGTTACAAAAGGACATAGAAGGCGTCGATGTCTGGCAAGGAACGTGTGGTGGTTACTATCGTGGTAATGCGGGATTTATAGTGACCCAATGGCCTCATACAATGGATAAATACAAGGCTTGGTTAGATCAAGACTCCGATAGTTTTGATTATGGATAGTATGTTTAAGTTCCTTATCTCGATCCCGCATAATCCAGCGGGTAGGAACTAATGGTTTGTTGAATTGAATATTTAATCCTTCTGTTAGGAAATATTGTGTTCCTCCCAAAAGCTTCGTATCGCATCCAGAGGGGCTTTTTCTATGGAGATTTCTTTATTCAGCAGTAGTGTATTGCGGCTTTTGGCTTCGTACCTGTTCCAATCAGGGGTTGATTGATTATTTGGGTTTCCGGTATGAGCGAATGCGAGGTATGCCGACATGATTTGCCGCGATAATTCGCTGACATGTAGGCCCGTTCCACAAAATCTGCGCATTTGAGGGAGGTCGTATGTCCCCCAGACGAAGGGTATATCCAGGGAGTGGCAGGACTGTAGCATTCCGTCATGC
>CEQQ01144807.1_pt1 | contig 10895 bp, 2 predicted proteins | sample 531041 | NCBI WGS metagenome assembly CEQQ01 (sample SAMEA2621222, study PRJEB7988) | marine metagenome | biome: marine biome (ENVO:00000447); feature: deep chlorophyll maximum layer (ENVO:xxxxxxxx); material: "saline water (ENVO:00002010), including plankton (ENVO:xxxxxxxx)" | depth 150 m | reverse complement strand
ATCAAGATATCTAATTAACTTTTCCTTATGCCCTTCTAACTCAAGTCCTTCTATCTTCTTTTTTATATCATCATATTCTTTTTGCTTAAACTTCTTATCGTGGTTTTTAATAGTATTATATAGGTTTCTAGTATTAACCCTAGATAAAATGTCTGCTTCTTCTACTAACTGCCATATCTTTTTACCTGATTTCTCATCAACCCTTGTCAAGTCATAAGCACCCTTTGTTAATCCAATGAAGTTTAATGCTCCCATTGTTGGAGCAAGAACCTTTGCAAAACCTATAGCTTCTTCCATAAGATACCCTAAAGGTCTTCCTTGTTCTTGTTGCATATAGTTTTCAAGATTCTCCCAAAAGTTTACACCTACTTCTGTATTACCAACAAAGTTTTCAAATCCCCAAAAGCTTTTCTCTATTTCTTTTACTAATGGGTCTTTATATTCTTCTCCAAAACCTGCTCTAATAATAGGTTCTAATCTTGCCATAAATATTTCTTCCCCTATTTCTTCAGGGAATCCACCGATACCTGCTCTTTTTAATGCACCTCCACCTATTTGTCTATATCCACTACCTGTTCCTATAGTTCTTGCTAGAGTACCTACACCTCTTATACCTTTCTCTACATACTTGGTAGCATTCTTCATTCCATTCATCATATTATTAACAGATGGCTTAAACATCTGCATCTTCTTTGCTAGATGATTAAACATCATTCTATCTAACCATTTTCTAGCTTGAGGATTTAATGATAACTTTCTGATGTAATCTGCACTCTTTTCTGATATACCCCACATCTTTGCTATGTACTTATTAATAGCAGGGTTTTTTAAATACTGTAATCCTGCCTTTCCTACATGCCTTAATACATCTTCTCCAAATTGTTCTGAATAAACTTCAGCAGTATTTAATAGGTAATTCTTTAAAGCGGCATTCCATATACTACCATTTGCCGCTTCATTTAGCTTTTCAAATGCTTGTTGACTTTCAGTATCAAAGTAATATGAATTACTTGGCATTGTTTCCTGAATAGTTCTATTTATTGTATGTGCAGTATTTATATATACTCCTTTGGGAAAGGATGTAAGTAATGATATAAAGTTTCTAGTAGCCATCTTGCCTAAGTTACCAGTCCCCTTTATTCCATCTTGTACTAACTTTATTTGTATAGCTCTTAAAACTGCATCATCTGTTGTATTTATACCATGCCTAATTCCTGTTTTTGCTATATCATCTAAAGAGTTATATGCAAAGCTTTTCATACCTAGACCATATGCGGCTTTTGTAAGATACTTTGCACCTCCTATTCTAGTAGTTGCACTTAAAGGACTTGTTAATATTAATTCAGCAATAAAAGCCGCTGCCATAGGAGAATGTTCCCCTGCGATATATGCAAAGCCTGGGTCTGCCATTTGCTTATATGAATTATAGATACCTGCTATTTTATATAGTATCTTTTCTTCATCATTTAGGTCTTCCCCATTCTGTACTTTCTCGTATATTTTTTTAATTCTTAATGTTTGAGATAGGTTAAATAACCCTCCCACGAATGGTATAGCTTCTCCTTTCTTTTGCCACATACCTTTCCACATATTCTTTCCATACCATGTATTACCCTCTTTTGCCATTGGCATAGCTATAACCTCTTCTGCAAAGTCTATAGCATCTAATATAGTTTTATTGTATTCTACTTCTCTAACTGTTCCTGCCTTTCCTGCGGATTTACTTACTCTATTCCAACCTAACCCTTCTGTTTCTTTTAATTCTTCAAGTAGTGGAAGTACTTGCTTCATCATACCTTTTGAAAAAACCAAATCTGTACTAGGATACATAAACCTTTCATAATTCATCATTTCCTCACGAACAGGTCTTTCTTCTTCAGGAATAATAGCACTTACCATCATACCATTATCAAGTATCTTTTCTTTATACCCTTCAGGTTTAGTAGTTATACCCATATCCTTTCTTATGGCTAGATATAACATCATCCTTTTGTCTTGAGGGTCTGCAGACATAAATTCAACACTTTTTAATATTTCCTTTATACCTTCAGGTATGTTTTGTTCAACGGCAGGTACTATTTGCTTCTTTTGATATTCATTATATATAGCATTATCGTACCTCTGTCTTTCATCAAACCCATTATCTAATCCCCATTCATATAGTTCTTTATAAACCTTTGCATATTTTGAAGATACTTCTTCCATTTTAGCTTCAAACTCTTCATCAGTTATTTTCCCTTCATCTCTATCTTCAGAAGCTTGAAGTATTTCTTCCTGTAAATCAACTATCTGTTGAGGGTTTTTCTTTATAATCCAATCATTAAATTCTAGTCCTATTATTTCTCTAGCTTTAGTAGTACTTTGCCTTAATGCTTTTTCACTTAAAGATGGAGCTACATAATCTTCATATCCATCACTTGAAAATCCTAATTCATCAGCAACTATTTTCATCTTCTCATTAGTGCCTTCTGTTTCTTTTTCAGGATTCCATTTACCTTCTTTATTTATAATTTCTTCTAATCTTAATTGATTAGCATTATCTATACCTTGTTCTACTTCTTCAAATGATATATTACCTAATGGAGAGTTTTGTATTTTTTCATAATCAGATTCTGTAACAGGTTCGACTACAGGGCCTGTAGCTCCTACCATTCCTTCAACTCCTGTTGGTTCTACAACATCTGTTGTACCTGTAACCCCTGTTGGGCCTATAGCACCTGTTGGAAATGATTCTCCAACTCCTTCTTCTCCTAAATAATCTGTGCTAAATCCTTCTAATCCTTGTGCCCCTGATAATGATTCTTGTATCTTTTTTTGTGTATAGAATAATCTTTGTTGTTGTTGTGCAGGAGATAATGTAGAATCAGGTACTTCAGGATTTAAAGATGGTATCTGCAACTCACTATATATAGCTTGAGCTTCTGCTTGTTTTTCTAAATCTTCTTGTGATTCTATATTTATACTATCTGCTAACTCTTTAGCAGTTTCTTTTTCTGTTTTAACAGTATCCTCAAATACAAAATCATCTACTGTGCCTTCTCTTTCATCTTCTATTAATCCTTTATCAATACCTTGTTGCATAAGGTTTTCAGGTAAATTAATACCTTCTTCATATAGCTTTTTCTGTACTTCATCAAATTCGGGATTCTCTATATCAATTCTTACTGAGCCTTGCTTTAGCATTTCTATTATATCATCATTCTCTAGAAACTGCAATAGAGTTTGTTTATCTATTGGACTACCCTGATATTTATATTTTGGTTCTACAACTATATCTTCTGTAGGAATAGGTGCTAACTCTTTTATTGATGGTAAAGTAGGTATAGTATCTGTAGGAATATTTTCTCCTGTTTCTACATCTTCCTCTAATTCAGTATTATATTCATCTGTAGCAGATGATATGCTATCCTCATCTAATACTAGATTATCAGTATCTAAATCATTATCAATGATATTACCACCTAGATTCTCTTGTTGTTCTTTTAATTCTTCTGTTAGTTCTGTTGCCATATTTAGAAATTATAACTGCTACTACCTACTTTTCTTCCTGACCCCTTAAATGCTCCCCTTGAAAAATTACTTGTTTTTCCATATACACTTGAAAAACCTGTAACATCTTGTATCCTATCTATATGCTTTTTGTTTAAGGTTTGTTGTAATAGTTGTCTTTGTGCATTATCAAAACCTGACAATATAACATCATTTATTAATGTTTTTTCTAAATCTACTGTCAAATCTGTTCCTGTATAGGTTTTACCCTTTAACTGCCATTTTACTCCTTCGCTCGTTTCTGTCTTATGATATTTTTCGCCTGGCAAGAATATCCATTTGCCCGACGCAGGTGTCATTACTGTTACCATACCTAACACTGACTGACCTGTCATCACTTTTTCAGGTACAAAAGCACCATGCATAACCTCATTACCTCTTCTTACAGTAAAATCAAATACTTGATTATCTTCAGTATAGTCAGAAGCTTTCCTTATATCTGTTATTACATTTCCTCCAAAATTAACTCCACCTACACCTTCTCTCATTTTTCCTACTACATCATCTAAAGATGGATTGTTTTTCATTATTGGGTTGCCTTCGTCATCTAATCCATCCTGATATTGTCCTGTTGAAGTAAATATATCCATTCCTGCTTTGCCACCATAATTCTCTCCACCTTCATAGAATTGCCATCCTCCTTTTGCATACAATCCTTCTTTCACATCCGTTATTCCTGTATTTAAATTATCAGGCTTTAACTCAAAATGATTAAATCCATCTATATCTACATCAGATGCATCTTGTAAATCTCCATTTCTTCTAACAGGTATAGGTTCATGTCGCTGACCTGTTTTTGCATTATATGATACCCAACCATATCCTTTAATCTTATCTGCATCAGTTTTTTCATCTTCTATAATATCATTATTTTCATCAAATGCCATATATCTCATAGATGGTGTCTGTAGATTTTTATTTAATCCTATAGTGTAGCCTGGATTATATAATGTTTGTTGTAATGTTAATAATCTATTAGCTGATGTTCCTTTTTCTAATTCTGAAGCATCTACATCAGCGTATGCTCCTATCATAAATGTAGGGTTTTGATTTACACCATAGCTAGTGTTACCACTTGCATCTCTTCCATATGTCATATACCTACCTGTAGTTCTTACTGTATTATCTTTACCTACTTTAATATTATCTTGCCAAGTTGAACTACTTATACCTGTGTTTTTAAAGTCTTGGAATACATTTGAGAATTCATTTAACATATACAAAGGAGTAAGTGTTGCGGCAGGTAACTTACCACCACCACCTGTTGCTTGTCTGTTTCTAATAAACTCATCCTTAATCTTCTTACCATAATAAGATTTAATTATACCCTTTACCTCTTTTATTCCTTCAGGGGTATCCATATTATAATCTCTAAATATTTGTCTATTTTCCCTGCCAAGAACATCTACTATATAATCCAACCTAGATTTACCCATATCATCCTTCTCTGTATCATCTATTGTAGTTGACATTATAGTTTTATATATATCTCCTGCTGACTTACCTGAAGTTTGATTATATGGATTATCTGCCCATACTAAATCAGTATCAGGTTTAATTGTATTAATCCAATAATCTCTTAAGTATTTTTCTAATCCTACTCTTGATACTAGCTTTTGACCTAATCCTATTATTTGGTCGCCTTTTTCAGGATTAGATACAATGCTTCTCATATCTTGTGTTGCGGCTAATATATCTTTAGCTTGTTGTAATGCTTCATCAGATACATGCATTCCTGCACCCTCCTTATCTTCTGCATATTTAACTATCTGTTGTGCCTTATCTACTATGCTTTTTGCATTAGCAGAATAACCTTGCATTGTTTTATGCCATTGTGCTAATTCTCTTCCTTCTTCAGTTCCTAATGAATTTAATGCTCTTTCCCATTGAGGACCATATTTCATCTGTGCTTTATATATCCTTTCTTGTACTCCCCCATATATTGCATCTTGCCAATCTTTATTATATCCTTCAGGCATCATTACATCTTCCCAAGCAAACTTCTCTTTCTTTCCTTTCTGTTGTGCTTTAACCCCTGCTTCTAATAAAGCCTTGCTCCTAGCTTGTTCTATCCCTATAGGAACGATAACTCCAGGCGATGCATATATTGGTACATTACCAATCATTTTACCACCATAAGTACCTTGATGTATTTTTTCATTTAATGAAGGATAATTAACACTTGTAGGTAAAGCTCCTGTATTTGCACTCATTTGGTTTCTATAATCCATTTGACCTAAACCTAATAAGTCTTCTACTGATATTACATCTCCTCCTTGTCCTGTTCTATTAGCACCTGCAACTCCTAGTGCATTTTGAAATGTAGAATTAGCTTGTTGGTTGCCTATAGCAGAATTAGCCATATTTGCATTCTGTTGTGCAACGTATGTTGAAAATGGTATTGAACCTGTAGGTTGACTCATATTATCTTATTTTAAGTAGTAAACATATTATATGGATTACTATTTCTCGCTTCTAAGGCCTCATCATAAGGATTAGTACCTGTAAACATAGTACCTGCGTTAGCTTTACTATACTTATCATTCATTGTGTTCTGTGCAACTGCATCTCTGTTTGCTAATATCTGTAATTCCATAGCAGTTTGTCCTTCTGCAAGACCTGTTTTACTAGCTTCTTGTAAGAACGGTATTCCTTGTTGTCTTTGTCCTAGTAAGAATTTATTAAGGTTATCTGACGCTTGTCTATCTGCCATTGATATCGCAGCCATTGTTTGTCCAAACCCTTTACCTGCCCTTATAGCATTTCTTTGTGTAGTGTTTTGTGATGCAGTTATAGAATCAGGTATTGCTCCTGCTCCTTGCATAAATGATTTTCCTCTTAATTCTGCTAATGCTTTTGCAGTTGCATATTCGGGTGGAACATTAATTTCAGGAACTTTCTTCCTAAATAACTGATTAGCACCTGCCGCTAATGCTGATTGACCTGATTTTTTTATTAAATTTAACAACCAATTACCTTTCTTTACATCTGTATCTCCTAAAGCATCCCCTAACTCACCTAATCCTTGATTATTATTTTGTGCATATTGATTAAAACCTTGAGCTCCTGTATTTGGGTTGTTCATAAAGTTTTTCATTGTATTTATTCCACCACCTTGTCCTTGTTGAAAAGGAGATTGATTTTGCCTTAATGAAGGAGTACCACCTGTATTAAGATTTAGTGTTGGTTTACCTATTATATTTTGTGGTGGTAACATAGTAGGTGCATTAACTTGTGGAGTAGGAAAAGCAGATACACCTCTTTGTAAACCTCCTTGAATTGGATTTGCTTGTTGCATACCCATACCTAATCCTTGTGTAGTACCACCTGTCATAGATTGATACATATTTGCCATTGGGCCTGAACTTGGTACAAATTTAGGTGTCATTGGTGGTCCACCACCCAATAAGCTAGGGGATTGCATTGGGAAAGCATTTCCTATAGAACCTGATTGCCCCAATACTGAATTAGCAGTTAAACCTGTAGCGGAAGGTGCCCCTCCTGCTAATAAAGATGATAAAAATCCACCTGATGAACCTGCACCTACTGCGGCACCTGTACCTAATGCGGTGCCTGTACCTGCCGCTGCCGCTCCTGCGGTTACACCTCCTGTTGCTAATAATACTGGTAATGCCATAATATCTTTATTTTAATAATTTATATTGAACACCCACATCTACAACCCTGAACTCCTCTTCAGTTGAATGTACAATTTTATATAATAATTTCCTACCCTGAAGCCTATATTTATTAACAGTTTGATTTGCTCTTGGCACATACTGTTCATAAGCTCCATAATCTAATAAATATCTATTTCCTTGAGTTGCTAAATTAAGTACTGCTATGTTTGTAAAATCATCATATGAAAACTGAACTTCTGTTGGTTTTACATCTGATGCAATCCTTATCCTTATAAACTCCTTACTAAATAGTTGTTTTGGTGCAGTTACTTGTATTACTTCTGATACTATAGAAGAACCATCAATTAAGAATCCCCTATCTAAAGTATAAGTTTCTGCTCCTTTCATTCCATACGTTTCAGTATTGAAAGATAGATACTTATCAAAACAATAATCATAAGTGCCATTCCAATGTTTATTTGCTACATTATATGCAAAGGTAGTACATTCTGATTCTCCATACTCTATTGTTATCCAATATTCATTATGGTATATATCATATGCACCTGTTAATGCATTACCATAACCCTTCTTCATATTGTTTATTAAATCACTTTTAATTTTTACTTTATACCCATTACCTATATCTTCTACTGCATTATTGTGTAATCTATATACAGATGTTAGGTTAGCAAAGTATAATGCATTATCATATTCTGCACCACTCCTCCACATCTCATCTGTCATACCTACTCTTTTGTTTAACCAAAATTGGTCTTGAACACCTACAACAGATGTTATAGACATTAATGCTACTTGGTTTATAGCGGCATCTGTAACATTCTGTTTATCTGTTAATAATAAGCATATTCCTGAATCAGTAATAGCGTATAAGTTTCTACCTTTAGATGATAAACAATCAAATGCATACTTAATAGCACCTGTGTCATCTGATATGTCATATACACTTAATGGATTAAATGTTTTTAAGCCTGGTGCATCTATTTCATTTACTGCTCTTGCTTCACTCCATGCAACCCTTGTACAGAAGTGTGTTTCTTCATTAAATCCAACTTTAGGCTTACTAAAGTCTTTAGCAGTAAGTGGTAGTTTTGAATAATCTATATTAAATGCAAAGTCTATAGTATATGGTAATCTTATTCCACCATATAGCCAATCAGTACTAGGATGATTAGTACCATCTCCTAAAGTAGCTTCTTGATAATCATCATTAGTATAAGCAGGTTGTATAAGATTATAAGTAACATTAGGCCATGTAGAAGGACAAGTAGTTGTAGGGTTTTCTGCAGTTGCTCCATAAGAATTTGGTCTCATAACATAATGTACTTGTGGAAATATCTTATCATTATAAGAATCTCCTAATCCTGTTGAATCATTAGTAGTAAGATATTGAGTAGCAACTTTCGTTTCAACAGTAGCCATTATAGCCATTTGCCTTATCTTCTTCATCCTAAATCTAAAAGAATCTTGTATTCTATTAATTATAGCAACGCCAGGCTGAACTTTATTAGGAGTAAATAATCTAGGATTAACTTCAAACCTATTATAAGGCCATCCGTTATCAAATTTAAAGTTAGTACTACCGCCTCCTGTAGGTTCTCCTTTGCAATCTATGGGAGAGAATATACTTTCCCCTAGATAAGTATCTCCACCAAAGAACTTAATAGGTATATTGTCATCATAATTAACATATATTAAGCTTTGGTCAACAGGTATAAATGCTTCAGGTATAGTTATATACCAAGCACTTGTATCAAATCCATTTACTGTTCCTTGCCTTCCTATTTTAATACCATAGAACTCATCATTAGAATTTGTATGTGTATATACTCCATATATCCCATATGTAGCAGAGTTATTTGTTTCTATATCAAGCAATATATTTCCAATAAGTGTATTGTCCATATATGTAATATCTACCCATCTTTTTGGTACTGAATTACTTGTTTCTTTTATGTATATATATCTTTGTTGTAATTCTCTTGTAGCGATAGGTGCATATACATTTGAAATGCAATCTTCCCATCTTTCATCTACTAAATAGATAACTTGACTTTCAGCTACATCTAATGTAGGGTCATATTTAGCTATTAATGATTCTTTCTTTAAGTATTGTCCTGTTTCATAATATTCAACAACGTTGCCGTCATCAGGGATGTTTTCCTTTTTTATTATGTTTATTATATACATTGGTTCATGCCAATTTTTCAGACCTGCATCTTCAAAATCGTTATTTGCTCCACCTCCTGAACCATAAAATTCATATAAACCACCTGTATAAGTGGTAGTAATCCTAAACATTGGTTGTCTGCTATCAGTTCCTAATGATACAGGATATTCTACTAATGATAAATCAAATACCTTTTTTTCTCCTGTTAATTCTCTATTCCTATTATCATTAAACATAGCAGAAGGACCTACTGTGCCTTGGTCATAATTTCTCCATCTACCAAATTCTACATATCCACCATTACCTATTTGCTCTGGGCCTACATTTGAATCTCCAAGATTAATACTACCATCTTCATATAGAATCCTTAAATAAGATACTATATCTATGCTATTATCATTATTAGGTATTAATTCTCCTTCTCCTGAATATACTTCCGAAAAGAATCCTAAAGGAGATACAAATTCTACTTGATATGAAGAAGGATTATCTACCATATCAGTTATTGTTGCCGCATCTACTAATCCTGCCGCTATATCCTGACTAAAGAATAAGAATTTAGAAAGGTCTTTACATACATTAGGACCAATTATTCCTCCTGCTTCTAGGAAAGCATAACATCCTATTCCTTGAGCTATTATTCTTTCTGCAGACTTTGTTCTTACTACATAAGCAGACTGCGCCCAAGGGATATTATTAAAGTTTATCTTTTTAATAGCACTTCCTAATGAATAGTAATTAGGACCAAATCCTTTTGGAAAGTAATTTGTTCCTGCGACGGGAGATGCATCCTGATTAGAATATTTCTTCCATCCACCTCCTGAACCTTGATAAACTGCAGTTGATATAACTGCATCGTGGTTTGTAATAGTATCTGTCTTTCCTGTTGGTCTTAGTGGTTTATATCCTATTTCATCTACAGTTACTCTTGTGCCTGGCGGAGTAGGGAATCCTGAAGGATAAGATGTAGTATATGTTTCACAGTCATTTGTATTACGGCCTGGATTAATATCAAGAGGATTAGGCGTGATACACATTATATTAAAGAAATCAACTACATTGTTTTTATGTATAGCTTGTTTCATATCAAAAACCTCATGTGTATAGCTTACTCCTGCTACTGAATCTGCGGCTTTAACTGTACTATTACCATCCGTACTATCTCCTTTACCAAATGCTTTTACATCTGCTAATGTTGTTGCACTTACTGTATCTCTTCTATCAGGATACTGATAATTTGAATCAAGAGGAATTGCAAATGATTTTTGCCCTAGATTATCTAGGAATACCATAGCAAATGAATATCTTTCAGACCTTTTATATGATTTATAATAAGCACTATTATATATTCTATGATGACCTTGCTTACCCATATTATGAAGAATAGGATATGTATAGTGACCATCTACTTTAGGAATACCAATATCTGAAGGAGATATATCCCTATCTGCATATTTGATATTCATTAAGTATAATCTGTTATTATAATACCTTATTGCTTTAGCTGAGTCTATAGCACTTAATATTTCTGTATC
>CEQQ01061929.1_pt1 | contig 10941 bp, 7 predicted proteins | sample 531041 | NCBI WGS metagenome assembly CEQQ01 (sample SAMEA2621222, study PRJEB7988) | marine metagenome | biome: marine biome (ENVO:00000447); feature: deep chlorophyll maximum layer (ENVO:xxxxxxxx); material: "saline water (ENVO:00002010), including plankton (ENVO:xxxxxxxx)" | depth 150 m | reverse complement strand
GCAAATCCAGTCGGACACTCCGTCATGAACAAAACAAAGCGTCGCATGTGGGGAGGTCGGTTCCAAAAACCGACAGACCAACTGGTACAAGCCTTTAACGCCTCTATTTCGGTAGATCAAGCTCTTGCCCTAGAGGACATTGAGGGCTCTATCGCTCACGCTAGGATGTTAGCCGAGCAGGACATAATTACCCAGGACGAGGTAACCATAATTATCGATGGACTCACCGTCATAAGGGAAGAAATTGAAGCGGGACTGTTTGTTTGGCAAGAAGAGCTTGAAGATGTACACATGAACATTGAATCAGCTCTGACAGAAAAGATCGGTCCTCTAGGTGGAAAACTCCACACTGCCCGAAGTCGTAACGACCAAGTAGCTACTGATTTCCGTCTCTGGTTACGAAAACGCATCAAGGAAACAATTAGAGAAATATGTATGGTTGAAACAGCCCTGGTCGATCTTGCGGAACGGCACATTTCTGTGATCATGCCGGGATACACCCATTTACAAGTGGCTCAACCAGTACTGTTCTCTCATCATCTTATGGCCTACGTAGAGATGCTCGATCGGGATAGAGAGCGCCTCTTAGACTCCTTACCACGAGTCAACGTGTCCCCTCTTGGATCAGGAGCCTTAGCAGGAACTGGTTTCAACATTAATCGGGAACGCACAGCCACTCTCCTGGGGTTTGATTCACCAGCAGTTAACTCCCTCGACGCTGTCTCCGATCGGGACTTTGCACTCGAATATCTTGCTAATTCAAGTATCTTGATTATGCACTTGTCACGGTTTCACGAGGAACTTGTGCTCTGGTCAAGCCCGGCATTCGGATTTATTACTTTGCCTGACTCCCACACAACAGGCAGTTCGATAATGCCACAAAAGAAAAATCCAGATGTGAGCGAGTTGATCCGGGGTAAAACAGGACGCATATATGGCTCGCTGATGGCTCTACTTACGGTTATGAAAGGCCTTCCTCTCAGCTATAACAAGGACATGCAAGAAGATAAGGAAGGAGTTATTGATACAGCATCAACTATCATTGATGCTCTTGAGCTGACCACATCAATAATTCCCCTAATCGAGCCTAACCCTGCAGTGATGGCTGTGGCAGCAGCCGGCTCTCACAGCAACGCTACTGACCTGGCTGACCACCTGGTATCTAGAGGAATGCCTTTTCGTGAGGCGCATCATGCTGTAGGCCAACTGGTAGCACTTGCAATCTCTGACGATGTTAATCTTGCTGACCTTAGTCTCACTAAAATGCAAGAAATTACCGAGCTTATTGACGAAAGTTCCCTTGAAATACTTTCTCTAGAAGATGTTGTTAACTCTCGGGATAGTTTTGGAGGTACGGCAAGAAGCCAGGTAGAGAAGCAGATTAACCGGACTAGAATACGACTATCCAAGTTGAAAACTGAGGAAAGTTCGTGAATAGTCAAAATCTAGACTTGCCAGAATCAATCACTATTGAAGTAAGATCTGCCAAAGCAACCGACGTGCCAGCAATCCACAAGTTGATCGAACACTGGGCCCACAAAGATCGCATGTTGCTGCGGCCGATAGATGATTTGTTTGCTAATCTGCGAGACTTCTTTGTCGCTGAAGACATGTCCGTAGGTATACCTCAAATTATCGGCACTGGGGCCTTACATATACTTTGGGGCGATATTGCTGAAATTCGTGGTCTAGCAGTAGCGCCAAAGCTTACTGCACGTGGTATTGGTCGTCAATTAGTCAAAGCCTGCGAAGACGAAGCTCGTTTCCTTGGAGTGCCTACGCTTTTCGCATGGACTTACGCTGTTGCGTTCTTTGAGCGTTGTGGATTCACTAAAATTGACAAAAGTCGCGAACTCCACCCAAGAGTTTGGTCAGAATGCCTCCGCTGCACTTTCTATAACAATTGCAATGAAAACGGAATGATTAAGCAACTCGAAGGAGTCCCGATACCGGAAGGCCTTCCGAAACCTCCTATATCACAAGTACCACCGGGAATCACCTAGAATGTGGGTCAATTAACAAATCAAACAACTTAATGATTAGGGGTCTCGCTAGATCCTATATTTCTATACGGCTATTGCACAAACAACTTACGTGTTTTTTGACGCACTGAACAACAAATCGCTTTCTCGAAATTAGCGCTGAAGTACCGACCCCTAATCATCCGTACGATACTATGAGAAACCTCAGCGCAGTTCTTTTAAGCTATTCTTATGGCATGGAAACCGCTTTACTCTCAACCCTGAGTCAATTCGACAAAATAAAAATGAAGAAAATACCCATTTTCTCGAGCCAACAATTTTTTTACGACCTCTATTGCCTGCTACCAGGTCAGTTCCAAAAAGTGCACAGTCACCCGAAGGAAGACAAAGTTTACTTGGTCCTGGAAGGTGAAGCAACATTTGAGATTGCTGCTGAAGAAGCTACTTTAGGTGAAGGTAAAGCTGTCATCGCCCGTGCGGGTATACCCCACGGCGTGAGGAACACGACGGAGCGACAAGTAATCCTACTGGTCACAATGGCACCCAAACCATCGTGATCACAGCAACTTTACATAGGGATGTTTTACGACCCGAAGCATCAATGAAAAGGATAGCCATAGGGGAATTTGCTCTCTCTAATTTCTCTACCTACATTTCAGCCACTAAGCCTCATATTTTAGATATGATGCCCAACCAATTACTGTCACCAGGCCCTAATTGAAACTTGCATACTTAGCTAAGTTAAACCGAATTATTTGGATCATTGCTGCTGTAACCTGGGCATCACTGATATTCGTTTTTTCTTCCCAATCTCTCCCTATTCTGACGCCAGGATGGTTAGAACTACCCATTATCGACAAAGTGGTGCACGCTTGTGTTTTTGGCATCCTCGGTATTTTTTTATTCTTAGCAACCAAGCGAACCTGGCTTGCTATTATCATTGCCTCGTTCTACGGAGCAACCGATGAGTGGCACCAACTCTATGTCGATGGAAGAATCGCGGATCTATGGGACTGGGTTGCGGATATTGTCGGAACAATAACGGCAGTATGCCTGTTATCCCTATATCGCAACAAATTAAGAGAACGGGTAAAATGGAACCCGTGAAGCTTATTATAGTCGGTGCCGGAAAAATGGGGGGAGCCATTCTCACGGGAGCCCTGAGAGCTGAGATATTTACCACTGACGAAGTAGGAATTTATCATCCAGATCCAAAACGGCGTAAGTACTTATGTGAGCAGTTTCAAGTTCTTGAAGTGACCGAAAAGGACATTCTTAAGGCCGAGGCTATCCTCATCGCCGTCAAGCCACAGGTGTTTTTGGCCAAAACCGCACCGCTATTGAAAGGATCTCGAGCCAGTTTCATATCCATCATGGCCGGCGTATCAGCTGAAACCCTTGCTTCTAGCCTAGACAGTAATATTATTACCCGTGCCATGCCGAACCTAGGTTCACACGTTGGTCTGAGCGCTACTGCGATAACGTCAAATTCTGAAGCAACCCCTAAACAGGTTGATTTCACAATTAGATTATTCAAGTCCGTTGGTAAAGTTTACCCTATTCCCGAAACGATGTTTGACAGCTTTACAGGTCTGGCTGCTTCAGGCCCAGCCTTCGCCGCAGTAGTCGCCGAAGCTATGGCGGACGGTGGTGTTCGGGTTGGATTCACCCGTGAAATAGCCGCTGACCTCGTTAGACAGGTTTTGCTGGCAACGGCACAACTGCTTGAGGCAAAGGGTCCGGCTAGCATCAAAGATGAAGTATCTTCAGCCGGAGGTACTACCATAACCGGCATAAAAGCTTTAGAGAAACATCGAATACGATACGCCCTAATCGACGCTATCGAAGCTGCAACTTCTCGGGCCAAACAACTACGAGAAGATCATCATTAAGAGATCTTGGTACTTTTATTTTGCATAGCTCCTCTCGTATTTTTGTTGCGGTGATGCTGATGGATTCAAGGCTAGAATAGCACCAACTATTTTTATGCCTAGGTTAATTCTGGTTTCTAACGCGACTTTGTCTGGCTTGTCAGGAAAAATTAATCAATAACTGGCCATTGAGATATTCCAATAGCTCATTTACATTAGTTTCGGACACCCAGAAAGCTCTAGTACAGGAAAACAACTCCCGCCTATCCATCATCTCTAAAGATTACTGGTCTTTCTTACGTCCCTCCTAGCAAATCATTACTGAGAGGCTTAGGAACTAATCACTCGAAGGTAAGCCATTCTTCTTTTAAAACTCCGAACCTGCCTTCTTTCAAGCTGCTTCTAATCTCAGACATTAGCCTCGCCATGAAATTCAAATTGTGAATGCTCGCGAGTTGATGCGCCAACTGCTCCTTAGCCCGAAACAGATGCCTTATATAAGCACGCGTAAAATGTTGACAGGTGTAACATGAACACCCCTGCTCAAGAGGAGCAAGGTCGTTAGCAAAGCGAGCATTTCGAAGGTTTAACCGGAAATTTCGGAGCTTAACTCCCTTATCAAAGCGAACTAGAACGCCCCCGTTACGGGCATTTCGGGTTGGACTAACGCAGTCGAACGTATCAACACCTCTTTCCACCGCCTCAAAAATGCTCGATACATCGCCTATACCTAGTAGATGGCGAGGTAAATCAGCTGGTAGGTATGGAATGGTCCATTCTAAAATCCGATACATATCCTGCCGGGTACGTCCTAGATTTCCACCGATAGCAATACCGTCAAACCCCTTCTTACCAATAATCTTTGCACTATATTCACGAGTATCTCGGTAGGCTCCTCCTTGAACAACACCAAAAAGAGCCTGTGGATATCCGTGTCTCGGAATCGTTGCCTCGAAAGCCTCAAGGCATCGATCAGCCCATCGATGCGTCCTCTCAGCACTAGCTCGTGTATAGTCTTTTTCATGCAACGGGCTAGTGCACTCATCAAATGCAAGAATAATATCCGCCCCCAGATCTCTTTGAACAATAATTGAACCCTCTGGGGTGAACAGATGCTCACTACCGTCGATGTGACTAATAAAGCGGACACCCTCTTCTTCTATCGAAACCATCGATCTGTCCTTTAACGAGTCACCTTCTTCATTGGTCTGTGTATCTTCTTCACCTGGAAAGATGCTGGCAATCTTGCCGATACCGTGTTCAATCCCTGCACCGAGAGAGAATACCTGGAACCCTCCAGAGTCAGTCATCAAGGGACCCTGCCAATTCATGAACCGATGGAGTCCACCATGGTCTGCTATCACTCGCTGACCAGGTCGGAGGTAGAGATGGTAGGTATTTGCGAACAAAACCTGGGTACCCGTTGCAATCACTGTCTCAGGGGCCAATGATTTAACAGTACCTTGGGTACCGACAGCTACAAAGGCGGGAGTTTCAATGACCCCGTGAGACGTACGTAAATAACCCGAACGAGCCATCCCGTGCTCTGCATCTATCTCGAAGACTAGCGGATTACGATCCATGAGCTTGACGATTATAGCCCAAGACCGTTCTTCTCGAAAACGATCTGGATAAGTGCTACCCAAATTCGGCAATACAGAAACCCAAGATCAAGGTTACGGTAACATCGGTCTCGCTAATTTCAACCTACTCTAAGAATAGCCTGCGTTTTTGCAACTTAGCCCTCTTCTATCAGTAATCATCGAAAACTAATACATCAACCGTTTACATTTCGCAAATAAGTCAGATCCGGATCAGTATGACCCATCAGACCACAATCCCCTAAAACTCAGAGGCTAATTTTACTCTGAGCGAGTACAGCGTTCATTGGTGGCTCAGCTATCTATTTACTTTAAGATTTTGATTGAAGGAACCTTGGGTTTAACAAGTAACGAGGGTCATCTAAACTCGACAGCGGGGCTATTAACGATGTGTTGGTTGCACAAAAACATTGTGACAGGTTATTCTCTTCGCTACCAAATAGATTGATCGCAACATTTTTTCTGGGAGATCGGGGACCTATGGCGCTGCACCTAGGGGTAAAACTCACGACTGTTGGCATTGTCATCGCCATGCTAATTATGGGGTTTAGTCCCACTCCAATTGAAATGATCAATCTCCAGATAACTCCCTCAGTGACATTGCATCAGGAGCCGCTGGTCATTAATTTCCCCCAAACACTTGGGCCAAAAGCGAATCCACGGTATACCGTGATAGCCACGGGATATAACTCTCTCCCATCTCAGACTGATAGCACTCCCCACATCACTTCTACTGGAAAGCGAACAAGTTTCGGAATCATTGCTGCCAGTCGAGATCTCTTAGGTTCTGTACTACCGTATGGTTCTCTAGTTCGCCTAAATGATCTCGGAAGCCTATCGACTGGTGCTGGTGCTGATGATTACCAGGACATCTTAGAAACTCAAAATTTCTTTATTGTTGAAGACACTATGCACGCCCGAAAACGCCAACAGGTCGACATATGGTTTGCCCAGTACGACGCGGCGGTAAATTGGGGAATCCGTCGAGTTGAGGTCGAACTAGTACGCTACGGACGCGAAGGGCCTTTACTAACTGACGCACCAAGCTTGTTTGATTCCCTCCCAGTCTCAAACCGCCACTGAGCTTGCTTACAACAAGCTACCAAAGCTATCCTACCTACTAGATTGTGGCACCCTTTGTTCTCTTTATCGCTTTCCGTCACATTCGCAAACGAGGTCTCCAAAGCGGATTAACAGTACTTGGGGTTGGCGTTGGCGTAATGGTTCTAATCACAGCTCTTTCCCTTACTAATGGATTCATTGCACAGTTGATCAACAGTACACTACAAGCAACACCTCACTTGGTTCTCCAAAGCTTTGATGGCAGTACTCACCAGGACAAACCAGAGATGCTTACGAGGCTTAATGGCATGCCTGAGGTCGCAGCAGCCGCTCCATTCCTTACGAGCCAAGCGCTAATTGCTCGACGAGCTAACAAAACACTTGGCCTTAGGGGAAGCCAGGGATTTACGCAACTAATCGGGATTGAACCTGATCTCATGAGAAAGGTCCTGGATCTCCCAGTTCTTACTCAACAATCTACCGCAATCACATCAGATAATGGAATTGTTCTTGGTACATCCCTAGCCCGAAGGCAACTAGGCATTACCTTAGGCGAGGAAATATTAATAAATGACATCAGAGGAAATCGTGCCTTTTTCTCTCTTGTAGGCACATTCGAAGTTGGTAATGAACTAATTGATGGAATCGTTTCTTACATCTCGATCAGCAATCTCCAGAAGTACTTAGGTCTCGATAGTGAGATCACCGGCTATTACATTCGCCTGCACGAACCAGATAAAGCAAGTGCCATAGGCATACACCTTGGTAATGACTTCAATATGCAACCCTTCTCTTGGGAACACCTCTTTAGCAATTTGTTACACCAATTGCGACTACAAAAAGCATTGATTTCGGCTGTAGTTTTCCTAATAGTCCTTGTTGCTGCTATGGGGATAACTAATATTCTGGTTTTGAGCGTTGCAGAAAAAACTGAGGAGATTGCCATACTCCGAGCTCTAGGGACATCGAGTCGTCAGATCCTAGCGATATTCACGATGGAAGGATTCATACTGGGTCTCACCGGAACCATTATCGGCATGCTATTTGGTATAGGTACTAGCCTCTACTTTCGATTCCAACCTTACCCACTTCCTGGTGACCTATATTTCATCACAGAGCTCCCTGTCCAACTACAATGGCTAGATTTTGTTTGGGTGGGACTACTTTCAATCACAACGAGCATCCTGGCAGGCCTACTTCCGGCTAGAAGAGCAAGCCGCCTTCTGCCAGGAAACGTTCTTAGGTGAATAGGTACAAAGGACTAGCTTTAAACTGCCACTAGGATTTGTTTTTATTCTCGGGATGCTCGGTAAAAGCCCTTTACTCAAATTACACTCCATAAATGTTTACCTAATCGTGAGACTAATTATCGCAAATAACCAAAGTATTTAGCTTCTCATAGGGCTCCGCTTATTAAAGGACCTGATATACACGAAAACATATTTCAGGCACAAACAATGCCAGAAAGGTACCATCACATTAGCGCTACAAAAAACATTAACCCGAAGCGGTTGAATAATGCATTGTCCTCCTCCAACTATTCAGCCCGAATTGACCCGCGTACTTCTTACCAGGTGGGACCGTAGGTTTAAAAATAGCGACTTCAAGAAGGAGCACTCTGGAATATTCCTTTGTTTGAACGGGAAGGCTTTTTGCGAGAGGAATACCTAGGTGGGCATTAAAATTTAAGAGCCCTTTCTTGACCGCAGCCAAGACATTCGAATAGAGTAGGCCGTTGCGCCGGGGCGTAGCGCAGCCTGGTAGCGCACCTCGTTCGGGACGAGGGGGTCGGAGGTTCAAATCCTCTCGCCCCGACCACGCAACAGCCCTGAAAAAGCCGTTCGAGTTACGAGCGGCTTTTTCAACTTTTTTCTCAAGCTCTATAATTATGGTTATCAATTATGCGAACCTACAAAACCTTCATAAATAGGATAAAGTCCGGAGAAATGATAGGTCTACACTAAACCTTAATGATTAATAAAAAGGCAGTGACTCAACAATGACGAGACCTGTGGTTACGGTATTGGCCCTTCTCCTCCTGATTTTGGTTGGCGCTTCCTGTGGCAGTTTAAACAATGGTCCTGATGGTGGCTCTGAGCCACCATCAGGACCATTGAGTACCATTTCTGGCCAAATTATCACCAGCAACTCAACTGTTTCCATAATTTCCCCACCCAAACAAGTAATATCCCCTATCAAACCTTTACCTACAGCCCTTCAAGCCCAAGTGGGTATAGATGACCTAATAGCACGTGCTCAGCAAAAAGGTACTTTGCGAATAATAGTCAAATTAAATCAACAATTTATACCTGAGGGTTTTCTAAGCCCAGACCTTTCCAAGGCCCAGAAGCAAGCTCTATCGTACACACAGGCATCTTTGTTGCAACGGTTGCCCGCAAATGGCGTAAATGAGGTTAAGACGTTTCACATAGCACCATTATTAGCTCTTGAGGCTAACGCCAATACTATCTTAGTCCTAGCTAACGACCCGATGGTAGCCAGTATCGAACAAGACATCCCTGTACCGCCAACCTTAGATGAGAGCATTCCCTTAGTTGACGCTGACAACGCTTGGGAAGACGGTTACGATGGCACTAATTGGTCAGTCGCAGTGCTTGACACCGGCGTGGATAGCTCACACAGCTTCTTAACAGGCAAAGTTGTTTCTGAAGCATGTTATTCGAGTACTACTGCGGAGTCAGTATCAGTTTGTCCTAGCGGCGAAGATTCCTCTACGGCGGTGGGTTCTGGGGTCAACTGTTCGTCGACTATTTCTGGTTGTGATCACGGAACCCACGTAGCAGGAATAGCAGCAGGAACTAGCAATAGCTCCTCAGGTGTTGCAAGCGACGGCGGCATAATCGCTATTCAGGTCTTTTCTCGCTTCGACAACTATTGTGCTGGTGGCCCATGTGTACTAAGTTGGACGTCTGATCAAATACTCGGACTCCAGAGAGTTTTGGAGCTCCATAATGACGGAATAAATATCGCTGCGGTGAACATGAGTCTTGGCGGCGGTGGACCATATAATTCTGCGTGCGACTCAAGTGCACAAAAATCAGCCATAGATAATCTGTTGTCAGTTGGCATCGCTACGGTAATAGCAACAGGTAATAACGGCTTTACTACAGGGATTAGCTCACCAGCCTGCATTTCGAGCGCAGTAAGTGTAGGTTCAACTAATGATGGTTCATCGGGAACAACAGTTGACACAATCTCTTCTTTTTCCAATAGCGGAGACCTGGTAGATCTTCTTGCCCCAGGGGCATATATCAATTCTTCTGTGCCAAATGAGGGATTTAGTAATTGGCAAGGCACATCGATGGCAACTCCACACATTGCAGGGGCTTGGGCGGTAATGCGAGATAAATTCCCCTCTATTGCTGACGGTGGTAGCGTAAGTTCGATACTAGACTGCTTAGACACCGCAGGTGTTGCAATAACCGATAGCCGTAACAATCTGATTAGACCTAGATTGGACCTTGATGGTGCTCTAGATTGCACACCACCCCCACCACCTCCACCTCCTACCATTAAAGTTCGTCTGTATAACGCGATTACTGGATCCATTATTGATACAGTTAAAGCGAATGATGATAACAATTACATCTTTGATGGGATAGTTCCAACTGGAGAATTCTTTGTCCAGGCCTATATTGATAGCATCGAAAACGACACCCAGGATTATACTGAAGAAGCAGGTGCTTATAGCAGTAGTAACAACTCTGCGGTGATGAGTGTTGTTAACGTGTCCTCCCTTGGGGACTTCGTTTTCGACATCACTACCAACCAGCCAAGTGAATCGGAACCTAATGAAGATTTCGAGACAGACAACATCCTCCTCCAGGGCGCTTACCTGAATGGCGATGTTATAGATCTTAACGCCGGGCCTTTTGACTTCTTCGCCTTACTAATCCCAAAGAGTGGAACCTATACTGTCGAAACGTTCGGTGATTGCATACCGACCTATGGCAAGGCAGATACGATTCTCACCCTTTACAGCTCAGAAGGAACTGTTTTGGCTACTAATGACGATAAACCTGGTAGCGGATATTGCTCCCGTATTGACTTCACAGTAACCGGCAAAAAAACCTATTACCTGAGAATTAGTGCTTACGAAGGTTGGAATGGTGGGGAATTGCCTTATACAGTAGGGTTTCGTTAACTAAGAACCCGAAAATACAGAAAGGTGAAAGCGCTTCAATAAAGCTTACGAAATTATAGTTCCTGCTATAGGGCAATTTGTCGCAACGTTTACCTTAGATGCTTCATTAAGTTATAGCCAAGCAATTACTTTCCCCATGATTTAAGTGTCATGAAAATAACGTTTTGTATGGTCGGTTTGGTTAGCCCTTCTGATCCCTACTCGTTCATGAAATCACGCTGCTCCTGCGTAAGACGACCAACCAACTCCTCGCTAGGCCG
>CEQQ01234846.1_pt1 | contig 10968 bp, 6 predicted proteins | sample 531041 | NCBI WGS metagenome assembly CEQQ01 (sample SAMEA2621222, study PRJEB7988) | marine metagenome | biome: marine biome (ENVO:00000447); feature: deep chlorophyll maximum layer (ENVO:xxxxxxxx); material: "saline water (ENVO:00002010), including plankton (ENVO:xxxxxxxx)" | depth 150 m | reverse complement strand
ATGAGATTAAGTACTAAAAGAAAAGATGCTATAGGAATAAGTAATGAGCTTGATGAAATTGCACAACAAATAGTTGTATTAACAGATGCAAGATTAAATGGTGGTATTTCTAAATCATTATATGACAATGGTAAACAATCATTATCTACTAATCCTTTATTCGCACGAGTAAAGAAATTCTTACTATTCCCTGAAGGTATTGATGATGATTATTCTCAATATGGAGATATGGAGTCTTCCATATATCATGCAATAAATTCTTCTTATGGTCAAGAATATGCAGATGATGTTGCTAGATATAGGCAAAAGGTAATGAATGAAATGGCAACTGTTGTTGCAAGAATGGTAGAAAGAATATTTGACAGATTACCTAATGATTTCTTAACTACTACAGTTAGGGAGTATATAAATGAGAATGAAACAGACAATAGAAAAAGAAATAACATAAACTTATTAATACATCAAGCTATATCTTATGCAAGAGCTAGTAGTAAATTAGTTGGTCAAGGAAATGTATTAATAGATTATCTAGCAAACACTAATCAACAACCTACTCAACTTTCAGAAGAAGATTCACAAAGAATGTCTGATGAAGGAAAGATGCAGGGTACTACTAAATATGAACAAAGTTATTTAGCAGAGTTCTTTGCAGATATGGTAATTCAACGTATTAATGATGAAATAAGAAGAGTAGCATATGAAGATGGTAAACATTATAATGATATAACTGCTAAAAAAGATGAAGTTAAATCATTAGACATAGAACCAAATACAGAAATAAAAGAGAATATAAAAGATTTACAGGAACAGAATAGAAATAAGTCTGGAATAAGTAATGAAGAATATTTAAGAATAGGAAAGATACTTGATAACATTTCAAGTATTAAACCTTTTCTATATGGGATAGGATTCAGAGATATAATGTTTGGAAGAAGAGTATCAGTATTCCCTCCAAATAGAGTTATCCCATCTATTAGAAATGAAGGGTCTATTAGTACTGAAGGGTATGATGATGATGTACAGGAGTTTGCGGCTAAAATGTTAATACAAAATATAAAGAATAGATTAGGTGTAGATTGGATGGTCATCCCCGATGCAGGAGCAAATATATGGGAAGAACCAATGGGATTCAATATGGGTAGTTGGGTTATGCCACTACTCACAAAGAAAGTAATTAATGGTGAGGAAAAATACATGAGTGTATTTGTTACTAACAATACTAACTTTCAAATGTGGTTTGGATTAAATAGTATGACATTACCTAATATAGTAGATGCAGGTTTTGATTATTATCATAACTATGGGTTCTTTGTTACTGATGAGATAGTTCCACTTACTAAAGATGGAGTACAACAGGTAGAAAGTGATTTTAAAAGCTCAACTGCAGATGACAGAATAAGTGATATTAGAGATAACTTATTAGTAGAGTTAGGTGCAGAAGTACAAGGGAATCTATATAGGCAGTTATATGGTTACGGAGAGAATGGTTTCATTATGATACCTTCCAAGATATCGTTTGATTGGCTACCTGAATGGGCAAGAAGGCAAGCGGAAACAAAATACATACCTCCTTTCCATAACATAACAAGTTCTATAGATAGGAAGTTCTCACAAGGAGCTTTCCAATCATCATTAGAATATGATATGCAACAACAAGGTATTATAAACACTCAATTCAAGTTGTTCGCTGATAAGAATGGTGTTGGTTATTCTTCTACACCTAACATTAAAGATGTTCTTACTGATTATGTGAAAGCAGGTAAATGGGCATATGATATAGAAGATATAGGAGTCTTTGATGGAATGAATGTAGAAGATATACAGATGACTAGCTTTCAAAGAGATACAAAAGGTACATTTGCTAGGGATATAGTTACTAATATGCAGATGTTCTTGCCTGAAATAAACAGAAAGATATTCCAAGCAGTAGTAAGGGGTGTTATAAGGACTGCTAATGAAGGAGCTTTATCAGATTATATAAGTGGTAATGCAAGTATCATTAATGCAAAAAATGGTTTGTATGTAAGAAATGCAGAAGAGGTTTTAGATGGTACATTTATAGATGATAAGCTAGGAAAGAAACACTTCATACATAAGGGTTATGCATATCCTACAGAAGGCGTAATCGGTGCAAGTGATGAATTGTTTAGCTTAAAGATGAACTCACCAAATATAAAAAGCAATACAGGGTATCTTCTAGGTCAAGGTGTATTTGATATAGATGGAGGATATATAGTATTAGATTCAAAGTATAATAGAAAAGAGTTAAAAGATATAGAAAACTATAAGCCTATTGATAATATGGTAAATGGTGTTCCTATAGATTTATCTATAATGGAGTATCTATTTAATAATACATCTGAATTTAAACCTGAAGATTTTAATATATCTACAGAATACCTTAAAAATCTAGTAGAAATATTTAAGTCTAACCAAGATGTGAAAATGAATCAAAACGCAATATTTGTAACTAATGCAACTTTTGATTTTGATTACAACGCAGTTAGGGAGGAAAGGATGAGGGATTCCAAGAAACTAAAAGATATAAATGAAGAGCAGGGTGCTTATATGGAAGGTATATCTGAACAGGAAATGGCTATGCTATTATCTGCTAATAAGAAGGGTGCAAAGATAACACCTCAACTAGCAAAAGAAACTATACAAGAAGTTTATGAGATGCTTAATAGCAGATATAAAGCAAAAGAGATATCAAAGAAAGATATGTCTATACGATTAAGAATGTTGGTTACTGAATGGAAAAAGCATTATATAGGTGTAAGGCATAAAGGAAATAAGAAGTTAAAGTATGTAACAAATGCAGAGCTTAAATATTTTATGAATACTCCTTTAAGGAAGAAACCTGAAGATTACTTAAAAGATGTAGACTATATCGTTAATATATCTAGCAATATGGATTTCAGGGAAGCTTTCCAAAACCTAATTAAACCAAGAGGTTTCATATCTACTGTTAAGAATAGAGCAGTAAGGACAAAGAACATACCTTTAAAACAACTATGGTTAGATATAGCAGATATAGATGTAAGGGTATTTGAAACTAAAGAAGAGATATTAGAGTACGCAAAATGGGCAAAAGATAAAACAGTTGATGTAGAAGAGTTAAGTGCTTATTTAGAAAAACTTAAAGCTAAAGAGTTAGAGTTTATAAATGATGATTTTGAAGAAGAAAACACTACAGATATAAACAATGGTAGTGTAGAACAAGATGAGCAATCAAAGATAGACCAATTAAAACCTATTGTAACAGAGTTGCAAAGAACTATGTTATCAAAGAATGATTACACAGGAACTGATGATGTAAGAAAGCTTATTATAATGTTCAATAAGAAGTTAGATAACTTGAGCTATAAAGAACTTATGGATTATTGGAAGGTTTTAATAAAGATAAACAACACTAAATTATATGGTAAGGAAGAGTTTAATTTCTATAGAAATAATTGGGCAAAATTCAGGACAGAATTATTAGAGGAAGGTATTAATACTTATTGGTGGGATTTAATGAACACCAAAACAGGTAATAGTTTTATAAGTAATTTCCTTTCAGGACTTGGAAATATAACGCATTACAACCTAAAGCAGATATTAAACTTTATGGATGGTAATACAAGACACTATTCAGGTATGGTTGTAAATACATTTACTAATGAATTAGATAGAGTATTTCCTATTATGCAGAAGAAGATGCATGATTTATATACTAGAATAAATCCTAAATCAAAGATATATAATCTTAATGATGAGGATATGAGAATAGTATATATGTTCGGTGTTCTTAATCAGAAGCCTACCTTTAAGATGACAAAAGCATTAAGGGATAAGTTATCTACTATGGATTTAGTTAAGTCAGATAAAGATATGATAAAGAAAATATCTGATGGACAATTTTTATCTCCTACAAATTATCCTACTATATGGGAGAAAGTAAATAATTGGTCTAGGGAAAATCTTATTATGTCTTTAAAGCTATCTTTAGGATATGAAGATTTAGGAGATTCAATAGAATTGACTAAAGATGAATTAAAGAAACAAAAGATGGCTATATATGGAGCTTCTGATATAAAATTTGATGATTTAAAAAGAATAAGAAAGAAGATATTTAAAAGATTAGGGTACAATAAGAAGGAAATAGAATTAGACCAACAAGGTAAAGTTAATCTATTAGATAAGCTATTCAACCAATGGAAAGGTGGAAGGGAGCTTAACTTCAATCAGAAAAAATGGTTAAATGAAATAAGGGAAGTATTTAGAGAAATATCAAATGGTACACATTCAGAAGGTAAGTCATTACAATATGTGTCAGAAACATATACAGGAGAACCTATTTCAATAATAGAAGATTACATGCCTATATTGAGATATGCTGAATTTACCAAAAACATACCTGATATGATAACTGATAAGGCAGGTACTAGCACTAGCATAAACGATAAGATATATATGAATGCTTATTCTGATGTTAATGTTAATAATAACTTTATCATAGATAGAAAGAATGTTATTCAGATAATGAATACTAATGCACACGAAGTTGCTATGTCTAGGATAAATCAACAATTATTCTATCTGTATAATGAAGAACAAAGACATCTAACTAATTCAGTTCTTTCAGATGAATTCTTTAATACTAATAGAGGTCACATAAAACCTTCCTTAAAGAATATGATAATAGAAATGTTATCAAACTATTACAATAGAGGTATAACTAAATCTAAATCTAGGTTAAGAAATTCTAAATGGGGTAAGAAGGTTGTAGGTGTAATGAATAGAAACAGGGTAGCTTTTCTTGGAGATTTCATAAGACAAACTGCACAGATAACTTCTATTGAAAAAGCTATGCAAACAATGGAAGGAAGTGTAGCTACAAGAACTTCTGATTTGTTATGGGCAGTAGGAGAAATGAATCCTACAAGTAAAAAGTATAGAGATATACAGAATTTCATACAAGAATATGCTCCTGAAGTAGCATACAGAGGAATTGTAGATTTTGATTTAGGAGGGATTTCTAGGCAAGCGTCGGTACGAAACGTACAAAGAGCAATAAAAACAGGTGAGATAGCTTCTGAGAAGGGAATATGGGGAGAATTATACAATAAGTATCAGAACAAAGGATTTGATTTAAGAAACTTTAATGAATGGCAACTTATGACATTGTTATATTGGGATAGGTTAGCCGCAAGAATAACATTCATATCTAACTATAAAAACTATTTAGGTCAAGTAGGGGAAGATGTAGATTACAGAAGACCTGATATGAAAGGGATAGAGTTTGCAGTTCAGGCAGTAAGGGAAACACAAGCTACTGATAACATATTATACAAACCTGCAGTTCTTCAAAATCTAACTACAAATATTGGAGGAAGTGATGCATTACAAAATGAATGGGGTGAGCTATTAACACAAAGTGTATGGGCATTTAAATCATTCTCATTAAATGAGAAAACTAGATTAAGAAGAAGTATAAACAGATACTTTAATGAGGAAACAGAAGGGGATGAATCAACATTTAATGATATGGCAAAAGAGGTTACTTATGATTTTATGGGTAGATTCCTTTTCATATCTATGAAGAATATGTTGTACTATTATCCTTATGTATGGATATCTCAACTTCTATTAGCGCAAGATGCAGGAGATGACCCTGATGATGAAACTCCTGAAGAAACAGAACAAAAAATAAAAAAACTAAATCTAGCAAAGAATATAGTTCAAACAATAGCAGACTATAATCAGATAGCTATTATGTCTTATTTTACTTATAAGGCATTAGAACAATTAGAATTGCAATATCATAAAGCATTAGACCCTAGAAGAGTGGAATTAACACCTATAGAGGAACAGAAGTATTTTGCATATTTAGAAGCAGGAGCTTTACTACATTCTATAATGGATTTAACTGTTAGAGATGCATATGAAGTTCAAGATGATTATAGGAATTGGAAGTTTGAAGAAGAAAATCAAAGTAGTGATGCTATGATTAACTCTACAATACTAGCTATTGATTTAGCAATTAGTATGGGTTCTGTTAAAATAAAAGGAGTGAAAGTTCCTTTAGCAGTGCCAGGTATGCCTGAAATAAAAAGACAATTAAAAACATATATCAATATGAGAGAGTCACAACAAGATAGAGCAGGTATAAGGGTTTCAGGATATGGACAACCAAATTATGAATCACAACCATATATAAAAGCAAGAAAAAAGAGTAAGTTTTGGGAAAAGTTAAAAGAGGGTTCGTATTAAATATTTAATATTATTAATAAGAAAATTGTATATTTGTTAATATAGTATATTATGCCTTTACAAAGTGGGAAATCAGACAAAGCAGTTAGTTATAATATTGCAGAATTGATGCGTTCAGGAAAACCCAAAAAACAGGCAATAGCAATAGCACTAGATAAAGCAGGTAGAAATAGAAAGAAAAAAAAGAAAAAAAATAAGTAACTATGGCAACATTTCAGGCAAGTTTAGTAAATGCAGGTACAGGGTTAGTATCTATAACTATAGGCACAGGTTGTACTTCTATAAGTATAACGGATGAATCTAATTATGATACAACTACAGATAGTGGTCATTCAAGAGCAAACTTCAATAAATATAGAAAAGTAGTAGTAGAATACACAGATGGTAGTAAGTACACTTTATCTTCTATTGGAGATGGGGATGCGGCAATAGACCCTGCTAGTACATCAAATGATACTTTTACTGCAGAATTAAATAGTGGAGATGGAGTATATAAGGTTACACTATATACTGTGCCTTCTTGGGGTTCATCTCCTACATATATACTAGGGGATATAGTAGTAAAAGGAGGTGGAGGTGTTCCATATAAATTCTACAAATCGTTACAGAACGCAAATACAAGTAAAGACCCTGCAGTTGAAACTGATTGGTGGGAAGAAATAACAGAGATAACAGGATTTACATCTAAATATTATAACATACAACGAATAGCAGTAATATGTGCTTTAAATTGTTGTATAGAAGAAGCTTTGCATTCGGCTTTTTGTGTTATAGAAGATGTAGAGTGTTGTGAAGAAGACCTTTGCAAGAACGATAAATTCATGAATGCAGTTAAATTAATGGTAGTTAAACAGGCAATAGAAACATCCGCAGAGAATAATATGTGGGTAAATGCAGAGAAGCAATTTCAATTAGCAAGTAAATTATGTAAATGTTGTTGATATGACAGAAGCAGAAAAGATAGCAATTATAGAAGCATATATGTCTAACAATGTAGCAAAGCTTTCAGATAAGGAAGTGTTTAGATTAGGAGGATGTAATGATTATTCTTGGGGAAAGTCAATACAACAATATATGGTTGCAAAAGTTGTAGGATGTTCAGATAGTGAATTAACACCAGACCAAAAAGATTGTTTACTAAATAATGCATTAGACAATGGCAAATTGTGATGAAATAATAACAGGAGGAAGTGGTAGTATTACACTAGCCACATCCGCAGTAACAATATATGACGGAGGTTCTTTGGGATGCGTAACAGTACCTGTAGAACCTTCTTTGAATGACGTATTAGAAGCTTTAGCAACAACAATATGTGCAATAGCTAATCCTAATCCATTCTCTAGCGAGGTTACTATAGACTTTGATTTCAATTTATGTGGTATAACTATACCTATAGGCTCTGATTTAAACTTTGCTATAGGAAAGCTATTAGATGGTATATGTGCTAATCAAACTGCAATAGCAGATATAAATTGTACTACAATAGTAGCAGAAGGATGTTATTGTGCAGACTTTTCAAATGCATATTGGTCATCAGTAACTCCTGCAGTTGTTGACCCACCTGCTACATTAGGAGAAGTATTATGTAATATGACGTCAGGAATAGAATATAACTATGGATTAATATCAGGTGGTATTACTACTTCTGCTAGGTGGAGAGATAATGCATTAGAGAACTTTTTATATTGGGATACTGCTACATATGGTAACTTATCTCTTAATCCAGGCGCATTAACTTGTGATGTTACAGAATCTGTTTATGGTATAGATGGTACTGAAACAACAATACCTGCCCAAACAATATCATTATTAATAGCAAACAAAGACAACTACATAGATTGGGATGTAGGAACTGCATCATATAGTATAATAGATGTAAATGTAGGAGACCCTGAACCTGCAAAAGCAAATAAAGAAAACATAAGATTAGGGTTTGTAACAACAAATGCAACACAAGGTATATCTGTTACTCAATTAAAAGAGATACAATCAGTAGGAACGGCAAACATAAAAAGAAATGCAGTTACTACTGATACTATAGAAGATTTAAATGTAACTACTCCAAAGCTTTCTCTTACAGGTGTTGTTGCAGGTGCTTATGACCAAGCAAATGTAACTGTTGGAGTAGATGGAAGAATAACTGCAATATCAACAGACTTTAATATAACTGCTCCATCAAATAATCAGTTATTGAGATACGATAATGCTTCTAGCAAATGGGTAAATGATAACCTACAAAACCTTCTACCTGCAGGTGCTTCTACAGGAGATGTATTAAAATGGGATGGTGCAGGTTCTTGGCTTTCTTCATCAAACAATCTAGGTGGATTACAAAATGTAGATGATACAGGAATTACAGACACACAAGTATTAGCTTGGAATAGTGCTACATCTGAATACTTACCTGCCGATAACGCAGAACCTGTTGTAATATATGCAATAAATAAAGATGAACTTGTTGCCGCATTCAACACATTTAATGCCGCTCCTGCAAGAGCAGGTATAGTTAAGCTAGGTGCAAATATAGAATTGGATGGAGATTTAACATTAGACTTTGGGGATGGAATAGAAATACATGGAGGTTTTAATAATATATTATTTAATGACAATTCAGGTTCTTATGTATTAAGATGTCAGGGTACTAAAGTAGTATTTAAACAATGTAAGTTCAATGGTAAAGTAGATTTTAACTATGCATCTCCTTATCAAGATATGGCATCTCAAATAATATTAGAAATGTTCGACCCTAGTTTGAGTACACTTGTATTATTAGATTGTGAATTTATAGATGTTATTGGTGGATGGAATGGAGATTATATAGATGACAATGCTACTGCAGTAACTATAAATCCCGCACCTAATACTTTTATAAAGCAAGGAGCTCCAATACAAGCAACTAGGTTAGCTACTTGGTGTAGATTTATATTATCTAATATATGGATTTCTACTCCAGAAACAGGTACAGGTAGTAATAAACCATATGGGCCATTAGGTATATATTATTCTCCAACTGCACAACCTACAACTGCAGGTTTACAGATAATATGTAATAATTGGGCATTAACAGGATTAGTAACAAGTGCAATATTGCCTTTGCCAGGCAAATGGAGAGATTATAAAAGTGCTATGCAAATAAATGTTGCAGGTGGTGGCGCTCCTACAGGTGGGTTCGGTGCTATAGCATACGACCAATCAGTTCAGATAGCAAGTACAACTGCAACAGGAGATGGTGGAGGAGATTGGATTCCATATCCTACAATGAGAGGTCCTGTTACTACAGAACAAGCAGTTGACCCTACTACAATAGTAGGTGGTATCTTTGGAAACCCAGGCGACATATTAATAAATGTAGCAGATATATATATGAAACATACCTCTGCAGGTATAGATAATAATTGGTCACAGATAAATTAAAAAATAAAAATGTTAGCAACTTGGAAGAAGATAATAAAAGATATAATCAAAGCATATATTGTGGAAGAAGTTAAGACACCTAAAGTTCCTTATTCTAACTTTCTATGGTTATTTGATAATGGTCATGGTGGTATAATAAATGGAGAATACCAAACTAAAGGTAAACGTTCTCCTATATGGCCTGATGGGGAGCAATTATTTGAAGGGGAGTTTAACAGAGCAATAGTAAAAAGATTGATTAAGATGTGTGAAGAAGAAGGAATAAGATATGTAAATCTAGTTCCTGAAGATAAAGACATACCATTAAAAGAAAGAGTAAGACGTGCAAACGAAGAATATGCAAAAGATAAAACTTGTGTATATATATCTATTCACGCTAATGCAGGGGGTGGTTCAGGGTATGAAGTATTTAGTTCTCCAGGCTTAACGAAATCAGATAATATAGCTAAAGTATTCCATGATGAGTTTAAGAAAGAGTTTGAAGGGATAAAGATGAGGGGAGTAAAGGAAGCAAAATTCTATGTATTAAGATGTACAAAGATGCCTGCCATTCTTACGGAGAACTTCTTTATGGATACATACACACCTGATTTCTTGTATCTTTATAGTCAAGTTGGTAGAGATAGAATAGCAAAAGCACATTTTGAAGCAATTAAATATATTGAAAAACATAAAATAACATAAAATGGATAGTATAGGAAAATTAGCAGGAGGTATAAAACCTAGAAAAGTATATGTAATAACAGACCAAGCAGGTCATCTTGACTTAAAAGGATACGCAATCCAAGCAATAGAAGATTGTGAGTTTGCAGGTGCCGCAGGTCTGGTTATAACTAATACTGAAGGTAACACCGATTTATCTTCAAAAACTTTACTTGCAGGACATATTTGGTATGGAGAAATAGATAGGGTTAGACTAGGAAGCGGTTCTTGTTTAGTATATAAACTATAAGGTATGCCAAGGCTAGGACTATTTACAGGAGTAACAACTAGAAGACCTTTAGGAAAAAAGGGTTTTAAGCTACTTAATGCAGAGATGGGAGATGGAGACCCTTCTAGTATGGATGACCAATCTATACCATTACAAATGGCTAGATTTACTGATGGAGATGGATATCAGTTATATGGTGGAGACCATAACTATTCAGGATGGATGGAAAACGGTCTTGGTCTAGGCTCAGGTAATGATGGTATGGCGATGACTGCCAAAAGATTTAACTATACTACTCCTGCGGCATATTCTCCTATAGGGAAGGAGTTTAAAATGGAGATATACAATCATGGATATCAACCAAGAA
>CEQQ01144795.1_pt1 | contig 10982 bp, 9 predicted proteins | sample 531041 | NCBI WGS metagenome assembly CEQQ01 (sample SAMEA2621222, study PRJEB7988) | marine metagenome | biome: marine biome (ENVO:00000447); feature: deep chlorophyll maximum layer (ENVO:xxxxxxxx); material: "saline water (ENVO:00002010), including plankton (ENVO:xxxxxxxx)" | depth 150 m | reverse complement strand
TGGACTAACGCCATGCGCACTAAAAACTACAGTGGAATCCAGTCGATTACCTTGATCCTCAAGCCTGTTCCGAATCCCTTGTAGCTCTTCCAGATCTTCTACAAAATGAAGTGCATGGTCACGCTCTAACCGACCGACGACGGTATCGTTATGAACGATAGCGTGATACACAGATATATCACCTGCCCCGCTAAGATCATTCTCTTCAGCAGCGTTTTCTACGGCCTTGATAGCCATTACCACGCCGGCACAAAACCCACGAGGCCTAGCCAAATAAATACGCTCGATCATACACATATGATAACCGCGGTCATGCCCTTCCTAGCAACAGGTAAAATCTATAACTGTTTAGGAAGGGTAATCGTCGTTTGGAATGAAAGGTTTTGTAACAATCAACACGATAAAGCTTTTTTCTAAAACTGGTTTACCCCCCCAGGCTTACTAAACACGTGAATTGGCAGAACAAGGCTACCTAACCTTTGGCCTCTGTAGGCATAAACCCCAGCCTCGTGACCTTCTTAACCTCTTCATATGTTTTTTGTGTAGGCTAAATGTTCCTTGACCGCCCCTCATCCCCATGATAGACTCGCAGCCGTTTTCGGCTGAACAAGGGCGATTAGCTCAGTCGGTTAGAGCGCGTCGCTGATAACGACGAGGTCGGTGGTTCAAATCCACCATCGCCCACCAAAGCCCTGCACCTTATCTGAACTTTACTTTCTTGTTTCGATAGTCGTTTAATATTCTCCTCTGGAAACAATGGTTCATCTGAACACTAGTCGCCTTGCACCGAGTTTTAAGTTGATCCTCAGGGTCTCTTTTCCCCGCTGAACAGTTAGCTTTACTTCCTGACCGACGTTTCTGCGCCGCAGGACCTCAACTAAGGAATGAAAATTGGGCGTCCCCTCTTCATCTACAGCAACAATTACGTCGGCTTCAATCCGAGTGCCTACCCGCCGGCCAGAATCAAAGATCGGATAACTCTGGATACCTCTTAGTCCAGCTACCGCGGCTGGGCCACCATTGGCAATATTACCAATAACTGTCCCAGGCTCACGCCCTAGATCAAGCTCTTTATCTCTAAGAGGCTCATAATCGAAACCAGCCCAGCTAAATCCGATTACGGGAATATCTCGGGCTACTCCCAAAAACAATGCTTCAACTATCTTACCGTCCTTCAATAGAGGAACCGCATAAGATGCAAAATCTCTGGGTAATTTACGACCTAGCAAGAATGGGGGAATAAATCCGCTTTCCTCTGAACTCATTTCTTTCGGGTTAAAGCTAATGTAACTTACTACGCCAATTACCCGACCATTACCATTTAGGACTGGGCCGCCAGAGTCACCAGGTCCGAGAGAAGCGGTAAGCTCTATCGTGCCGTCTGCAAATGTCGCCTCTGGCGCCCCAACCCCCAGACGAGTTACTTGTCCACTACGATCTTCCAAATACTCGCCCCTACTATTTCCAATTGTCACAATTTCTTGGCCCGGTCGCGGCGGGTCAAGAGCTAGTTGAAGGTAAGGTACTGGCTTTTGGGTATCAGTTTTAAGCATAGCAAGATCAACATAAGCATCAAAACCAATTAGCTTTAGGGCATATTCTTCACCACTAGACGTTATCCCCACATATTCTACAGGCCAATTGTTGATTCGCTGAGACTCTACAACGTGATAAGCAGTCATTACATGGCCAGCTTCACTTACAAAAAACCCGCTACCAATGCCTATCGGGGTTGGCGTAGTTTTTTGTCCTTTAAACCGGGCTTCGATACGTAAAGTAGCAGCCCGGGACTCTTGGAATACTAACGCGAACTTCCCACTGGCCTCAATTACGGGTGGCGGTATTTCATTAACCTTTACCGCTGCGGGTTTAGGCTGCGAATCATCCACAATCATCGCCGCAACACCTAGAAGGGCAAAAAGAAGGAGATGACCTCGACCAATATTGTTCTCTGGAAATCGAGACTTAAAACTTATTGGCACATTTATCATTATCCGGCTTAAAGAGTTCAGAAACTGCCAGTTAAGCAACAATCTACTCCACCACCTTAATTAATTCAGATGGCACCCTGAACCGTACTCGCGGTTATCATCGTCTTTATGACATCAAATGAACAAAGTAACGTTGAGTCCAATTACCATGAGAAACTTACTGAAATCGCTAATTTCCTTTTAGGCTGGCAAGGCCCTATTGTCCTTGCGACTCATGTAGACCCTGATGGCGACGCGGTCGGAAGTACCTTAACGCTCAACCGTGCCCTAAAGATTATGGGCAAATCGACAATAGTTAGCCTTGTAGTACCAAACTTTCTGGAATTTCTGCCCCAACCGAATGAATTGGTCCCCCAAATAGATTTCTCACTAGCCGAATCTCTACTTATTACACTTGATGCTGCAACAGCGTCACGAGTAGCCGGCGTAACTATGGAATCAGCCAAAATGACCATCAACATTGATCATCACGGAACCAACGAATTATTCGGCGACTATTCCTTAATAGACCCTAACAAAGCCGCTACCGCTTTAATAATCAAAGACTTGGTTGAACACCTTGGGGTGTCCTGGAACCAAGATCTGTCAATACCATGCCTCACCGGTATTCTTACTGATACTGGCTTCCTTACTTTTGCTAATACCTCCCCAGATGCCTTACAAGCCGTAGCTGCACTTCTCTCGACGGGACTGAACTATGCTGAACTTACCGATAGACTGCAATGGCGCCCCAAGGAATACTATGTTCTCCTCGCACAAGTCATGTCCACAGTGGATTTCGCTTTGGATGACAGAGTGATTCTCGCCCGCGTTACAGATCAAATGCGGAGTGGCCCAGGCGGAGCTTTACTAGATTCAGAAGATTTTATTGGGCTAATCCGTTACGCAGAGGGTACTTCGATTGCAGTGCTCCTAAAAGAGCGGGGAACCACCACAAAAGTAAGTATCCGTACGCGTCACGGTGTTTCAGCTCAGAAAATATGCTTAGGCCTTGGTGGCGGTGGCCATATCGTAGCAGCAGGGGCCACTGTAGACGCTGGCATTGACGCAACTCAGGATCTTGTATTACAGGCAATAGCAGAAGAACTAGAAGAAGCACCACCAAACAACAAGCAATGAAGGTCACTTAGGTCACGCCAAATGCGGTACCCCTAAAGAGTAGTCGAATCAATGCGTTAGACTAAACAACATGGATGCGGAGGGTTTTAAAGAAGGAATTCCTTGCCCAAATTGTGGAAGCAAGCAGACAGTAACTTTTTATTTCACAGAAGGATTCACAGAGCTGGAATGTGAATCTTGCTATTTCCAGTCCGATTGGAAGGACGCTGCAAGGTTACAACAAGACCTCGGAGACCTCCTCACATCAGATGCAACCATCAAGATCCCAGGCAATATCAGGCCTTTGAAGGCCTGATATTGCCTGGGATCTTGCCTCAACTAGGACCACAAACCCCAAATCTGAAAGATTAATCTTTTAGTGAAGGTCACGTAACCAGCAGTAAGTATCACAGCTAATTGATTCCATCAAATAGCGTAAGAAACAACTAGAACCTAATTAAGATTTACACAATCATTAGACCGCAATTAGCTAAAGCCCCATGTTAAGTACACCGACACAAAGTAATCCTAATCCAGTTCGATGATTAACCTATTAATCAACATCAGCTTAAATAATTAGGTCAGGATTAGGATATTTGCAAATAACCTAGACGTGGTTATGCGTTCACGAAACCAAACCTGTAAAAATAACCCTATATGGCCCGGCAATAGTCTCTAGATTTTTTGCGACCACCTATATAGGGTTGAACGTAATTACTCGAATTTAGATGGACCGATTTTTTTCGGTCCATCCATTTGTAATTTGCCTCTTCCTGCCGATTTATGAACACATCAGGATTTCTCAATCAGCGACATTGGTATGCTTAACTCGTGACCTTGGATGAACTTGAACGCCTTGCTTCGCAGAAACCACAAGCCCTCTCCGATTTAAGCGAGAATCAAGTATTTGGCGAAGGTAATCCGAACGCTGACCTTATGTTGATCGGTGAAGGGCCTGGCCAAGAAGAAGATCAAAGTGGCCGCCCCTTTGTCGGTAGGGCTGGCCAACTTCTCGATAAGATTATTTCGAGTGTAGGAATCACCCGGGACGATATTTATATTACTAATATCGTCAAATTTAGGCCGCCCAAGAACCGTAACCCCAAGCCCGCCGAGATTGCGGCTAGCACACCTGTCTTGATGGAACAGATCAACCTTATCCAACCACAGGTTATTGCAACACTCGGTAATGTTCCTACTCGATATTTTCTTCAGACCTTGGATGGGATTACGAAAACTCACGGTAAATGGTACTCATGGAACCAAATTCCTATTTTCCCCCTGTTTCACCCAGCTTATCTACTAAGGAACCCCCGTCGTGACCAAGGGGGTCCCAAATGGCAAATGTGGGAGGACATGAAGGCCCTCAAAAAGCATTTGGATACCCTTGGACCCAAATCTTTAGAAGATGCTTTATAAAGTACGACTTCTTTCAAAAAGAATTTACTTTAATAATTTCCAGGTAATTAACCTTGGAAGAGAAAATGTTAGACAATGAATTTTGACGTCGTAAAGGAGGCCTACAAAAAATGAGAGCCCTCGTACAAAGAGTCTCACGAGCAGAGGTAAAAGTAAACGGAGACACATTAAGCCAAATAGATAAAGGCTTGTTGGTGTTTTTAGGTATCGGCCTGTGCGACAGTACGAGAGACGCTCAGGCACTCGCAAAAAAAATCATAAGGGCTCGCCTCTTTCCTGACGGAGCGGGCCGGATGAACTTTGACCTCAAAACCGCTAACGGATCGATGCTTGTAGTTAGTCAATTCACCCTCTTCGCAGAGCTAAAACGTGGCAATCGACCAGGATTCTCCGAAGCTGCTCCTTCCGAGATTGCTGAGCCTCTGTATAAAGAATTTATCGCTCAGGCTTCTGATGAGGACGCCTCGGTTGCCACAGGGGTCTTCGGAGCTGAGATGGAAATTGAGTTAGTAAATATGGGGCCAGTGACACTTTGGTACGATACCAATGAACTGTAACTTTTCATACTTCTCTTGGCTAACTAGATTGGCAATAAGAACCGGGATTGTTTATTGATCAAATCAATCCGAATTCATATCGACTAAACTAACTCATGGCCGATAATTTCTTGCAGCTCATTCAATTATTATCAATACCGTTCTGGGTCTCCATGATTCTTTTCCCGCGTAACAAGTTCACACAAAACCTTGTCACTAGCTATTGGCCTTTTATAGCCTTTGGATGTATTTACTTTCTTGTAATAGCCTCAGCTATTTCTACCAACCTTGGGGGATTTAATCTCAGTTTTGAAGGGCTTAAATCTGTTCTCTCAAGTGACTGGGGCGTGGTAGTTGCTTGGACACATTTCATAACATTGGACTTATTCGCCGGGGTTTGGATATTTCGAGACGCTAAATACTGGAGGATCCGGTCTGGTTTTTACCTCATTCTGACAATGTTTGCAGGTCCTCTCGGTTTAGGCCTCTACCTACTATCCCGCCAACGTAAAATGCGGAATGATCCTGCCCAAACGCTAAACTGAGTTTTTACACTTCAATCTTATGACTTCGTCTAATGAGCTAAATAAGGCTTTGGTTCCTAACTGCGGGTAAAGCAGATGCCCCCTCAAAAGCGTTAACTTCTTCGATAAATCGGTGGAACAGGTACCCAGCATCATGAGGACCTGGGCTTGCTTCTGGGTGGTATTGAACACTAAATACTGGATAACGTGTATGAGCCATTCCCTCGAGAGTGCCATCATTTAGATTAATATGTGTCGCTTGGAATTGCTTACTAGGTAAGGTATCAATATCAACAGCGTAGTTGTGATTCTGGCTGGTTATCTCAACAGCACCCGTAATGACATTTTTGACTGGCGTGTTGGCACCATGATGACCATACTTTAATTTGAACTTCCGGCCGCCAACAGCCAATCCCAGTAACTGATGTCCGAGGCAAATCCCATATGTCGGCAGCAGTCCTAGAAGCTGCCACACAGTGTCGTGAGCATAGGTCGGCCCATCGGGATCGCCAGGGCCGTTTGAAAGAACCAGGCCATAAGGGTTAAGAGCCATAATTTGAGCTGGGGTTGTCTGTGCTGGCACTACTATTACCTCTGCTCCCGCTAACTCAAGTTTATACACGATCGAGTGTTTGATACCAAAATCTATAACAACCACCCTAGGGTTCTCTCTAAAGGTTGGCCGAGCGTACGGAAGGGCAGTTGTCACCTCAGGAGTCATATCCCTCCCGTCTATGTCTTCATGCTCTCTGGCTTGACGAACCAACGCTCCCTCTGATTCAGCGTTCGTCTCACCATGAATAATTGCGCCTTTAATCACGCCACCACTACGTAAACGCCGGGTAAGAGCTCGTGTGTCTATACCTTCAATACCTACAATCTTATGCTGTTCCATAAAGCTTTGTAGATCTTGATTGGACCTGTGATTACTGGCAGTTCTACTAAACTCACGAACAATAAATCCTTTAGCGTATGGCCTGTTTGATTCCATATCGTAAACAGATACTCCGTAATTTCCGATGTGCGGATACGTCATGGTAACAATTTGCCCGTTATAGCTAGGATCGGTAAGTATCTCTTGATACCCCGTCATAGAGGTGTTAAAAATCACTTCACCAACGGTCCTACCGGTATAGCCAAACGCAAAGCCTTTATATATTGTTCCGTCTTCAAGAGCCAAAACCGCAGCTGGTTTGTTGAACATCTTCATTAGACGTACTTTACCACGTATCTTGCCCTAATTATGGCTCGTATTTCTATCTCTAGCACCTACTCTAGGAATCAAATTTTTCGTTCTTTGCGACTGTATGGCAGGGCACCTCGGCGCCTTTTATAACTTCACAATCCGTTAACTCAGAGTGCGCTCCAACTTGGGCTAAGTCTCCAACTGAGGTTGTACCTAACAACTTGACTTTCGCGCCAAGTTCAACAGCACGCCCAATGCTAACCGTGTCATCGATTGTAATTGACTTGATATCCGTAAAGGTAACCCCCCTTTTTAACCATCGCTGCCTGATCCGGTGCCTTAAAACTTTCTCAGCCTCAACCAGTTGACTTCGATCATTAACACCTAAAGCTACCCCTACCGAACCAGCACCCTTAACAGCTTCGACCTTATAACCCCCCTCCGTATATAGCTGTACTAGGTCAGTAATTAGGTACTCTCCTGCATGATTTGAGTTTGAGATATCCTGAGCTAAATCAAATACCCTATAGTCAAATACATAAAGACCCGTATTTACCTCATGTATGCCAAGAGCCTCAACATCACAATCCTTGTGTTCAATGATTCGTGATACCCGCCCGTCAGATTTCCGGAATATGCGGCCAAAACCGTTGGGATCTTTAACGCAGAAGGTTAGTAACGACATATTGCCGTGCTTAACTAAATGATGACGATAAAGCCTTCTTAGTAGTCCCGTGGTAATTAGAGGTGCATCTCCATTAACAACCAAAATATCGCCCCCAAAACCTTTTAAGATCCGGTACGACTGAAGTAAAGCGTGACCAGTACCGAGCTGTTCTGATTGATAAGCAAAGCTAATTCCCGATTTCCTGAAGCGAGCAGAGACTGCCTCCGCATCATGACCAACTACTACGACAGTGCGCTCGGGAGATAAACCCGAGACAGCCATAAGAACATATTCAAGCATCGGCCTACCTGCTAACGGTTGCAGCATCTTGTGAATAGAAGACTTCATCCTGGTGCCTTTGCCTCCGGCGAGCACAACAACCGCCAACGGCCTTCGAGAAGATTTAGTTGGGGGATCAACCGCAGGACTTATAGCACCACAACCCCTGCCTTTATTTTTCATAATTTCGTTATCTTCTGGCCTCAACAGACCATCATTTTTCATCAAGGACGCCTATCACTAACAGCTATTTGATCAGACTGAACATTTCTATTGGAATTTATAACTAGCAAAGAATATATAGCAAGTAATATTATCGGAACACTTACAATTTGCGTTAAAGTTAATCCCCCAATGCCCACCTGATCGTTGAGGTAAACCTTCCAAAAAAGCGGGTTGTCTCGAAAAGGCTCTTCTATAGTGCTTCGCAATATAGAATACCAAAGCGCAAACTGCGCAAAGGCAAAACCCGGAGACTTACGACCTTGTAAAGCCCAAAGAGAAACAAACAGTAGTATTAGGCCAACTAGGAAGCCGTAGAGCGGAGTAAGATGAACAACACACGAATCTCCTCCTGCAATTACGGAACCGCAGGCAGGGGGATAATACCGCCATAATGTATCCCCGAAAAAAAGTCGCCCAAATTCCCCGAAAGTTGGTGAGCCAATTTTCGGCCAAACAAAGCCTATACCCCACTCGGTAAGCCTTCCTCCTGTGTCAGTACCGTTAAGGAAATTACCGACCCTACCTCCCATAATGCCTAGTGCGCCAAGCGGGGTCATAAGGTCTAAATAGGACCACATGTTTATCTTCTTAATTTTCGTGAAAACCTGGGCAGCAATCATCACGCCCAAAATTCCACCATGAATACTTATCCCGCCCTCCCAAATCTTTATTACGTCAAGAAATCTGCCATCTAGTCCGAAAAAAGCTTGTGGGCTAGTAATCACGTATACAAGGCGGGCGCCAATTAATCCTGAAAACACAAGATAGGGAGCCATCTCTAACAAGGCGTCAACGTCTAAATTACGCCTCACAGCCAATCTGGCTGCCCAAAGGGTACCGAGCATCACACCCATAGCTATGAGGAAGCCGTACCAGCGAATCATCACAGGTCCAATTTGTAGCATCACAGGATCCATGCGTCACCTCAATTAGGGTCAACTATTCACAGGCCCTAAATCAAGCTTACCAGTCACAGTAATCAGACTGTCGTCATGCCAGCCTTAAGCCAGGATAACTCAGAGATCCCGACGCTTTCGCACAAAGTAGTCACCATATTTGTACTGAATGGCCTCTGGATTCTAAAGAGCAACGGGTTAAACGATAAGAACGAAAAGGGACGCACCCGAGGATCACTTAAGTTTTTTTCACAAGCCAAAAGGCCAATATCCCATTTCTATGCTATGGGACTTTCTAAATGCTCTAAGTCTGGACAAAAATGTCCTAGGCTCCATCACATAGACATGGCACGAACTTCCCTGTAACGATTGACAAACACCTGAGCTAGATTCAACGGAAACAGTGACGTATCGTATCCTTCCGCTGTCTAATCCTTGTCGCAATTACCGTTAGTCCAATAAACATGAGGTTGCTAGAAATAACACCAAAAACTTAAATAGACTTTAGGTTAAACTACTGTAGCCCCGGTTGTAGAGGGGATAACCACGAAATTCCTCGTAGAATATTCTTGAACCATAGAATAACGGTAGAAGAGGAACGGAAGAAGAAGCGGGATTTTTTCTGAATGCCTCTCACTCTTCAAAATATTTAAGGTGCCGAAACAAGTTTGGAGCCTCTTTTGAATTTGCACGAATACCAGGCAAAGCATATCTTACAAAAACACGGCATTATGGTCCCCCAGGGACGCATGGTCCACACAGTCGACGAAGCTGTTCAATCCGTTCGTCCTCTCCTGGAAAACTCGAGTTATAAAGTTCTAATTGTCAAAGCCCAGATTCACGCTGGTGGCCGAGGTAAAGGTAGTTTCTTGGAGGATTCCCACCTGCCTGGTATTAACGTAGTCCGTGCAGACCTTCAACAGGGGGTTAAGTCAGCTGAACAGCAGGTCCGGGACCTCGCTAGAAGAATGCTCGGATCTACTCTCGTAACTACACAAACTGGGCATGAAGGAAAGCTCGTAAACAGGTTATATATCGAACAGGGTGTCGAAATCAGACGTGAACTATATATTTCCATTGTGCTAGACCGTAAACAACACAGAAACATGGTATTAGCATTAGACCAGGGAGGGACAGCCGTAGAAGAATTGGCTAGTGCCAACCCAAGTACGCTTCTTAAAGAAACAATTGACCCAGCACTAGGCCTTCTTCCCTTCCAGGCACACGCGTTATCTTGGAAATTAGGCCTCCGAGGGAACAGTCTCCGAAATTGCAGCACGTTTATAAGCCGTGTTAGTAGGTTAGCGGAAACCGTTGATAGTGACCTGATTGAGTTAAACCCAGTAGTAGTAACTCAAGACGATGAAGTAATCGCGCTTGACGCGAAATTTTCTATCGACGATAACTCTTTGTTTCGGCAAAAAGACCTGCTCGAACTCCGTGACCTTAGTGAAGAGGACCCTGCAGAGATAGAAGCTAGTAAGTATGAACTTAACTTTATTAAGTTAACTGGCAATATCGGTTGTTTAGTAAATGGAGCAGGGCTCGCTATGGCCACGATGGACATGATTAAGCAAGTTGGCGGCGAACCAGCTAATTTCCTTGACGTTGGGGGTAGCGCTAGTACTGAAAATGTCACTGCCGCCTTCAAAATCATCACTCAAGATCCAAAAGTTCGCGGAATTTTCGTCAACATCTTCGGTGGGATCATGCGGTGCGATGTTATCGCTAACGGGATAGTTGAAGCAGTAATGCAAACAGGTCTAAAGGTACCCCTAGTAGTTCGCCTAGAAGGAACCAATGTCGACCTCGGCAGACAAATCATAAATGCGTCTGGCTTAAACGTAATCTCTGCCGCAGAAATGAAGGACGGCGCAGTACAAATCGTGAGGCTCTCCCAATGAGCGTTCTCGTCGATAAAAACACTAGACTTCTAATCCAAGGGCTCGGCAGTGCCGGACACTTTCATACCGACAAATGTATCGCGTATGGGACGAAAGTTGTTGCAGCCACACACCCAACTCGCGCCGGAGAACAGATAGTATTTGAAGGGACAACAGACCACAGTGGAGTCCAAGGCCGGCCAGATACTTACAGACAAAGCGTCCCTATATTTTCAACCGTCCGCGAGGCTGTCAAAGAGACTAAAGCTAACGCAGCA
>CEQQ01083302.1_pt1 | contig 11037 bp, 9 predicted proteins | sample 531041 | NCBI WGS metagenome assembly CEQQ01 (sample SAMEA2621222, study PRJEB7988) | marine metagenome | biome: marine biome (ENVO:00000447); feature: deep chlorophyll maximum layer (ENVO:xxxxxxxx); material: "saline water (ENVO:00002010), including plankton (ENVO:xxxxxxxx)" | depth 150 m | reverse complement strand
TCAAGAAAAATAAATCAGTTAATTAGGTGCGGAATGACGGTTATACCCTGCTGGTCGCAGAATATGGCACTAAGTAAACGTCCACGCTTTAAGATAATTACGCTAGGCGTAAGCGTATTCTCCGCCTTTCTCAAGCGCAGCCTTGTAGGCATCTCTGGCATGAATACGCTTAACGTAACCTTGAATGGCTGTAAAATCTTTCGCTCGCCCGCTCGCCACCAGCGACTCTAACGGAAATATCATTTGAACATCAGCGCCACTAGGCGCGTCACCCGCAAACCAGGTGTTTTTCGCTAAGTAGGATTCCACATAGCGTAAACTCTGCGCTAAATTAGGGCCATAATAAGCATTTAAAATACCGTCTATCAGCTTGTTAGTAATTGGTTTGATAAAGAAGGGCTTAGAACCTTTTTGGCGCGCTTTTTCCAGCACCAAGTTTGCCACCAATGGCGGCATCAACGAGCCTTCAGCGAAATGCAACCAGAACCAATACTGTTGAAGTGCCTCTGGGTCTTGAGGTACAGAAAATGCGTCTGTAGCGTGGTGTCGAACAAGGTATTCCACAATAGCACCTGACTCGGCAATGGTACCGTGCGGCGTAGTAAGCACCGGAGAGCGTCCCAACGGATGAACAGCGCGCAGCGAATCTGGTGCTAGGTTAGTTTTACTATCTCGTTGGTAAAATTCTATTTTGTACTCTACGCCTAGCTCTTCTAAGAGCCACAGAATTCGCTGTGAGCGAGAGTTGTTTAAATGGTGAAGTGTTAGCATACCCCGTCCTTAATACGCTTGAATTAACGCTATTGTTTTTGTGTTGTACTATATACACTTTTTAAAGCGAGCGGGTTTACAAAACCAGTAAATTGATGAGTTCTATGCAACCTTTTACAAAAAGTGATATTCAACAGCACGCCGTGGTTAACGAACAAAGCGTAGAAATTCGCCTTGCCTTACCATCAACACCTCTTAAAACGCAGCAGTGGGTAGAGCAGTTTTGTGAATTGTTTCATTTTTCACTATCTGATACCAATTGGGGTGCTGATCGCTTTCAGGCGCTTGTTACCACCCAATCCAACAATACACATTTTCAATGCATGCTTTGTGTAGAGTGGCTGTGCGAAGCGATTTGGCTAGAGCCAATCGGCACTCAGCAATCGCCCGACGCGATTTATCGCTATCTGCAAAGTGCTTAGGTTTTCTCGCGCTTTTTCTTTCTGTTTGGCTTTTGGCGCAGACTAGTATTATTCTATTGAAAACACATAATTAGCGCTTCAAGGATCATGCTAGTGCCAATCACCCGGCTAACAAAGTACGTTTTAGCTTTGCTCATTAGTTGGCTAGTGTTGAGCACAAGCGCTCTCGCCACACCGCGCTTAAGCATCGATGAGTCTTTTGAAAAGGAAATCATCAATAACCATGCTCGGATATCACTGGCGCCAAACAGCGCAACGTATTTTGATATTCTTAGCGGAAGTTCGGGCAAGTCTTCCTCAGTAGCGCCCTCCTCCAACGAGCGAGTGTGGTATTCCACAGAGCTTGTCCATATAGGTTATAGCCCCGTTCCACTAGTATTGAACATCGATCGTTTGAACGTCGACGATCTACAAATCTACCTCTTAGACGGCAGCCAACGAATTATTAAATCGTACCGCTATCAAGCAGGAAAGGGAGACTATTCGTTAAGGCAACCGCTTCCCAATATCAGGCTTTCCTTCACGCTACAGCCATACCAAGACGCCAGGTTGCTCGTTGCAGTTAAAGACGAGGGTCTTAAGTACTTTCCTATATCCCTTTGGGAGCGTGATCTTCTGGCTCAACACGATACCAATATGTTGACATTATTTGGTGCGGTATCGGGCGTAATGATGCTAATAGCCTTCTATTTTCTGTTTTCCTATTTCTATCAGCGTATACCCACCCGTTTTTGGCTAACCATGTCGTCACTGGTACTAATTGCGCTGCTGTTTATCACAGAGGGTGGCCTTGCACTTTGGCCAAGCCTCACCAACGCCAGCGAACAGTTTTACGCCGTTAGTTTTGGCGTATTGTTGCTATGCATCGCTAAAGTGACGCATCACTTATTTGCTCGCGTACCGTTGGTTTTAAGGCTTCTTAATTATGCGGTACCTATTGCCGCCACCATTTACTGCTTTACCGTTAACGCCTATATGGTCACCATTACGCTGCTAGTCCTTACAGCAACAATGGGCCTGTATCACGTTACCTTAGCTCTTGTCTTTAAAGACAAAGGCAGTGGAGTAGTCAGCACAACTTACACCTTGGCTTGGCTATCCTTCTTCGCATTTTACGCATTAGTCACGCAAAACCTCTTTGGCGACCTCATTTATACTGTTGAAGTGGCTATGGGGATGCTGTTTTTCTTAACCTTGGGGTTCTTATGCTTCGGATTTGCAGTGATTACAAAGGAGCACGTGCTCAATCAGCATAAGCTTTCCACTCAGGCTGAAACTATTTCTAGCTTAAATCACTTTTATGACTTGTTTCGAAATTCAACGGAAGGCCACTACACCTCGACATGGGACGGTAAGCTTATTTCGGTAAACCCTGCCATGTGTAAGGTATTTGGGTACGAAGATGAAGAGGAGATGCTAACTGAGGGCGCAAATACGAAAGTGTTTTATGCGTCTCCCCAAGACAGGCATGTGTTACTAGGCGAGATATCTCAGCAAGGGCATGTCACCAGAAAAGAAATTAGAGGAAAGCGGCGAGACGGCACAGAGTTTTGGTTTTCGCTTTCTTGTCAAATTCGAGAAAACGATGAGGGTAGCTACCTCTATGGCTCCATCATCGATATCACTGAGAAAAAGCAATCAGATTTAAGCCTTCAGTATTTAGCCACTCACGATTCTCTCACAGGTGTTTATAACAGGCGGCAGTTTGAATCTGTCTTTAAGGAAAAAGTGCATAACCACAGCGAGCTGCCTGTGTGTCTGCTGTTTTTAGATTTAGACCGATTTAAAGTCGTCAATGACACCTGCGGTCATAAAGCCGGGGATGTTTTAATAAAAGACGTGGCACGCCTGATTGAAAACGCGTTACTTCCCAGCGCCCAGTTAGCTAGACTCGGGGGAGATGAATTTGGTGTTATTTATTCGAATTTAGATGCAGACGCGGTATACCTCAACGCAGTAAAAATACTAAATGCAGTACAAGCGTATCGGTTTATGTGGGACAACCGCATTTTTAATTTGGGCGTAAGTATCGGTATGGTCGTGTGTGATGATAGCGACATAAGCTCAGGCCAATATCTAAGTATGGCCGATGCCGCCTGTTACTTTGCCAAAGAGCAAGGCAGAAACCAGGTTCACAGATACAATAAAGATGACGAGAGCATGCAGCGGTATCAGCGTGAACTGGACTGGGTTTCCTCTATTAACAACGCACTTGAAGAAGGCCGTTTTGAACTTTTCTACCAATCACTTAGACCCTTGAGCAAGGCCAGCGATGGGCACTATTACGAAGTATTACTGCGACTTCGGGAAAAAGACGGCAAGCTCGTAGAGCCCGCTAATTTCTTGCCCACCGCAGAACGATTTGAAATGAATGTTAATGTCGACAAATGGGTGGTTACTAACACGTTTAAATGGCTGTCTGAACACCCTGATCACCTCGCAGAGTTGAAGCGATGCAGCATTAATCTTAACTGCCACTCTCTGGCAGATAGAGATTTCACCTTGTTCATTCTAAATGCGTTCGAAACTTTTAATATTCCGTATAACAAAATCTGTTTTGAAGTTATCGAGTCGGTTGCGATTATAAAGATGGAGGATACCCTTGCCTTTATGCGCACCTTTAATCGCCTTGGGTGTTCATTTGCGTTAGATGACTTCGGCAGTGGCTTCTCTTCTTACAGTTACCTTAAAAGCTTGCCCGTGAGCCAGGTAAAGATTGACGGTATGTTTATTAAAGATATGCTGAACGACAGTGTAGATACGGCTATGGTCGCCTCAATTAATGATGTAGCGAAAGCCATGGGTATGCAGACCGTGGGCGAATTTGTTGAAAATGAAGCCACTATGGCGCAATTAGGCAAAATGGGCGTTGATTTTGCCCAAGGGTTCGGTGTTGCCAAGCCTGCCCCTCTACATGAGTTTACACCGCTTTAATAACTGCACTTAATGCACGTCTTACGAAAAAAGTGATAGCACAACCGTCAACTCGCGTATAATAAAGTGGTAGACTTGCAAAAAAAGAAGTCACCCCCACTTATTGCCTACTGTCCAAAGTGTAGAAGTAACATGAGTAGCAAACAGCCTAAATACGAATATGTCAGTTCCGCTAAATTACCCACTCGAATGGGCGATTTTAAGATCCACGGCTTTGTCGAAGCCAGCGGCCAAGAGCACGTTGCTCTCTCTTATGGAGAGTGGAAGGAAGACGACGTTGTTCCAATTCGTATACATTCAGAGTGCTTAACGGGCGATTCGTTATTTAGCACCCGTTGTGACTGTGGCTTTCAGCTAGAAAAAGCCATGCAAAACATCGTGGATAACGGTCACGGTGTGCTGCTTTATTTGCGTCAGGAAGGACGCGGTATCGGTCTTTTGAATAAAATTCGCGCCTATAACCTTCAAGATAGCGGCATGGATACTGTAGAAGCTAATGAACACCTTGGCTTTGATGCAGACCTTAGAAGTTACGATATCTGCAAACTGATGCTAGATACCCTTAATGTTAAGCACGTTGAGCTTATGACAAACAATCCGAAAAAGCTGGCGGCACTTAAAGCACTTGGCATCGATGTGGTTGCGAGAAAGCCAATTGACCACGGCATTACGAAAGACAACAAACACTACCTTAAAACGAAAACGGAAAAACTTGGTCACGCTTTCGATCCACACGTTTTCAAATAGTTACGAACCGTTCACCCATTTTTAAAGCGCCCACCACTGTTGTGGGCGTTTTCTATTCAGCTTAGGTTAATCATACGCAGTTTATAACATATATAGACTTACCACATTGCGCGCGAAAAGCAGCTGACCACCAGCATAGCAATGTAAGGAGAATGTATGAAAAACATAACCTTATCTGTGATTATTGCACTTTCAAGTGCGTCGGCGTTGCCAGCGTTAGCTCAATCTAACGCTAGTCTTGCACCGGTTTCAGCGTCAACTCAGCAATATTCTGACGCTGAACTAGACAGTGTACTAGCGCCTATTGCACTTTACCCTGACACCCTTCTCACCCACATATTGATTGCTGCTACCTATCCATTAGATGTGGTAGCCGCGGATCGCTGGCGTCAAAGCAATCAGCATTTAACCCCTGAACAAGTGGAAAATGTTATAGAGAGTGTTAGCTGGGACCCGAGTGTAAAAGCGCTCGCTCCATTTACAGATCTACTGAATACAATGGCAAATGATCTTGAGTGGTTACAGCAGCTTGGTGATAGTGTATTGATTGATCAAAGTCGCGTGCTAGACCGAGTTCAAGTGCTTCGCCAGCACGCGCTAAACACCGGTAACTTGGTGACCAATGACTACATTGAAGTTGAAAGAGAACGCGAATCTACTCGTGAAATAATTTACATTGAGCCGCGTCAGCGGGAAGTGGTCTACGTACCCTACTACGACCCATTGGTTGTATACGGCCATTGGTGGCATGCTACTACCCCAGTGCACTGGCGTCATCACGTTAGCTACCATCACCATAGCAATGTTTATTGGTCTCCAAGCATCCATCTTTCTACGTTCTTTTTCTTTGGTAGCGTGCACTGGCATAATCGTCATGTAGTGATTCACCGCGAACCTGTTCGCCGGTATTATCACGGTAGTCCTAGGAAAAGAGTAATAAGTCGAGACTACTACCGCTGGGAGCACAACACTGTACATCGTCGTGCACGTTACTCGAACCGCGTCGTCCATAGTGCGCCTACGCGCTACGAACATGGCAGTGTAACACGGTCAAAGCACTTGTCAGATAGGCGGCTTACACCGACGAACTCACCGGCCCGTCATGACGGTGAACGCGCTGTAAAAACAATGGTGCGAAGAGGGGAAGCGAATTCCGTGAAACGTACGATTGAGCCTAAACAAGTAACACCGCTCAGAGAAAATCGTTTACCTAACAGACAAGATACTGTTAAACGTAAGCAATCGATTGAACACGCGTTAAAACGCAATCAAGCGGTAGCCAAAAATGAAAGGCCAACAAGAGACAACACTTTACAGCAATTAAAGCGAGATAAGCCTGCTCGATTAACATCACCCGCAGAATCAAAACGGTTCGCTGACCGGGGAGAGACGCCACTGCGTTCAAGCAAACAAATTGATTCCAGGGAGCGCCTTGAAAAAACCAGTCCGCAAGACCGACAGTTCGCTCGCGAAAGCAGTAAACCTGAACGCATTGAGCGAGGTAGTTTCCGAACTGAAAACCGTGTTCAATCACGAAGTGCTGAAGTAAACAAACGCAGTGAGGTGAGATCTGCCCGTAGCGAGAAGACTCAAAGGCAGGTGTCTCGCGTAGAAAGGAGCATTTCGAAAGGTACGAGCTATAAGCACTAGTTTGCTAAATATTACTTCTATCGTGGGGGCTTTTTCAAAGTTGCATCGAGAATTTATGGCGTCAGACACTGAGCATCATTTTCAGTGACAAAGAGTTAGCGACGCTTTGGCTTAAAAGGGCTGGCAAAGACTTATTTTTCCAGCCTTTTTTAGTGCTCAAATGCCAGCCTGATGAACGTTTACTAAAGCTTCAACAAAGCGAAGCGGAGATTGCTCGTCTAGGTTGAAATACAGTGAGGGCTCAATAAGTTCTAGTTCCATTATTGCCCACTGGTTATCTTGCCTAACTAAATCAACCCGCGCATAGAGCGCGTTGCAAGGCATTGATGACAATGCTTTTTGGGCAATATCTAATTGTTCGTGATCTGCTGAAATCAGATGCAAGCTTCCCCCGTGCTCTTCTTGTACACGAAAATCGCCTTGTTGCGGCACCTTCTTTATCGCATGACTGTATTTCCCATCAAAATAAAACAGGGAGTACTCCCCCTCGTCAACCACACTCTTTAAAAATGGCTGAACCATGAAATCGCGCTGGTTGAATGTATCAGAGAGAACCTGCTGCTGTTCGAGCCAGTCAGCTTGTGAGAGCTTAAATGTGTCATCTGCATTTGCACTAAGTGTGGGTTTAACCACTAGGGTATCGCACTTAAAACTAGAAAAAGCCTCATTTATAACACTGTTATCATACGCACTCTCCCATTGTGTTTTTACGATGGGAACACCTTTGCCTTGCAAGTCCTTAAGGTAGTGTTTTTCAATATTCCAACGAATAAGAGACAACGGGTTAAGCAAAGTGGCTGTTGACGCTTCAATCTCTTCCAAACAAGCCAGAAAAGCCTCGGCGTGCTGCTGATAATCCCACGTACTGCGAACAATCACATAGTCAAATCTATCCCAATTTTCCGACTTCTTATGCCACGATATAGTTTCAACTGACCAATCGCGGTCGTTGAAGTAAGGAATCAAAAGTTCATCGTACACAAAGAAATCTTCGAGGTTATCGGTAGAAAGAAAAGCTATGGAAGGCATGGTGAGGTCCTTAAACTCATTCGGGCAACAGCGCATTAGACTTTTTTAATAAGAGGGCTTCTATACAAAAGTTAAATGGCTTAAAAACCGTGGCTTACGTAAACTAAAGCGAAATTAGCACAGCCCAAATTTTTAACCTACACTTAATCCAAAATATTTGTCGGAGATTGGCATGCAGTACCCTTGGCTCCTAGAAGGTCACAAGATATTTCGCGTTGTAATTGTTATCCAACTGCTGGTTGCGGTTGCTATTGGGCTGTATACAGGCGAACTTCTTCCTGCATTTGTCTTTGGTATTCCCATTGCAATTGTACCGTTAGTACTTAGCATTCAAAATCCCTACTCGGCAATTAGTCGTCACGCGATGGCAATTGGCGCACAACTGCTTACTGCCCTTCACATTCACCAATCGTTCGGACTAATAGAAATACACTTTGAAATATTTGTACTCCTTGCTTTCCTTTCGTATTTCAGAGACTGGAAAGTGGTTGCTACAGGTACAGCAGTTGTTGCCGTTCATCATATCTCGTTTTTCTTTTTACAAGCGGGCGGCGCCCCCTTATTCATTTTTGAAGAAGGTCACGTTACCTTCCCCATATTGTTAATGCATGCGGTCTTCGCGCTCTCAGAAGGAGGCGTATTGATGTATATGGCTAAACAAAGTCACCAAGAAGGTGCAGGCGCAGCTGAGTTGCGCTTAGCCATCGACACCATGCAAAAAGCCGATGGCAAATTAGATTTGGCCGTGAAGCTTAACCGCGATAACAAAATCGTTAAGCCGTTCGCCGAGCTTATTGACCAAGTGAAGTCGTTAATAGAGCTTGCCTCTAACCTAACGGACGAAGTCGTTCGCGGTTGCGGTAAGATGGAATTAGCGGCAAATAATATGTTTGAAATTAGCAAAAACACCGACCAAGAAATTGCTATGGTATCCGCATCGTCAGAAGAAATTGCGCAAACTATGCAGTTGTCGACAGAGCAAACAACCCTTGCCAGCGATAAAGCCACCGCAGCGCAAAGTTCATCCCAAACCACACGAGACTCGATTTCTAATACAAGCCGCACTATTGATTCGCTGCGCAATACGTTAAATGCCGCGGCCAAAACCAATTCAGCTCTAAATGAGCAGTGCTCACATATTTCCGATGCCATGCGCTCAATTACAGCAGTAGCGGAACAGACTAACTTGCTCGCTTTGAACGCTGCTATTGAATCCGCCCGGGCTGGTGAACACGGTCGTGGTTTCGCTGTGGTCGCAGATGAAGTACGCACGTTGGCTATTCGCTCAAAAGAAAGTGCTGATCAAATTACAAGCATCACCGAACAACTTGTTGCTCAAACCGCCAGCTCAGTTGAGCAAATGCAAACCTGTATTCAATTGGTCGACGAAGCCGTTACCTCCAGTAATAACGCAACCTCAGCCATGACAGAGATCATGACGCAAATTCGTGAAGCGAGTGAAAGCATGACCGAAATTGCAACATCAGCGGTTGAACAGGAAACGGCATCATCTTCAATTGCGCAAAGTACGGCGCGTTTAAGCGAGTTTACTTCAGAAGAGCTAGCTACTGCTCAATCGCTTGCGGGTGAGGTTGAAGTGTTATCACAAATATCTCAGCGCATGCGCAGCGCCATTAAACGCTTTGAGCTTTAACTGTCTCTATCGCGCACGGATGTAGGCCTTTGCCTAATGCAAAAAAAGACAAGTTGGCTACTACTTATGCTTTGGGCGGTAAGTTTACTCACCGCCCTGTTAGTATACGGACAACGTCAGCTCTCTGCTTTCGACCCTAATGGCGAATTGCTGCATCGCACCACAGCACCAGACTTCGATGCCTCGCTTGTAGCGCTGTTAAAGGAACAGGGCATCGGCGCAGGTTCTATTATTCATGTAGGTACGCGTTCCCGCTGCTATTGTGAAACGCTTACTACTCCTCACCAAACTCAACTGCTTGCGAAATTAGGCGACGACTTTCATCAAGTCAGACTTAATGTGGAAGACGTACCGAAGCTAGAAGCTATGCTCGACGCCGTCCCGGCATTAATTGTGTTAGATGGGCAAGCGCAACTTCGCTATTTAGGCCCTTATGCTACGGGCTATGGCTGCTTTACTGGCAACAACCTTGTCGACCAGGTTGTGGGTTACACCTCACACCTGCCTTACCGTGGTGCAGTGATCAATACCGACGCAGTAGGCTGCTTCTGCTAAACCGCTGGCACGAATTCTGTAATCTTTCTCTTTAATACGTAATATCGCTTAAATGTGGGCAAAAAACGTGCATTTTTTGCTCATCTACGTTTGTTTCCTGAAAGGTTTACAAGGAGTCCACAATGTCAAAACGCGCCGTACTTTATCGCATGGTTACATCGGAACACATTTGCCCCTTCGGTCTTAAATCAAAAGATTTACTCGAAAGAAAGGGCTACGACGTTGAAGACCATCACTTGTCCAGCAGAAGTGAAACCGACGCCTTTAAAGAAAAACACAATGTAAAAACCACCCCGCAAACGTTTATCGATGATAAGCGTATTGGTGGCTATGACGACTTAAGAGATTACTTCAATTTAAAGCAAGAAAGTGAGTTTGGGTCGCGCTACACACCAATTATCGTAATTTTTTCGTTGGCCGCACTCATGGTATTGGCGCTTATGCTCAAAGGGGGTTTACCGGCTGGTATTGAACCTTTTGTAATGAATTTTATCGGTGTCACCATGGTGATCCTCGCACTACAAAAACTTCAGGACATTGTAGCGTTCTCAAATCAGTTCATTACTTATGATTTGCTGGCAATGAAGCACGTTAGATACGCCTATGTTTATCCTTTCGCAGAAGCCTTTGCAGGACTTGGTATGTTGGCTGGCCTACCAGCAATATTGGTATCGCCCGTCTCTATATTTATCGGTGCAATAGGAGCTGTGTCTGTTATTAAGGCGGTATATATCGATAAACGTGAACTTAAATGCGCATGTGTTGGCGGTAACTCAGATCTACCTCTTGGGTTTATATCGCTTACCGAAAACCTTGCCATGTTAGGTGCTGGACTATATATGCTTACGAAATGGATAGCCTAAGCTAAACAAAGCTGAAGCGCCGGTACTGTAACACTTTTATGACTTTGATTTTCTGATGCGGTTACCGGTGCTGTAAATTACATGCAATGCTGCCCTGTTGAGATTATTCAATAGGGCGGCTCATTCCTTTAAGGTGCGACACCACACTGCGGCCTAATGCACTTAAATCGTAGCCGCCTTCTAACATGCTGACTATGCGACCATGACAACACTCGTCAGCCACTGCGCGAAGTTGTTGGCTTATCCAGAAATAATCGTCTTCCACCAGTCGCAAATGCGCCATAGGATCTTCTGCGTGGGCATCAAAACCCGCTGAGATAAAAATCAGCTCAGGTTGAAAGTTGCGCAATGCGTTAAACCAGTGCTGCACTTTTTCTCTAAATACCTCACCTGTAGAGCCTGCTTCTAGCGG